>ENA-OPYQ01000162-OPYQ01000162.1-human-gut-metagenome-genome-assembly--contig:-NODE-162-length-8021-cov-0.854066_pt1 | contig 8021 bp, 13 predicted proteins | sample MGYA00242471_ERZ504479 | MGnify/ENA primary metagenome ERZ504479 (study PRJEB26092, sample SAMD00036225) | human gut metagenome | host: Homo sapiens | study: EMG produced TPA metagenomics assembly of the... | reverse complement strand
TAGCTTCTTTCCCCATTTATCTTTTTCCTGAGACTGGCTGCAATTATTGCCAGTCTCTGTATTGCTCTGCTGTTATTACCTTTTTCTCCATACTGAAAGTGTCACGGGGTACAGGGAGAGATACATCCTGATGCAAGGGGAGCTGCAGGCCACATTGTTTCTGTTCTTTTTCCATCATTTATCCTTTTCTTGTCAGTGTTATAAAAAATACACAGTTACGTTTTCGCGTAGTTGTCTGCTTAAATTTTCCTGCTGCTTCAGGAATTGTCAGTTTTCAGGAGTGTTCACATTGTCTGAGGCATGAACAGTGATATGCATCCCTGCAGCCAGGGCAAAAAGTACAAATATTTTCCGGCTCATATCATCTCCCGACACAGTGATATAATTTAATTACCGGCGCACTTTTCTTTCAGTCTCTCAGACAATGCATATAATTCATCCATTTCTTCCTGAGTAATGCATTTTCTGCTGACAGTAATCTGCACCGTAGCCACGGCAGTATCTCTGTCCAGAGTAAAATCATCACCGTAATTTTTAATGACAGATGGTTTCCCTCTCTCCGGACCTGGTATATTTTTTCCGGTGGATATTCAGACAATTCCCTTTCCCACCTGTTTTAGATTTATCATTACGATTATATTCAGACATAATGCTGATAAATTCCCGAAATCTTCTGTCAATAAACTCCAGTCGGTTCAGTATATCCTCTGATTTCCTGACATCTTCAATATCTGTAAGCCGACGGCACTCCAGCAGAGGATAATATGCTCCACCATTTTCAGCCCATTCTCTGACCACATCAAAAGCACTCACCCTTTCCAGCAGGGAGAAAAAACGCTCCTCACTGATAAAAATTTCTTTTTCTTTATTACTTATCTTTCGTAAAAATGATAAAAAACCCATAACACACTTTTATTTATATTTTACATATGCACACACAGTTATATTTATGAGAAGCGACAGACTCATTTCCTGCGCTTAACAGGCATAAACTTATCTGACGAAAGATACAAGACAACAACGCTTACCACTGTCAGAATAAGAACCGTCTTCAGATACAGTTTGACAAGCAGTATTTTTTCCAGTGTATCTGCATCCTGCCAGTCGTTAACAATGTCTGAGATAATATGTTCAGGGCAAAGATAAAACCACACCACAGGGCATATCACCATAGCAAAAGGAAACAGTTTTAATACATTGCCTGTCAAACGAATGAACACTCGGGATATACTCATATACATATGAATGTATTTACTGCTTAATTTCTTTTCCATTTAAAATATTCCTCTTTTTGTTTAAGTTACAGAAATACACAGTTACGTTTACGCCACATCAGGTAGCCGAAGTTTTTCTTTGTGTTGGGCGGATTTTTTCCCGTCTCCCAGCGCATCACACTGCGCCCGAACGGATGGCACTGTCCGCTATCCGGATACATATTCACCATCTGATAACGCCAGCGTTCTTTAGGCAGGATTGGGGACGGATATTCATTACAGACGGCGTTATTTTTCCCGATGGTTTCCATAATCATGCCCTGACGGTGTAGTTTGAACGCCATGCGTTCACTGACCAGCAGGGAGGACTGCAACGGACTGGACTCATTACTCACCCAGCCATTGAACGGGTACATACTGCCCTGCGAACCGGCACACCAGAACAGAACATCGAGAGGCATATTAAAGGCACTGGCAATGGCATCTGCTGCGCAGGCCCCCTGTGCTATCGGATTGGCAAAGATGACAGCTTCCGGATTGAGAATGGTGGTCAGGCTGCTGTCCGTCCAGGTGGGGTCAATTTCAGAAAGATAAGCGATATCCAGGTCACCACCTTCCAGACAGCCCAGCGATGTGATGATGTTAAGCCAGTACGTCAGCGGGTATTTGTACCAGTGAACGTGATAGAACGCCCCGTTCACCTGCTTCTCATCCTTTTTCGCCGTTCCCTGTGCCGTTTTACCAAAAGCCGGCAGGCTGAAGCCCAGGTTCACCATGCATCCCGGTGACCGGGTGACGTCCGTCAGCGCCATCGGCTCCCAGTAACCAATGGCCAGCCCGATACGCCTGAACAGCGGCGGCGGTGCCGGACAAATCTGAATGGGCATCGACGGGTTCGCCGTGTCGGGGACCTTACCCTGACTGACTTTGATACTGCCCAGCGAGAGCGGGAAAATACAGCTCCAGCAGATATCCGTGATCGGGTTTACAAAACGCCCCTCACAGGCAGAATCCGCAGATGCCGCAGGGACATGACCGGCGAGAAGGAATAACATCAGCAGCCACAGGCTTCGCTTCATTTTCTGCCCTCCTCTGCCGGAATAAATTCCACCTTCAGGAAGCGATCGCCGGGAACGGCGCTCACCCGTGCCGGGACCTGATCAATGCCGAGGCGCTGGCAGAGCACACCGTTCTGGTCAAAGTAAATACGGCTGTCCAGAGACTTCTGCATCTCCGGGATACTGCCCTGCACGAGGATAATTTTGCTCTCCAGTGTGGGCGGCGTCTGGCGTTTCATCCAGGCCACCTGCGCCGGATCATCGCCATTGATGAAATACAGCGTCTGGTTAAAAGGCACATACTGCAGCGGATTCATCACTTCACCCTGACGGGCAAACACCCGCCCTTCGTTATCCCGGATATCCGCAGCCAGTCTGACGGACGGGTCAAACAACCGGCTGCTGTATTTCTCCGTGCGTCCGATACCGGGCACGGCAGGGGGCCGCAGACTGTTGCGGATCACCCGCTCCTTAAAGGCATCTATTTTCCGGCCCATCTCACCGGACTGCTCCAGTGCCGTCAGGCGCTGCATGATCACCGTCAGCATGTCCGGCTCCTTTACCGGCCACAGATCACCCCCAGGTGCCAAGATCGGCGGCGGCCACACTCTGCCCCCATATCAGCAGGGCAATCAGCCCCCGGCATCTCATGGTTCCGCTCTCATTCGCCGGGCAATATCCTGCTGGATTTCCCGGGTGATATCCGGAGCCCCCTGTACCACGGCAGGCGACACCAGAATGACCGCGTGGTGTTTCTGCTGCCACGCCTGCAGGCTGGCTTCCAGTGCCGTATTAAAACGCGCTGAAAGGGCTTTTGACTGTGCTTCTGACAGTTGTTTCTGACTGGCGCTGTCAAAAAATGCATCCACAGTCTGTTTCATGTTGAAGGCGGCAGTCACCGGTGCGTTCAGTCTGACAATGCCATAACTGATGGCTGCGTTCAGTAACACCATTGCCAGGCATCCCGGCACGGTCCACCACCAGTGGCTGCGTCGGGGGGCTGTAACGTCAGTCGTTTTTTGCGTTGTGGTCATGCAACACTCCTGTATTTCTCATGTTCTTCCAGCCAGGCTTCCAGCGAAGCCATCTCCGGCCCTGACTTCTTCCACGCCAGCTGCCACACCGCCTCATGAATACTCAGCCCCTCTTTACGTTTCTGCTGCACAAACTCAAAATCCGGGCCGTCAGAGCTGTACATGGCGCGGCTTAACGGGTCCACAAACAGGCGGTGCCAGGAGGAATGGTTTTCCACCTGCAGCAGGAAGGAACTGAACCACTGGTCTTTGGCCGCACCAAACTTACCAATCATGTCGCGCTGCAGTGGCTGGAACTGGTCCGGATACAGCTGGTTGTATTTTGCGAACTCCTTCGCACTCTGTTTGAGGATAATTTTGTAGGAGGAGTTACCCCATGCCGCACGGGCTGCGCTGGATGCCTTGTCAGAGTCAAAGTCGACGATGTTCTGTGTGATGGTGATATAGGCACCGGTATGACGGCGGGCGGTACGGTAACCTTTCTCAATAAACTCACCGACCTTGCGATTTTTGAAGTCCAGCAGACGCCAGCCTTCATCAATAACGTTCAGTTTCTTGAGGTTACGCGGCGTGCGGTACATCCTGTTCTCGATGTAGATAATCAGGGAGAACATCACCGCAACCAGCAGTGACGGACGGTCTTCCAGTCCGCCCAGCTCCAGCACCACCATTTTCGCATCATCCCGCAGGGACGGCTCATCGGAGTTAAAATACTGGCCGTAAGTGCGTTGGCAGTGTACTGGTCAAGCAGCACAATCATTTCGTCCAGACGGCTGCGGATGGTCGGTGACCCGGCATACTGCTCGCTGTCACTGGCGTTTTTCAGGAAATCCACCACGTCATCAATACGTGCCCTGTTCTCTTTGGCCAGCCAGGAGGCCCTGACCGCCTGCAGCAGCAGACCTTCATGCACTTCATCCAGGTTACCGTTGGGGCTGGCCATCACTGACAACTGGTCACGGACACGCTCCGCTGACTGGTCAATATCGGTGATGTTCGCAAACGGGTAAAACGCAGGGTTTCACCGTCCAGATATACGCCACCCATGTTCTCACACAGGGACTTGTAGCCATCCCCCATGTCGAACACCACGGCAAAGCCCCGGAGTCCAGCACGCTGCGGATAAGTGGCTGTATCAGCCCGGTTTTACCGGCCCCGGAGGTGCCACAGACCGCCATGTTGTAGTTGGTGTTATTCATCCCCCGGAAGAAAATATCGATAAACGCCAGCTGGTTACGGTAGGTGGGTGCCAGCAGACCTGCCGGTGTCAGGGGGTTATCCGCCACTAACGGCATCAGGTTGGCAACATTAAAGCTCTCTGCGCGCTGAACCACTCCGGCCTCTTTCAGCTGTTTAAACAACCCTTTCCCGGCCATAAAGGGCAGACAGGTCAGGAAATTGCGCATGTGGTTAAAGCGCGGTGAAATCAGCTCAAAACCGTTTTTACGGAAGCTGTTCAGGATGTCCTGCTCCACTTCCAGCGCCGTTTCATTGTTGTCCTTGCAGAATGCTGTGATGTTGAGGAAGTAGGACACGACAGAAGACTGACCGGAGCCCAGACGCTGACGCAGTTCCCCCCACTCCTTCGCCTCTTTCTCCACGGACGGAAACCATTTGGCATAGGAGGTCTTCGACTTTTTCTCCAGGTCCATGTACTTCAGGTTGGCTTCGCTGTGGGTTTTCACCTGGTCTTCCACCACCAGAGTCAGCGTCAGGATGAACGGACAGGAGATGGACAGTTCCGGGTTCAGCAGGTTGCTGTAGTTGTCGGCCATATTCCACAGGAAGGCGATTTCCGGGTTACGGGCCAGATGGAAATTCAGGATGCGGGCCGTGCTGTTCCTGCCGTTCTCACGCAGGCCCAGCGTCAGGTAATCAGCCCGGACTTTCAGATCAAAACTGTCCTCCACACACTGATAATTCAGATCAGAATACGGGTCCAGCTGACGTCTTTTCGGGTACAGGGAGTCCGGGTTATGGTTAATCATCTCCCCGACAATATCGATAAAGGCCTGTGCATCCACCGTCTGTGTGGCGATACTGGCCCCCTGTAACGACGCCCGGATGATTTTCACCAGGTTTTCCATTTCCAGAATGTCGGCCCGGCTTTTTTTCTTTGAGGGAGAACAGTACGAGAAGAATACCCGGTAATGCCGCAGGGTCAGGGGCAGATTAATCCCCTCCGGCAGCGGGAACTGTGTCGCTGCCGCGTTCATATAATAGGCCCGGGTAATGGCGTTAAACCGTTCAGCCTGTTCACCTGACCAGGAGAACTCACGCAGCCCGTATTCAATCCTGTCACCAACCAGCTGACTGGACATCAGATGGATACACAACGGAATACCGCGCGGCAGTTTGGTGCGCAGCATGTGATCGAGTGCCTCCACAATGGACTTATTCGCCCCATTGATGGGAATGGCTTCCAGCATAAAGCCCATCGTGGTGTCATTCATGAACAGACCGGATTCCTGGTTGTAATCACGGTACGGCAGCAGACGGCTGAACTGCGGGAAGCTCATTTCGCCCAGCACTTCATTGGCCTTTGCGGATTCGTCAGGCAGTTTCAGTGCTGTGACGAGGGAGTTAACCGCCTGAGTGACGGCCTCAAGTGGGTTATTACTCATATGAGTATTCCTTAGTGCGTTTAAAAAAGGAAAATATCAGTCTGTGGCCGTGGATATATCACGCAGTGCCATTCCTGAAACCACAGCACAAATAAGAGATGGAGGCTTTTAACAGGAAACCAGGATTAACGTTCCTTTACTGAATGAGCATCATTTAATGCCTGAATTTGTTTTTCGCGAATCTTATTGCGCTCATTTTCTCTTACCCGTTTCACCTCTGCCATTTCGTTTCTTTTTCTGCATTCTGATGCGATTTTATTTGCCTTACCAAGTGTTAAAGGTTCAGACTGATAATTAAGTGTCTCCTGAAATGCTTCTGCTGCACAGGGAGTTTCCTGTAAAATCTCTGTCAGTTGTTCTGGTGTTGCAGGTTGTTGCGCAAGGTAAACGATGTAAAAAGGAATACATACAATCATAGCCATAACGCCAACAAATATAAAAGCCAGAACAGATTTTAAATATATCGACTTCATTTCATTTTCCTTCGAAGCAGTAAGCACTCATTGCCCACCACCATTTAGTGTTTCCATCACGTTGTTCAAAGGTTCATTTGTTTTAACTTCAATACATTCCCCTGTATTTCCAAAGCCCCTGCCTCCGTGTGCTTCGATTGTCCGAAGAACCTGCACGCATACGTCCGTATTTGGCATGGGGGTAACATTCCAGCTTCCGCCACCGTTAATATTTTTTATCAGCACAAGAAAAATAAAGGTATGCATTCTTTATTATCTCCGCTTGTATATTAATCACTGAATATCCCTTCAGTTAACTTATGAGGTCATAAAACACTGCAGATTTTTCATTCGGATTTTTTCTCTTCAGTAAACTTCCTGATGGTATCCTGTTCACGCTGACGGGTGGCAGACTCCTGCATTGCATCCACTTTCTCCTGCCAGAGACGCCGGATATCCTGTTCATCCCGACCAGTCAGTTTTTTACCGGACAACAAACGGTTAAGCAGTTCCTGTCTCGCATCCGGTACGTCTTCAGTCAGACGCATAAGCTGAAGCAGGCTCTGACGGCTGAGGACCATGAGTGATTCCGGCAGGAGGGTGAAGAAGAAAATAAAAAAGCATACCGCACCACAGCAGGCAAGGACCGCAAACAGGATTTTCAGATATATACCATCAACGCCGAACGCAGCAATAATACAGGGAATCCATGCAATACACGCACAATACGCCAGGATGTTATCTATTCGGTTATGTCTGCGATATATCTGTTGATGTTCATCCAGAATAGAATCTATTTTTTCAGCTTCTGATTTATGCATAGTGTTTTCTCTGTTTTTCCTGATACGCCTGACATTCAACACATAACGTCACACCGGGAAATATTTTCCGCCGGGCTTCCGGAATAGGATTTCCGCATGCCTCACAGAGATAAACAGGAATACCATGAACATTTATTTTCTGGCGTATACGGTTTATTCCTGTCATGGTCAGTTGTTCTGTCACTGAATATGCTTCATCGGCTTCATCACTCACGGAATATTCCTCCCGACATGTTCTGACACGCTACCGCCCATCCCTTTTCACGCACAGGGCACTCGTTTTACAGGCAGATTTTGAATACAGAAAGCCCGCCGGCATTGCCGGCTGATATACAACTTCAGGGCCAGTTAATTAATACGTGGTTTTCCCCACGCAGACGGTTTAATAACAAAAAACACACTGGATGGTTGATGATAAACATCCTGATTATCAATATAAGGCGCTATCCATAATGCAGCCGTCTGCTCACCCGTTCTTAGCGGACGGGGAGGTGTTACCGGCGCAACTGAACTGACCGGAACAACCGTTTTCACTTCCCGGGCAGCGGTAAACAGCGGGCGTGGTGCCAGCAGTTTCTGCTCCGGATGTGCTGTCACCGCAGGCCTGCTGCGGGACGGCGTTGTCGCCGCAACGGCCTGCACCGACGTGGTCCGGAAGTTCCCTTCAGCCAGGCGCGGCAGTGATGCCGCAACCGGCTTTGCTTCTGAGGACTGCTCCAGTTTTTTGGCCTTCTCATTAGCCTGCTCCATCGTCATACAGGTATCTGACGTGGTGGCATCACACTCAAAATCAGAGTTCGTTCCTGCACAGCCGGAAG
>ENA-OPYQ01000160-OPYQ01000160.1-human-gut-metagenome-genome-assembly--contig:-NODE-160-length-8056-cov-0.750410_pt1 | contig 8056 bp, 8 predicted proteins | sample MGYA00242471_ERZ504479 | MGnify/ENA primary metagenome ERZ504479 (study PRJEB26092, sample SAMD00036225) | human gut metagenome | host: Homo sapiens | study: EMG produced TPA metagenomics assembly of the... | reverse complement strand
GCAAGGTTGATGATAATACAGCAAGAATGCAGTCTATTAAGTGGTTAGGTGTTTAACTCATAATACTGCATAAGCTGAAAAAGGAGGTCCGATAAAAGCTGCGAAAGACTTCAGTTCCCATATCGTTACTGATATAACAGGAACAAGAAACGGCACAACAGATTCTATTTCAGTAATTTGCACAGTTTTTCATACCTGAGGACAACTCGCTTGATATTAACTTTGTAACGATCAAAAAAGTATGAAAACGAGTATGAGCAGATCGACCTTCAAAATCCTCTTCTACGTGAAGAAGGGCAGCGAGAGAGCCAACGGCTATCTCCCCCTGATGTGCCGTCTTACGGTAGACGGCGAAATCAAGCAGTTCAGCTGCAAGCTGGACGTGCCCCCGAAACTTTGGGACGTGAAAACGGCACGTGCCACGGGCAAGAGCGCCGAGGCGCAGAAAATCAATGCGGCGGTTGACCGGATACGCGTGGACGTGAACCGCCGTTACCAGGAACTGATGCAGTCCGACGGCTATGTCACCGCCGCCAGGCTGAGGGACGCCTGCCTCGGGCTGGGCGTGAAACGCGAGACGCTGCTGAAGCTCTTCGAGCAGCACAACGAGGAGTTCATCAAGAAAGTGGGACACAGCCGCGTGCAGGGAACATACAACCGCTACCGTACCATATACAGGCACCTTTGCGAGTTCGTCCCGAAAGTATACCGCCGTGACGACATCCCCCTGAAGGAACTCAACCTGACCTTCATCAACAACTTCGAGTATTTCCTGCGTACGGAGAAGAAATGCCGCACCAATACCGTATGGGGTTACATGATCGGGCTCAAGCACGTCATCTCCATCGCCCGCAACAGCGGTGCGCTTCCCTTCAACCCCTTCGCCGGGTACATCAACTCCCCCGAGAGCGTTGACCGGGGCTACCTGACGGAGCGTGAGATACAGACGCTGATGGAGGCCCCGGTGAAAAGCGGGACCTGCGAACTGGTACGCGACCTCTTCATCTTCTCTGTGTTCACCGGACTGGCATACGCGGACGTGAAGGCACTGACGACCGACCGGCTCCAGACCTTCTTCGACGGCAACCTCTGGATCATCACCCGCCGTCGCAAGACAAACACCGAGTCCAACATCCGCCTGCTGGACGTGCCCAAGCGCATCATAGAGAAGTATAAGGGACTGTCCAAGGACGGTCATGTATTTCCGGTACCGAGCAACGGCAGATGCAACACCATATTGAAGGAACTTGGCAGGCAGTGCGGTTTCAAGATACGGCTGACCTATCATGTGGCCCGGCATACGAACGCCACCACCGTGCTGCTCTCGCACGGTGTGCCCATCGAGACCGTAAGCCGTCTTTTGGGGCATACGGATTTGAAAACCACCCAGATATATGCCCGGATAACCAACCAGAAAATCAGCAGCGACATGGAAATCCTGTCCCATAAGCTGGAAAAGATGGAGAAGGAGATATGCGATGCCATCTGAGGAAATGGTATTTACGAAACGGACGATTTTCTCCTTCCTCATCAAAGTTCGTCCGTCCCTGCGGGACTCCGCGTTTTCCCTTCGGTTTCCGGCAGAAAATTTCCGTACGGCGAAATTTTCTGCCGGAAAAACGCTCCGAAAGCGCAGGGACGGACGTAAGAGGGATTCAGAAGGCGAAAACTGCGACCGACGTAGTGCATGTGCGACAAGGAAAAGAACTGTCCGGGAGCCCCTTTTCATGCCGTACCCCGGCATGAGACCGCTTTCCTCTCCGGCTGTGGTGAAGGCTCTCCTGCTCCCTCTGCATTGCATATGCGGGTTGTTTTGCCCATATCCACGTCCGCCGGTATTGCCTGCCCTTTCCTTGAGAAAAACGGCTTACCGCAACGGGTGGCGTGACACAGACTTTTCCGGATATGGAGGAACATTCCGGAAAAAGAGTGGAAGACGGGCTATTATTTGGCTGTATAACAACAAAGTTGTATTTTTGCAAAAAATAATATTATGGCTATAACTATCAAGAACATTCCGGTTTTGGAGGGCGTTACGGCGGAAGATTTCGTACGCAGTGCAGACAAGAACGCCGCAAAGGTAACACCCCCGGTTATCAGTGGAGGCAAAGAAACGGTTGCGAAAAGTATTGGAGAAATCCCCGTTCATTCCGGTTCAATTAACAGCAATGGACGGTATTTCTTTATATGATGATTGTGTCATGCTTGCCTATAACAAGGAAGTACGGAGGAATTGCCTTCCTTTCACTTGTGGCGAGAATGACTTGATGATTTTTTCTCAATGATGCCGAGTCTGTATGCGGATGAACTCCTTGGGAAAACATATTGTTGGGTGACGACTGAAATCCCGCATCGTATTGTGGCCTTGTTTACCTTGTCCAATGACAGTATCAAGACCAGATTAATATCCCCCAATGATAAAAACAGGCTGCAACGCAATATTGTAAATCCTAAACGTGGACGCAGCTATCCGGCCGTGCTGATAGGAAGACTGGGGGTCAACCTGGAATATCAGGGTACATCAAGCCACGTAGGACGGCAACTGATGGCTTTCATAAAAGACTGGTTCCGTCATGAGGACAACAAGAACAGGATGCCGTTTTATCGTGGTGGATGCATACAATGAGGAAAAGATTCTGCAGGTATTATGAAAGAAACGGTTTCGTTCCACTCTATAAAACAGACGTGATAGAAAAGCAATATTATGATATTCCGCAAGATGAACATTTGAAAACCCGTTTGCTGTATTTTGATTTGAAAAAGGACTGACATAATAATATATCAGTAAAATCCTTTAGGGTGACAACGGGTTCCAAAGACAGGCTGTCGCTACGATTACCTGCCATATGGCACCGGCCGTTTTCTTGATGGCGGGCGGTGGATTTCATGGGAAGCCAATCCGGAATGACAAGTAATGCCGCACCTGTGCATAATAGAGCATTATTTTGAAGGCGGAGACTTTGTCCGGTTCTTCTTTTTCCAAGGTTTTCCGTCGGATGTCTTCAAGTTTTCCACACTTGTTTTAGAATAGTCCGCATTATCAGCAGATTGCGAGTTTCAGTCTGCCGTTCCGATTCTCTTTATTGCATCGTAGCATGTCGTTGATATATTCCAAATACTTATCCATGAATAGGCGACTTATAATTTTGTCTCAGGCAAATATCGAGACACACTCCCGAATGAGGTCTTCCATGATTTTAAAAGACTCCGTATTTCGGAAGGAACAACGTACACATACAATTTCTCCGGAACGGCCGACTTTCCTGTCACTTTCCCCTGTAATCCTCCCCAAAATCAACAACCGCCGTATAAACTGCATGAAAGCCCGGGCACGCTTCCTGTTTCCAATCCCATATCTGCTCCTTCCGCAACATCACGTATTGCCGTTCTCATTTCATATCCTTGAATATTTCTCCAAACATACCAAAGACAGAAAAGCTGCATGGAATCTAAATTCTCACCGGACAGACAATAGATAGAAGGAAGGAATCCATCATCCTCATTTCTTGCGGCAAAAATAGTTGTTTTTCAGGCCGGTCCCGCAAGGCGGCCCTTCGGGCTGGTTGCACGTGAAAAAATCTTCCTCACGCTTCGCGTGAGCGTATTTTTTCACGGCAAGCCTTGCCGGAGACCGCCGAAAAACAAACTGGAGGAAGCACAAGAAATAAGAATGCCTACCCGTGTAGGCCATGTATAACTCAAAAAAATATAAAGCTATGGCAGACAAGAGCGCAGAAAAGGAAAGACTGTTCAACGAGTGGTTCACTGCATCCTATGACAGGTTGAGAGGGACGTTACGCCGGTACGGAATGCTGGACGAGGACAATTTCCATGACACCTACCTTTTCGTAAGAAGGCAGGTGCTGGTTCCCGGAAAGGACATAACGGACTATGACGCGTATTTCATCGGATGCTACAAAAAGGCGGCCCTGGTAAAGATTAAAAGGGAGAATCGGTATGCACACCCTGAAGATGATTTCTTCCTCCGATGTGGCGAAGAGGCAAAATTCCTTTCCGAGGACGACCTGAACGGGTGCGAGCGGCTGGTAAGAGACATACTGCGTTTCGTAAGGCAGAAGTTCTCCTACGAGGAATACCGGATGTTCATGCTCAGGTTCTATGAGGCGCAGTTCTCGTTCAAGGCACTGGCGGAATGCATGGGTATCTCGGCATCGGCCATATCGCAGAAAGTATGCAGGATAGTGGACGCGGTACGTACCCACAGCGGTTTCGCATGGAGAAGTCAGATGCTGGCGGTGGAAAGCTTCATGTATTGAAAAAATTGTTTAACGGAAAAGTAAGAAAGTTATGGCACTGATAGTATACAACAGGGAAAACTCCCGTCCGCAGGAAGTCACATACAAGGGAAAGCGGACCATCAACCTTGACAGCAGGGGGACTGTCTATCTGTCAAAGACGATGTCAATCGAATTGGGAATCCTCGGCGGCGGACGGGTGAACTTCGCCCACGACGACGAGACGGGTGACTGGTATATCTGCCGGGCCGACGACAGCGAGGGGTTCATCGTCTGGAAGGACAAAAGATGCGCAAGGTTCTCGGCAGGGTTTATCGTGCAGAGGCTCATGCGGCAGGCGAAGGTGGAGAGGAAGAGCGTGCAGTTCATGATGGCGAGGATGCCGGTAGAGATTGGCGGAGTGGCCTATTACAAGATACTGCTCTCGAATCCGATACTCAGATAGAGGCATGGGCCGGAGGAGTCCGGCTGTATATGACATGACGGAGACAGGTGCATCCGACGGGACAGGAGCCCGGAGGATGTGCCTGTTTTTATGCGCCGCCATGTTTACACACGGACATGCGGTTGTCACCGGCCGGCATAAGGTCACTCCGAAAAGACCGGGAAACGGCATTGCCGGAGGATAATGATACCAGTACGGAATGTGCCGCCATTACGGAAACGGATCGTCCCACCGGTACACGAACGGCCCGCCCCAATTCAGAATAACATAATGACATAATAAAATAAGGGTCTTTTTTTATAATGGAATCCCCGTATCTTATTGCCATATCGGAAAAATGTTTCCATGTCCCGCCATGTTATGCCAATGTTGTCACCGGATCATAATTCATAAAGAAAAAAACACTCTGTGTATAAGTATTTTACGAGCAAATTAAAGTCGTTCATCCGGTGGAAAGAAAATGAAGGAGCGACCGGTATGACAACCGACCGCCCCTTCATTCACGATCCCGTACGGAACTTTTCTAAAGTTCCTCCGGCCTGGTTCTCGCCTCCCGGTAGCAGCCGTCAAGCAGCTTCTCGATGTCGGAAGAACGGTACAGTATCTTGCCGCCCAGCCGGGTGAAGGCAAGCAGACCGCTGTCACGGTACTGTTGCAGGCTGCGGCGGCTCACTTTCAGCTTTTCAGCCAGTTCGCGGTCCGTATAGAAGTTCTCGCCCGCCATCGCCGGTGACCTGCCGGCAAAGAGACGCTCCATGGAAACGGAGAGACGTTCGACGGTGGAGAAGAACTCTCTTATATGCTCGCTGCTCTCACGGGTGAGCAGACGGTTATCGGTATTCATCATGACTTGATCTTTTTTTGTTCGACATTCGTTTTTCATGGCCTTTCAGATCGACCTTCCCATACTTTCAGCCCGCTTGCGGCGCTCCTCCACTATCCGGATGATACTTTCCACGTCCCCGGGCTTGTAATATGTCTTGTGGCAGATCTGTGTGTATGCCAGCGTGCCGTTGTCACGGAGGGTCTGCAGGGTTCTCGGGCTGACCTCAGCAGCAGGCACACCTCCTGGTTGTCCAGCCATTTCTTCTCTTCCATGTCACCGTACAGCCGGCAAAGGGTGTCCAGCCGGTCCGCGAACGTCCGGAAGGCCGAGAGCATCGCCTCGAAGGTCCTTGCCTCAATGTTCACTATTTCCATAATCAATGCAATTTCAGGTTTGACATCTGTTTCATTCTCTTTTCGGATCCGGATTCCGTGCCGCAATTTAGTGAATCCCGGCGGAACGTCCTGAATTTCAAGACAGGATGACTACCTTTGACACCATATGCGTACTTGTTTCATCTGCAAAGTAAATGATTGTTCCCGGATATGGTTCCGCCCCTTCATCAGATGTCATTATATGTCATCAGATGTCATGGAAATCGGATTTTAATATTCATTTGCTTTTAGTAAACAGACGTTCAGATCCGTTCCCGAAGAGTGGGAAATTTCCGGTGCGTATATTTGTGAAGTCATCACCGTCAGACTGATCCAACAATATGAATAACACGGCAAACCCCGCCAATCGGACCCGTCCGTTTCACAGCACTTGTTATTATCGTTTTATTTGCTTCCGACAATCGGGCAAACGGGTAGACTGTGCCACAGTATCAACCATCTAAAATCCATGTACAATGAAAAGTGAACCGACTGAAAAAACGAAAGGGAAGAAAATGGCGGTATCCGAAACCGCAGACAGAAAGAACGGCCGTAGTCCCGGAGCCGGCCACGACGAGTGGTGGGAAAGACTCATGATGGAACCCGGTTCGGGAGAATCCGCCGGTACGGATGCGGAACCGGTGATTCCATCCGGGGCCGTTGCGGAAGAGGTGTCCGGGGAAGCGGGAAGAAAGGACACCCCGCCGGAACCGGAAGACCCCGTGAGAAGAAGGACGAGCGGCAGGCAGCGTAGGGCCTCGCTGGAGGAGTACCGAGAAACATACCTCACCGTCCCGAAGATTAGGAAGCGCAAGACGGTGTTCGTCAGTGAGGATGTGAGGGACGAACTGGACGCCATCGTCCGCAGGCTCGGTGGGCGTGGCATGAGCGTTTCCGGACTGCTGGAGAACCTTGCCAGGGAGCATCTTGCCGCCTACCGTGAGGACATCGAGCAGTGGAGAAAAATCTGACAGCCTGTTACCGGGCGTGGAGTATACCCGATGTATGCACCGTCCCCTGTGTACCCGCTTCAATGTGGAAAATGCGGGAGGATTTTTCTGTGGGGGGAGCAAGGGTATGTTTCCGGATTCCCGAAAACCCTTGCTCCCCGCGCCCGGTGGTTGCAGGGAGGACGGATCTACTCCCGCCGGTCGCAGATTTTGGAGTGAAAGAAGTACGGACGAAAAAGAAAAACATATGACAAAGGATGTGAATGGGATGAAGAAAAAAACGCGGCCGTCCGGCACTGGGCAGGACGCGGAAGCTGACCAGGGGAGTGACAGTGAAGTTCTCCCCCGTCAGCTACGAGGCTCTCAGGTTCAGGGCAGGGAAGTCCGGTCGGAGTCTGGCGGTTTATATCAGGGAGGCGGCACTGGCGGCCACCGTGACGGCAAGGCATACGCCTGAAGAGAACGCACTGCTGCGCAGCCTGGCGGGAATGGCAAACAACCTGAACCAGCTGACAAAGCTCTCGCACCAGACCGGCTTTTACAGGACAAGGCTGCTGATAGAGGGGCTGCTGGGAAAGCTGAAGCGGATCATGGATGATTACAGACCGAAAGGAGGATAGCCTCATGATAGGGAAGATCAGGAAAGGCCGCTCGTTCGGCGGCTGCATACGCTACGTGACGCAGAAGGACGACGCGGAAATCATCGCCTCGGAAGGCGTGCTGCTGGGAACGGCAGAAGAGATGGCGCGAAGTTTCCGGTGGCAATGCCTGCTGAATCCGGACGTGGCGAAACCGGTGGGACACATCGCGCTCAGCTTCAAGCCGGAGGACGCACCGAGGCTGACCGACGCGTTTATGGCAAGGCTGGCGGAGGAATACCTGGAGCTGATTGGGATACGGAACACGCAGTTCATCGTGGTGAGGCATCACGGGACGGACAACCCGCACTGCCACATCGTCTTCAACCGGGTGGACTTCGACGGGAAGGTGATTTCCGACAGCAACGATTTCAGGCGCAACGAGAAAGTGACAAAAATGCTTAAGGACAAGTATTCGCTCACCTATTCCGAAGGCAAACAGTCCGTTAAAACGGAAAAGCTGCATGCTTCCGAAAAGGTGAAATACGAAATATACCGTGCGGTCAAGGAAGCTTTGAGGAGTGCAGATACATGGAAAGAATTTCAAAATAAGCTCTTAAAAATGGG
>ENA-OPYQ01000154-OPYQ01000154.1-human-gut-metagenome-genome-assembly--contig:-NODE-154-length-8517-cov-3.060072_pt1 | contig 8517 bp, 9 predicted proteins | sample MGYA00242471_ERZ504479 | MGnify/ENA primary metagenome ERZ504479 (study PRJEB26092, sample SAMD00036225) | human gut metagenome | host: Homo sapiens | study: EMG produced TPA metagenomics assembly of the... | reverse complement strand
TTTTCTTTCTCCCTATATATAATAAGGTATAGTGGAGAAAACGTGAGACGAAAGTGGAGAAAAAGGGGCGCTGGATGATAAAATAGTGTTAAATCTTAAAATTTCTCGACAAAAAGTTTGTAGTTTAAAAGAAAAACTGTACTTTTGCGGTAGAAATGAAGAACGAAGGAGAATCTTTTCGTTAAAAAGAAAGAAACGCCTCGTTTTTGGTAGTAACAAACAATTAAAAGAAAAGCAATATGAATACATTCGTATCTACATCATGGTGGTGGCGTAACTCAAGATTCCAGAAGTCGTGAGTCGAGACGCTGTATGTGGATGTGAACAACATAATATACTAGGGGTCTGCCGTAACTTACGACAGGCCCCTTTTCTTTTACAACGAAAAATAAAAAACAAAAAAATAATAGGAGATATTAACTATGGAAATGAAGGACAATTTTGAACAGAATGTTGAACCATGAGGAACTTTCCCGTGAGGAAACCCGAGACATCATTGTAGGAATCACCAAGAGTGATTTTCCTGAGGAACAGATTACAGCCCTGCTCACCGGTTTGCAGATGAGAGGCGTAACGGTAGATGAACTGCTCGGTTTCCGTGACGGAATTCTTGCCACAGGCGTGCCAGCCATCCTGGATTGCGACCGCTACATTGACGTGGTGGGAACCGGTGGCGACCGCAAGAACACCTTTAACATTTCTACTACTTCCTGCTTCGTCATTGCGGGTGCGGGTTACAAGGTGGCAAAGCACGGCAACTATGCGGCTACTTCGGTGAGCGGTGCCAGCAACGTCATCAAGAACCACGGTGTCCAGTTTACCGATGATATAGACAAGCTGAACCGCAGCATCAACGAGGCAGGCATCGTTTATCTTCATGCCCAGCTCTTCGCCAAGGCAATGAAGTTTGTAGGTCCTATCCGCAAGGCTTTGCAGTTTCCTACCGTGTTCAACCTGTTAGGTCCTCTTGTTAATCCTAGTCAGCCTAAGTGCCAGTTGCTGGGTGTAGCCAATCTCGACCAGATGCGCCTTTACAATCAGGTTTACCAGAAACTAGGCATTGATTTCGGCATTGTTAACAGCATCGACGGATATGATGAAATTTCACTCACCGGCGACTTCAAGGTAACCACCAACAACTATGAGAAGATCTTCAAGCCTCAGGGTCTCGGTTTCGAGATAGCCAAACCGGAAGAGGTACGAGGCGGAGCAACCGAGGAAGAGGCTAAGGACATCTTTGATGCAGTACTTGAAAACCGTGCCCTCCCAGCCCAGAAGAACATCGTTCTCGCCAATGCAGCCTTCGGCATCCAGGTAATGGAGAAGGGACAGAAGAGCATAGAGGAATGTGTGGAGATAGCAAGAGAGAGCATTGACTCGGGTAAGGCGCTCGCTACCTTCAAGAAATTCGTAGAGATCAACAGTTAAAGGTAAAAAGGGCTTTTAAAAGTAAAAAGGTAAAAAGGTAAAAAGGTAAAAAGAGCCTTAACCCCTTTGTCCCCCCCCCCGTTCCCAGCGATTCCATCGCTGGTTCCCCAAGTCTTTATCTTAAATAAAAAAACGAAAAAAATGGCTGATATTTTAGAGGAAATTGTGGCTCATAAAAGAATAGAGATTGAGCAGCGTAAGCGCTTTATCCAGCCACGGCAGATGATAACCCTCACCGAGCAGAAAATGCAGGAAGATGGGGGAAAGGTGCCGGGCGGAAGCATGAAGGAGTCGCTGATGAACTCGGAAACGGGAATCATTGCTGAATTCAAGCGCAAATCGCCTTCTAAGGGCTGGATCAAACAGGAAGGTAAGCCGAGCATCATCCCGCTCGCCTACCAGCAGAACGGAGCCTCGGCGCTCAGCATCCTCACCGACATTGATTACTTCGGAGGATATGATGAGTATATTCAGGAGGCGCGCCATGTGGGCGTTACCCTACCTATCTTATATAAGAACTTCGTGGTAGAGGAATACCAGCTGCTGCAGGCGAGATACTGCGGAGCTTCTGCCGTGCTGCTCATTGCGGCCTGCCTGACCAAGGAGGAGTGTAAGCAACTCATGAACATGGCACACCAGCTGGGCATGGAGGTACTGCTCGAGATGCATAATGAGCGCGACTTCGAGTATGCTGAACTGGAACCGGATATGTACGGCATCAACAACCGAAATCTCGGAACCTTCTTTACTGATGTGGAGAACAGCTTCAGATTGGCAGAGAAACTTCCGAAGGATGTGTGCAGGGTGAGCGAGAGTGGCATCTCCAACCCGCAGACGGTTCTCCGGTGAGAGAAGAAGGCGGCTTCAGAGGTTTCCTGATGGGCGAACAGTTCATGAAACAGGCTGACCCGGGCGTGGCGCTTCAAGAGTTTATTAAGCAGTTGAAACAATAAAGAAAATGTTAGTAAAGGTTTGTGGAATGCGTGAACCTGGTAATGTAAAGCAGGTTGCGCAACTCGGCGTTGATATGATGGGATTTATCTTTTATCCTAAGTCTCCACGGTATGCCAGTCATGTGCTGGCTCGCTCTGATGCTGACCGCAATGTGTGCCGAGTGGGAGTCTTCGTGAATGATTCCATTTCCAATATGTTGGATAAGATTCATTCATTCTCTCTGAATGCGGTGCAGATGCATGGAAGCGAGAGTAGGGAACTGTGTAAGCAGCTGCGTGCAGCAAAGGGGAATATGAAGATAATCAAAGCCATTAGTGTTTCCAATGCCGGGGACATTCAGAAATATAAGGAGTATGTAGGCGCTGTTGACTATTTCCTTTTCGACACCAAATGTAAGACGGTGGGCGGAAGTGGTCAGCAGTTTGACTGGCAGGTTCTGGATGAATATGATGGCGATGTTCCATTCCTGCTGAGTGGCGGCATCGGTCCGGAAGATGCTTCCCGCATCCTGTCTTTCCACCATCCCCGATGCGTAGGAATCGACCTCAACTCCAGGTTTGAGATAGAACCGGGACTGAAGGATGTAGAGAAACTCAAGGAATTCCTTTTAAAGGTAAAAAAGTAAAAAGGTAAAAAAATAAAAAAGTAAAAAAATGAATAAGATAAATGCATTATTTGCAAACAATAAAGACCGCAAGCTTTTGAGCTTGTATTTCTGCGCCGGATGCCCAACTTTGGAAGGTACCGGTGATGTAATTAAGGCGATGGAGCGCAAGGGGATAGATATGATTGAGGTAGGAATCCCTTTCAGTGATCCGTTGGCTGATGGTCCTGTTATCCAGAGTGCCGGAACCGTGGCTCTGAAGAACGGAATGACGGTGAAGAAACTCTTCGCCCAGCTGAAGAAAATCAAGGATGAAGTGCAGCTTCCACTCGTGCTGATGGGATACCTGAACCCTATCATGCACTACGGCATTGAGGCTTTCTTCAAGAGCTGCGTAGAGAGCGGAGTGAGCGGCACCATCATCCCAGACCTTCCCTTTGATGATTATCTGAAGGTGGTAAACCCCATAGCCGACAAGTATGACATCCGTGTCATCATGATGATTACGCCAGAAACCAGCGAGGAGCGCATCCGTTTCATCGATGAGCATACCGATGGATTCATCTACATGGTCAGTTCGGCAAGCATCACGGGCGCCCAGAGCAGTTTCGGCGATGCCAAGCTGGCTTATTTCAACCACATCAACAGCATGAATCTGCGCAATCCACGCATGATAGGTTTCGGCATCAGCAACAAGCAGACCCTTACCAGTGCGCAGGATAATGCGGCGGGAGCCATCATCGGCAGCAAGTTTGTAACCCTGCTCAATGAAACCGGTGATCCGGATAAGGCTTTAGATGGGCTTTTTGAGTGCCTCGAAAAGTAGTTGATAGTTAACAGCGGCTTCGCCGTATAGCAGGCTTGCTCTATAAACTATAAATAATAAATTATAAACTAAGTATTATGTATCAAGTTGACGAAAAAGGATTTTTTGGAAAATTCGGAGGAGCGTATGTTCCTGAGATATTATATAAATGTGTAACCGAGTTGCAGCAGGCTTACAAGCCAATCATTGAGAGCGAGGAGTTCAAGAAGGAATACCGTGCGCTGCTCAAAGATTATGTGGGCCGTCCTTCACCTCTTTATTATGCCAAGCGCATGAGCGAGAAGTACGGATGCCAGCTCTATCTGAAGCGCGAGGACCTGAACCATACCGGTGCACACAAAATTAACAACACCATCGGTCAGATTCTCATGGCCAAGAAGATGGGCAAGACCCGCATCATTGCCGAAACCGGAGCCGGACAGCACGGTGTGGCTACCGCTACGGTATGCGCCCTGATGAACATGAAGTGTGAGATTTTCATGGGTGCCACCGATGTAGAGCGCCAGCATACCAACGTAGAGCGCATGAAGATGCTGGGAGCCAAGGTGAACCCTGTGCGCACCGGCAATATGACCTTGAGCGATGCCTGCTCTGAGGCCATACGTGACTGGTGCTGCCACCCACAGGATACCTTCTACATTGTAGGTTCTACCATGGGTCCGCACCCTTATCCAGACATTGTTGCCAAGATGCAGAGCGTAATCAGCGAAGAACTGAAATGGCAGTTGGAGGAGAAGATAGGCCGCAACTATCCTGATTACCTCATCGCCTGTGTGGGTGGCGGAAGCAATGCTGCCGGAACCATCTACCACTACATTGATGATGACCGCGTGAAGATATATCTGGCTGAGGCTGCTGGACACGGAATAGATACCGATTATACCGCTGCCACCATGCACTGCGGCACAGAAGGCATCATCCACGGAGCCCGCACCCTCGTGATGCAGACCGAGGACGGACAGATAGAGGAAGCCTTTACCATCAGTGCCGGTCTCGACTATCCGGGCATCGGCCCTATGCACGCCGACCTTGCCACATCGGGCAGGAGTCATGTGCTCGCCATTAAGGACGATGAGGCCATCTACGCCGGTTACGAGCTCACCCGCATGGAGGGCATCATTCCGGCTATTGAGAGTGCGCACGCCGTGGCAGCCCTGAAGAAAATGAAGTTCAAGAAGGATGATGTGGTGGTGCTCACCGTATCAGGCCGTGGCGACAAGGATGTAGAAACCTATCTCGCGCACAAGGAAATGGCGGGAGAGTACGGAAACTTCTAATAGCAAAGATTTAATTTTTAAAATGGCAAAGTTTAGTTACAAGACAGTTACCCGCAAGATTCTCGCCGACCTCTATACGCCGGTGGGAGTCTACATGCGACTGAGAGATATTTATCCGCAGTCGGCTCTGATGGAGAGTTCCGACTATCATGGCTCCGAGAATTCGCGCTCCTTCATCGGTGTGCATCCGCTGGCAAGCATCGCCGTGAGTCATGGTGAGGTCATCAAGACCTATCCCGACGGAAGAGTAGAGAAAGAGCAGCTTCCTGCCTTCGGTGCCGGTCAGGGCGAGGAGTGCAAAGTCGCCATCTCAAAGAGTATCAACGACTTCATCTCTTCCTTCCATGTAGAGGGCGAGAGCAAGGACTTCTGCGGACTCTACGGATTCACCACCTTCAATGCGGTGAGATATTTTGAGAACATCCCTGTCAAGGATACTACCATGGAGAAGAATGATGCGCCCGATATCTATTACATCATGTATAAGGACATCATCGTCTTCGACCATTTCAATAACACCATGGAACTCATTGCGCTGAGCGAGGACTTCGGCTCAGAGGAGGGTAGAGATGCTTCACTTACCGAGCTCGACGAACTGCTTAAGGCGGTGAACAAGGCAAATGTGAAGCCTTATGATTTCCACCCTGTGGGCGAAACCTTTTCTACTCTCACCGATGAGGAGCACAAGGCGAATATACGCCGCTGTATACAGCACTGCCTACGCGGAGATGTATTCCAGATTGTGGTGAGTCGCCGTTTCGTACAGAAATATGAGGGCGATGATTTCAAACTCTACCGTGCGCTGCGCTGCATCAACCCTTCGCCTTACCTCTTCTATTTCGACTTCGGCGGTTTCCGCATCTTCGGTTCTTCGCCTGAAACCCATAACCGCATCGTGGGCAACAAGGCGTTCATTGACCCGATTGCCGGAACCACCCGACGCACAGGAGATATGGAGCAGGACCGCAAGGCTGCCGAATTCCTGCGCAACGACCCGAAGGAGAATGCCGAGCACGTGATGCTGGTAGATCTGGCACGCAATGATTTGAGCCGCAACTGCCATGGGGTGAAGGTAGATTTCTACAAGGACATGCAGTTCTACAGTCATGTTATCCATCTCGTGAGCCGTGTGAGTGGAGAGTTGGATGAGCATGCCGACCACATCAAGGAGTTTATTGATACCTTCCCTGCCGGCACGCTGAGCGGTGCGCCTAAGGTGAGAGCGATGCAGATTATATCAGAGCTGGAGCCTCATAACCGCGGTGCCTACGGAGGCTGTATCGGTTTCATCGGTCTGAACGGCGACCTGAATCAGGCCATCGTGATACGTACCTTCATTAGCCGAAACGGCGAACTCTGGTTCCAAGCGGGTAGTGGAGTAGTGGCAAAGAGCAATGATGAGTATGAGCTGGAAGAGTGTAACAACAAGCTCGGTGCGCTGACCAAGGCGATTCACATTGCTGAAGAGTTGTAATAGTGATTAATTATTAGTGATTATTTCTCGCTGATTGTACTTACTAATCAATAATAAATAACAAAAGATGAAAGTAGTATCATAGATAATTACGATTCCTTTACCTATAATCTGGCCCATCTGGTAAAGGAGTTGGGAGCTGACGTTACGGTGTTCCGCAACGACCAGTTCCAGTTGCCGGAGCTGGAGCGCTTCGACAAGATCATTCTGAGTCCGGGTCCGGGCATTCCGTCGGAGGCGGGACTGCTGATGGATGTTATTCGCAAGTATGCAGGCCGCAAGCCGATGCTGGGCGTATGTCTGGGTCATCAGGCCATAGGCGAGGCGTTTGGAGCCAAGCTTACCAATCTTTCTGAGGTGTATCATGGAGTGGCAACCCCTTGCACCCAGTTTGGCAACGATGTTATTTTCGACGGGTTGGACAAGCGCATAGAGATTGGCAGATACCACTCTTGGGTGGTAGACCGCTCGGGATTCCCTGACTGCCTGGACGTTACGGCCGTAAGCGATGATGGTTGCATCATGGGTCTGAAGCATAAGAACTATGATATTCATGGTATACAGTTTCATCCGGAAAGCGTGCTGACGCCAGACGGCAAGAAGATGGTGAGAAACTGGTTGGAAAAAGCTTAATGACCTTAATGACCAATGACTTTAATGACCACCATGACCGCATGGTGGTTGTTGAGTTTTTTTTGTTTTATGATAAGAAAAAGCAAAGCCTGACGCTCTCTCGAGTGCCAGGCTTTTACAATTAACAATTTTAATTCTTGCTACAATCCTCTCACGAGTTTCACGAGTGGAATCTAACCTGAAAGAGTACCTTTCCCAATAAAGGAAAGGTCTCTAATAACCTTCTTAATCTTTAAAAATATTTACATATCCCAAGCCACAGCACTCGCACCGAGTACGGCAGCAGAACTGCCATCAAGGGTAGAAACAAGGAATTTAGCCTTACCCTTGAAGGTGCGGAGCACGTGCTCATCATAAGCCTTCTGGATAGGTTTCATGATGAGGTCGCCAGCCTTGGTCAGACCACCGAAGAAGACGAAAGCCTCTGGTGAAGAGAAGGCTGCGAAATCAGCACAAGCCTCACCGAGCATCTTGCCGGTAAACTCGTATACACGCAGTGCCAGCTTGTCGCCCTTGCCTGCAGCAACGCTCACATCATAAGATGTAATGTCCTCCGGATTCATCTCACGGAGCAATGAAGGCTCATCGCTCTTCTCGAGGAACTCACGTGCTGTGCGAGCCACACCAGTGCAGAGCAGTAAGCTTCGAGACATCCTGTACGGCCGCATCCGCAGATACGACCCTCTTTGCCACGTACCATGGTAACGTGACCCAATTCGCCTGCGAATCCGTCGCAGCCGTAAACCATCTGTCCGTTGATGACGATACCAGAGCCAACGCCTGTACCGAGCGTAACGTCGATGAAGTTTTTCATGCCTCTTGCTACACCGTATGTCATCTCGCCGAGCGCAGCAGCGTTGGCATCATTGGTCATACCTACAGGCAAGTCGCCGAGGGCTTTGCTGAACAAGTCGGCCAATGGTACCACTCCGTCGTGTGCCCAAGGAAGATTTGGAGCGAATTCAATGGTTCCATTATAATAGTTTGCGTTTGGCGCACCGATACCCATTGCCTTAATCTTGTCAATGCCGCCTACCGTATCAATGATAGGCTGGAGAGCTTCTACGGCTGCCTTCACATAGTCTTCAACTTTTCCGTAACCGCCTGTCTTGATGGCAGTTGTTGCTTTGATCTCTCCGCGAGCATCTACGATGCCGAAAACTGAATTTGTACCGCCGAGGTCAAGGCCTATTACGTACGGTTTAAGTGTATTATCTGTCATGTTAATTATTTAAAATTAGTTAGAATTATTTTATTTCTCGGCAAAGATACTGAAAACTTTTGAATCTCGTTTATTTTTAAATATAAAAAATTAAATTTT
>ENA-OPYQ01000153-OPYQ01000153.1-human-gut-metagenome-genome-assembly--contig:-NODE-153-length-8642-cov-2.729419_pt1 | contig 8642 bp, 7 predicted proteins | sample MGYA00242471_ERZ504479 | MGnify/ENA primary metagenome ERZ504479 (study PRJEB26092, sample SAMD00036225) | human gut metagenome | host: Homo sapiens | study: EMG produced TPA metagenomics assembly of the... | reverse complement strand
AGATAAGTGAAATTTCTGACATGGCAAAATCCTGAGCAACTTTTTGTTGCTCAGGTGCTTATAAAAAATATTAAATTATAGTGTTGCGGAAATTAGATTAATTAAACGAGAGAGATTTATGGAAAAAAGACTCATGACAGTAGTTGCAGGTCTTGCTCTTAGCACGAGCATGGCTTTTGCACAAAGTCAAATCTCTGGTCACGTGACCTCTTCTGAGGACGGAAGCCCAGTTATCGGTGCTTCTATCAAGGTTGCAGGCACTAACACAGGTACAGTTACCGACATTGATGGTAACTTCTCATTGAACGCTCCTGCCGGAGCTAAGCTGGAAATCACATACATCGGTATGAATCCTGCTCATGTTAAGGCAGGTAATAACATGAAGATTGTTCTTGATCCAGACGAGCATAGCCTTGATGAGGTGATGGTCGTAGCCTTCGGTACTCAGAAGCGTTCAGCTTCACAGGATCTGCTGCGGTAGTAGGTGCTGGCGAAATTGGTAAGGCTCAGGTTTCTAACCCAGTTGAGTCTTTGAAGGGTAAGGTTGCCGGTGTACAGATGACTCAGGTTTCTGGTCGTCCAGGCGAGAGCTCAAAGATTCGTATTCGTGGTATCGGTACTATCAATGCTAGTACAGACCCATTGATTGTTGTTGATGGTGTGCCTTATGACGGTGATATGAATACTATCAACCCAGACGATGTTGAGAGCCTTACCGTATTGAAGGATGCAGCTTCTTCTGCACTTTATGGTGCACGTGGTGCCAATGGTGTTGTGATGATTACAACCAAGACAGGTAAGACAGGTTCTTCTTCTATTACATTCGATGCTAAGTGGGGTTCTAACTCTCGCGCAGTGCCAGATTACAAGTATATCAACAATGCTGCTGGTTACTACGAGACTTGGTACACTGCTTTGAACAATTATGCTTTGAATACTTTGAAGTATGATGCAAATAATGCAAACCTTTGGGCTAACAAGAACCTGACTGCAGACAATGCTTTCGGTTTGGGTATGAGCGTATTCCAGGCTCCTGCAGGTGAGGTGCTGATTGGCACCAACGGTAAGTTGAACCCTAATGCTACTATGGGTCGCGTAGTATCTAACAATGGTCAGCAGTATTATGTTACAGCTGATGATTGGGTAGATGCCATGTTCCGTAACAGCCTCCGCCAGGAGTATAACATCTCTGCACAGGGTGCTAATGAGAAGGGTAACTTCATGCTCTCTTTCAACTACTTGAACAATGAGGGTATTACCTTCGGTTCTGGTTTCGAGCGTTATTCTGCTCGTTTGAAGTCAGAGTACAAAATCAAGGATTGGTTGAAGGTTGGTGCTAATGTCAACTTCGCTCACTATGCCAACAATCAGTCAGGTGTGGGTGATGAGGGTTCATCTAGTTCATCTGGCAACGTGTTCGCATTCGTAGCAATGGCTCCTATCTATCCTCTTTATATCCGCGACGCTCAGGGCAACATCATGATGCACGAGGCTAGTGGTACAAAGTTGTATGACTATGGTGATGCTTCTATCAATGGTCAGAAGCGTGCTTATGTTGCACAGTCTAACCCTCTTGCTGCTAATCAGCTTGACAAGTATAAGGTAGAAGGAAACAACTTCAACATGCAGGGTACCGTTGAGGTTCGCTTGCCTTTGGATGTCACCTTCACATCTATCAACAATGCTTATGTTGATGAGTATCGTACAACAAGAACAACCAACCCTTACTTCGGTCAGTATGCATCATCTAATGGTATGGTTTACAAGAATCATGAAAGATACTTCAACTATAACCTGCAGCAGCGTTTGAACTGGGCTCATGAGTTCGGTGAGCACTCTGTAGCTTTGATGCTCGGTCATGAGTACTACAACCAGAGTTATGCTTACCTCTATGGTAGCAAGAGCAATCAGTATAGCCCTTCTAACGATGAGTTGGCTGGTGCTGTGCTGTTGAACAATACTAACTCCTATACCCGTGAGTATAACAACGAGGGTTACTTCGGTCGTGTACAGTACGACTACAATGACCGCTATTTCTTCGATGCATCTCTCCGTCGCGATGCTTCTTCACGCTTCGCAAAGGAGAACCGTTGGGGTACCTTCTATTCTTTGGGTGCTTCTTGGGTCATCAACAAGGAGAAGTTCTTCAATGTAGATTGGGTAGATGATTTGAAACTGAAGGTAAGCTATGGTCAGGTAGGTAACGACAATATCGAGAGTCTTTCTTTGGGTTACTATCACTATACTACCAACTACGATATCGTGAACTCTAATGGTTCTGTATCTCTGGTTCCTGTAGGCCGTTATGGTAACAGAAAGATTACCTGGGAGACAACTGGTGAGTTCAACGTAGGTGTTGACTTCGGATTGTTCAAGAATCGCCTGAACGGTACTTTCGAGTTCTATTCTCGTAAGACTACAGATATGCTCTTCAACTTCTCATTGCCACAGTCATTCGGTTATACCGGTTACTATGACAACGTGGGTGATATGATCAACAATGGTCTTGAGTTGACCTTGAACGGTGACATCATCCGTACAAGAGACTTTGTTTGGAGTGCCAATATGAATATCACTTACAACCACAACTACGTAAGCTATTTGCCAGATGCAAAGAAGACTTTGACAGTTGATGGTGTTCAGGGTTATACTAACGGTGGTTACTTCATCGGTGAGGGTGAGCCTATGTACACTTACTACCTCCACAAGTATGCTGGTGTAGATCATGAGACTGGTGAGGCTCTCTATTACAAGAATGTGAAGGATGAGAACGGTAATGTTACCGGTCTGACCACAACCAAGAACTCTTCAGAGTCTGATTACTACTTGTGTGGTACAGCTTTGGCAGACGTATTTGGTGGTTTCGGAACAAGCGTATCCTACAAGGGCTTCGACTTCTCTGTAGATTTCATGTATCAGATTGGCGGTCAGATTTACGATAACGACTATGCTAGTGCGATGAACGCAAGCGGTAAGTCTATGCGTGGTATGGCTCTCCACGAGGATATCCTGAAGGCTTGGACTCCTGAGAACAAGAACAGCAATATCCCACGTCTGCAGTATGGTGATTCATACATGGCTTCTCAGTCAGACCGTTTCTTGACAAACGCTTCTTACCTGAGTCTCCAGAACATCAACTTGGGTTATACATTCCCTAAGGCATGGATCAGCAAGCTCAACTTGAGCAACTTGCGCATCTACGCTCAGGCTAACAACGTATGGGTATGGTCAAAGCGTCAGGGTCTCGACCCACGTACCAGCTTGACAGCTGCCAACGCTTCTTACTATCCAGGCGTACGTACCATCACTGGTGGTATCACACTTACATTCTAACTTATATAATATAGGAATACAATTATGATTAAGATAAAGAATTCAATCTTAGGTGTAGGTTTGGCCTTTGCAAGTCTTACTACATTCACTGGATGTATCGACGAGACCCAGCCTACCGATATTGCAACATCTGAGCAGGTTAGCCAGTCTGCTGCAGCCGTAGAAGGATTGGTGATGGCAATGCCAGCGTTCTTCAACAACTTGAACAAGACATTCTATACGCCAAACAACTACCACTTCAACTTCGGTTACGGATCAATGATCCGTATCCGTGCCACATTGACAGAGCCTTTCGTAACACCAGGCTCTGATTACGACTGGTTCGCTCCATGGGCAGAGAATGAGGGTATCAACCAGGATGCAGCCCGTTCTAACTTCGTCTGGACATACTACTACAAGTTCATCCAGACAGCCAATAACGTTCTCTCTACTATCAATGAGGAGACTGCTACTGATGAGCAGAAGGGTTACATTGCTGCTGCCAAGGCTTTCCGTGCGCTCGCTTATCTCGACCTCGGTCGTATGTACGAGTACTTGCCAACAGATGTTACAAAGGGTGTAAATGCCGATGGTAATGATGTTACTGGCTTGACTGTGCCTATCGTGAAGGAGGGTATGGCTGAGGCTGATGCACGTAACAATCCTCGTGTTAAGAAGGAGGACTTGATCAAATTCATCAAGGAGGATTTGGAGTATGCTGAGCAGAATATCGGTAAGCTCACAAAGACAGAGAAGACTTTGCCTCACTTGGACTGCGTATATGGTCTGGAGGCTCGTCTCTATATGTGGGAAGGCGATTATGCTAAGGCTCAGGCTGCAGCAGAGAACGCTATCAAGACTTCTTCTGTACAGCCTATGACTCAGGCTCAGTGCCTGAACACCACTACAGGTTTCAACAACCTGGCAGACTTCATGTGGGGTTCTCAGCAGACATCAGAGGATGTTGTAGTTTCTACAGGTATCATCAACTGGATATCATTTATGTGTAACGAGCAGACCTTCGGTTATTGCGGTGCAAGTACTCGTGACTATATCAGAATTGATACATTGGCTTATAATCGTCTGAATGATACCGACTTCCGTAAGTTGGAGTGGGTAGCACCAGCGGGTTCTCCAATCGCAAACAAGGTTTCATTTGTCAATAAGACTTATGGTGCTTCAATGCCTCCTATGGCATCTGTCAAGTTCCGTCCTAACCAGGGTGAGATGGATGCTCTATCTGTTGCAGCTGCTACAGCATTCCCTGTAATGCGTGTTGAGGAGATGTACTACATCCGCATGGAGGCAGCTGCACAGCAGGATGCAGCAAAGGGTAAGGAACTCTTGGAGTTGTTCATGAAGACTCGTGACCCTAAATATACTTGCAAGGCAACAAGCAAGGAGGATATCATCAAGGAAATCTACTTCCAGAAGTGTATCGACCTTTGGGGTGAGGGTATCACATTCTTCGATATGAAGCGTTTGAACTACTCTTTGACTCGTGGTTATCATGGCACAAACCATTCTGTAGGTGCTCGCATCAATACAAATGGCCGCCCTGCTACAACCAACTTCCTTTTCTATCGTACAGAGGCAGAGAACAATACAGCTCTTAAGGGATGGAACAACCCAGACCCATCTGGCAAGTATCCACTTTGGACAGAGTAATAACACGAATCGTTATATAAAAGATTAAAAAAGTTATGAACAAGTTTTTTAAATATACATTTATAGCACTGCTCGGTGTTCTTACCCTCGGTTTGAGCTCTTGTACAGATGAATATGAATATACTCCAACTTCTAAGACAGAGTTGGGTGGTAATGCTTTCCTGGTAAGTGAAGGCTCTACAGCTAAATCTTTCTTGCCAGAGGCAGAGCAGAGCTTTACATTCAAGGTGTCTCGTATTGATTCTACTGAGGCTCAGACTGTAGGTCTGTCTAGTAGCAATGATAAGTTTACTGTTCCTGCAACTGTATCATTTGCTGCAGGTCAGGGTACTGCTGAGGTAAAGGTTAACTTCAATATCGCAGCAGGTACATCAGAGAATACCCGTATTGCCATCACCGATGCAGAGAAGTATTACTATGCTGCAACCGTGCTCGATTATAGCATCACACGTTATCTGGCTTACAGTGGTACATACGTAGCTTCAGGTCTTGGTTTCGAAATCCAGACTCCTTGCTATAAGATTGGTGCTGGTAAGTTTATGGTTCCTGCTGATCCTGCGAACGGATATGAGTATGATATAGTATTCTCTATCGATAAGGACAATAATGTAATCGTAGCTCCACAGCCTGCTTGGAATAATCCAAAATATGGCGCAGTTTATGTTATCGGTAACGCCGAAAATGATGCTGCAGCTGATGGCTCTGGTTCTGGTGTTGCTGGTACTTATGTTCCAGAAACTGGCGTGGTAACTATGGCTATGTATAATTTCATACCTAATACCGGTTCTTTCGGAACATTTGACGATGTCTTTGTATTTGACGAGAAGCCAGCTCTTTAATTTAATATAACAAGAAAGCCGGATGGGACAGTACCCATCTGGCTTTTTTCATTTTTTTGCCTATGAAAAGATATTTTACTTTAGCTTTAGTAGCGTCTCTCTTTCTCTGCGGTGTTGAGGCTAAGGAGAGAACGATGGATGAGAAGCAAGCCATTGCTTCTTCGGTATTGACTATGCAGTCACAGACTCGTGGTAAGGCAGAACTTACGCTCAGGCTCTTGCAGGCTTCAGATACCTATACAGTATTGGGAGACGATAGCCGCTTTGTAGTAGTAAGCAATGATGATGCTTTCGATGCCGTGATCGGTTATGCAGACTCTCCTTTCGATGCTTCTGCCAATAGTTCTCTGGCATGGTATCTTCGTGCTGCATCTGAATCCATGAAGGCTGATTTGCAGAAAGGCTCTGCCGTAACAAGAGCTTTGGTGATTCCTTCGGGCGATTTCAAGGAAGCGGTAGAACCTCTCTGCAAGACGTTCTGGGCGCAGGACAAACCATTCAATAATCTTTGTCCTACCAATTCTAAAAACAAGGCTTATCCTTCGGGATGCGTAGCTACGGCGTTATCGCAAATCATGTATTATCACAAGTATCCTGTAAGGGGAAAGGGCAGCCATCAGTATAGCTTTACACCAGCCGTGGGAGATGGTAGATTGCTGAGTTGTGATTTCGCAAACACCACTTTCGACTGGGAAAATATGCTGGAGGATTATGCAAGCCATAAAGATTATACGGAGGAGCAGGGAAAAGCCGTGGCAACCCTGATGGCTGCTGTAGGTGTTTCCGTAGATATGCAATATACAGAGTCTGGTTCTGGTGCCATGTCAAGGGAAGCGCGTTATGGTTTGATCAATTACTTCTGCTATAATGAGAATATCAACTGGCTGAACCGTTCTTTCTATTCGGCTGCCGAATGGATGAAGTATATCTATACGGAATTGAATCAGAACCGTCCTATCTATTATACGGGTGATGATGAAAGAAATGGCGGTCATGCTTCGTGCTTGATGGATATGACAAGCAGGGCATGGTTCACATCAACTGGGGATGGGGACCAAAAGGCGGAAATGGATACTTCGACATAGCTCTCCTGAATCCTACAGGATTTCAGTTCAGCGAAGGTCAGGATATGCTGATAGGCATTTCGCCTGCTTCCTGTCTTCAATATGAATCCCGTTTTTATGCTGATGAAGGATTGAAAGCCAGCAAGGTGGCTTCCTTGCTGAATGTGCAGCCGGGTAAGATCTATAATCAGACGGGTGATAACATCTCTGGTGATATCGCTGTGATTCTGGAATCTTCTGATGGTGTAAAGAATGTAATTCAATCAGCTCATGTAGTTAATGCGATTACCTATTATTATGTGAATAGCGGTAGTGATGCTGTGAAAGTTGGAGGTGTGCTGAAATTGCCTTCTACCTTGAAGGATGGTGATTACAGAGTGTATGTAGCCTCTAAGTGTGACAAGGATACTGACTGGCGTCTGATTCGTACTCCAGAGGGAACTGCCAACAGTTATATGCTTACCATAGCTGATGGCAAACTGGCTTCTGTAGGCGAGGGCATTGCGGATGATTCCTGGACCACTACCGGCATTACTCCTATACATGCTATTCCAGCCAAGTATCGTTCTACCAAGACATTCAACATCAATGGTCAGCAGGTTGATTCCAGCTATCACGGTATCGTCATCAAGGATGGAAAGAAAGTGATGCAATAGGTCTTTATAAGAAAAATGATGCATAGGTCTTTTCAAGAGATACGTCATACAATATATATATAATAAGGTGTATCCTTCTTGCCCAACATATCGGGCAAGCGGGACACACCTTTTTCTGTTTATTTCCCTCATTCTCAAACATTTTTCAATAATTCCTTGCATCTTTCAGAAGAAAAGCGTATCTTTGCAGCACGAAAGTTGAATTATTAAAATAAGGAGGTAGAATATGGATTTATTTGATAGCAAAAGACAAGAAAGATTAGAGGCAGCAAGAAAGGCTTCTACTGCCAGTAAAGAAGCAGCACGCGCCTTTTTAATTAGGGCAGGAATTCTTTTACCTAATGGTGAAGTTGCACCACATTTGAGATAAAGGTATGGATAAGTCCTTATATTCAAGGCGCTCCAACCTAGTAATAGGATTTCATGGCTGCGACAAATCTGTTGTTGATGCCGTAGTTGCTGGAAAGACCGATCTTCTTTCCAGCACTAATGACTATGACTGGTTAGGAAACGGCATCTATTTTTGGGAAAATAATGAGGAACGAGCTTGGCAATGGGCTAAAGATTTAGCCAAAAGAAAGAACTCACAAATCAAAGAGCCTGCAGTTGTTGGTGCAATTATAGACTTGGGGTATTGTTTTGACTTAACAGATAGCACATATCTTCAGGAATTAAAGGCTGCTTATGAGTCTATGGTTACTGTTTATAAAGAATCAGGGATTGAATTACCGAAGAATACATCTATCGGAAATTCTACAGATTTATTGATTAGAAAATTGGATTGTGCAGTTGTACAAACTGCTTTAACATACAATCAGGATGCCAATGCCCATCCATACGATTCAGTAAAAGGAGTATTTTGGGAAGGACAGAAGCTTTATCCTAATGCAGGATTCAGAGAAAAGAATCATATTCAGATTTGTGTCTGCAATCCTAATTGCATCAAGGGTTATTTCCTCCCAAGAGAAATCAATCAAGATTATCCAAACCCATAATATAAAGAGGTAACCTGTTGGCGGAATTAAAAAAACGCCTGAAAATTAGTATATTTTTATGGAGAAAAAGTTGTGCATCTCGTTGATTTTTAGTAACTTTGTAGTGTC
>ENA-OPYQ01000150-OPYQ01000150.1-human-gut-metagenome-genome-assembly--contig:-NODE-150-length-8777-cov-1.336879_pt1 | contig 8777 bp, 9 predicted proteins | sample MGYA00242471_ERZ504479 | MGnify/ENA primary metagenome ERZ504479 (study PRJEB26092, sample SAMD00036225) | human gut metagenome | host: Homo sapiens | study: EMG produced TPA metagenomics assembly of the... | reverse complement strand
TTATATCAATCAACCGAAATCTACTGGATTATCTTTTATCTTCCCATCGAACGCCCCATCTTTTGCTGTTGGTCATAATGTCCCTCCAGTATGTTATCGACTTCCCGTCTGGCTTTGATTTGCTGCTGGCTGTCAAAATCACCTTTCCGCTTTGCCGTGAAATACAGAAAATCACCGGCGGCTCTGTGTGACTGTTTGTCTTCACCGAACAGGTTAAGTGCACCCTTGATGTCCGCTACCTGCTCCGTATCAAAACGTGGCTTGTAATAATCCCTTGCCAAACGGATGATACTGTGTACCGCCTTGCGAAAAATCTCGCTTATCTTGAGCAAAAGGAAGCCGAGACTCTCAATAATCAGATTCTGCCATGCAATCCGGTTTTTAAGTTTCATAGTTTCCTCTGAATGCACGGCATCCCTGCGGCTTAATTCAGACTGATGTTCAGTTTTCAACTTCATCAATTCACGGTGGTGGCTGTTCTGCATGGTCCGGATTGTGCCTTGTAACTGCCCGATGGTTTCCTCATGTGTGGAAATCTCATGACGCAAATCCTCTATTTCGCCTTTTAGAGCCTTTGACCTGCCTGTAGCCCAGCCGACAGCGGCATTGAGCAGTTCACTGCCTTTCTCCTTATTCAGCCTGGAACGTTTCTCGCTGATAGCTCTGTCAAGCTCTTCATTCTGCCGTTCCTTTTGAATAGCTATTTCATTTAGAGTGTTGGTGATTATTTCAGCCTCGTGCATCTTTTGGTTGGCTTTTTCCAGTTGATGCTCCCGATACTGCCTCGTAGCGTCAAGACGCTTCATCTCCTCTTTCTGCTTCTCAATGATGAAGTCATTACGCTCCAGATGTTTCTTTCCCGTAACGGCTTTTGATTGTCCCCGCTCCATTGAGAGAATATCGGATGCTAGGTTTTGCATCGTTGTCATATCGTCATCATTGAGTTTTATGCTCTTGCCTGTATCGTGGTTCATCCAGTCGAATACAATGTGCGCATGGTAATTCGGCTTGAACCATCTGTCACCCACCTTGAAACTCTCCCTGTCCTCCGGCGATGGTTGTCCGGACAGCCAATGTCCTCGTCCTTGTGCAGATAAATCTGGAGCGGTGTGATACCCCAGCGTCTTTGGCACTCATTACCAAATTCACGCACGTCCGCCAGTGTCGTGTCCGGTCGGATGAGCATCACTCCTTCACGTATGGGAGAGCATCCTGCCACCTTGATGATTTTGCCGTTCTTGCCTTTACGCTCACGTTCTTTCTCCTGCATGGCACGGCCGGTCTTCTCCTTTACCATCCGCTTTATGTTGTCGTAGTGCTTTTGCAGATCGGGGCTGCCGAAGTTCCGGTTTACCCACTGCTCGTTACCGGCGGAGAGTTCGGGAACGATATAGATTCTGGACTTGGCAATATTGCGCATGTACTCGCGTGTCCTCCGGTTATGAGGCATGCTGGAAGCAACATTGCAAGGCTTGATATGTATGCTTGATTTTGTAGCCATTTTCTTGAAAATTGATTGGGGTTGTTGGATAATGTTGATTGCTTCTGTCCGCTTATAACCGCATGGGGGTTCTTAGGGGTGTTACCCATAAGCGGAGTTTCCAAAGAGAGGGTCACTCTTTGGTCAGGTTGCATAGGGCTGACAGCCCTTGCCGGGTTCTCAGGGCAGCGTCCTGAGTGGGACGGGGCAACGCCCAGCCCCTCGGGAGAGCCCACAACTACGAAAGCGGAGCGTGTAGTTATAGTGGGCTATAAGAGTGCAAGCACTTCTTCCCGCATCCCGTGTCACCGGCTTCCGTTCTCCTCCGTCATGGAGGGTCTTCGCTACCGTTGCATATTGGGGCTGTACCGACCAATACAAGGTCAAGTTCATTGATTAGTTTTTGCAGAACGGGGTTCTTATCAATCATCCGCCCGAGGATTCTTTCCGCCTCTACAAGATGGCTGGCTGTACACATTATTTTACTTTCCCGTATCTGAAAAACAATCCAGTCGGCTATGTCAATATGGGCTGCTTTCTGCTCCGGTGTGGCGTTCTTTTCTATAAGGTCAGACACTATCACTTTACAGAAACTTATGCACTCGGCACGCTGCTTCCATTCGGCATAAGCATCGGCATCGGGAAAGAGGAGTACGGTTCGTCCGGCCAGCACACGGAGTTTTTCCTCTCTCATCTGACTCTTGCCTCCTGCCGCCAGCCATACATAACCGGGAAATATGGCAGAGCCGATAACTGCACTTTTCTCGGATTCCACCAAGACAGCTACCTTATCGGGATAGACATTCAGCAGGTGTTCCCCGAAGAGGCACTGGGATAGCTGCCACTCTTCCGGCAATACCCGTTGCCTTTTCAGTTTGCTGTGTATCCAGTCCACTGCCAATGCTTCTCCTCCCTTGATACGGTGTCCGTTCTCTGGATTGTACTGCATCACCTTGCCTGTATGTACCTTGTTTTCCCGGTCAATCTGCCAGAAAATGACAGCACCGTCCCGAGTAGCTCCAAGGCGGTACTCTTCCAGCAACCGCCTCAATACTTCCTTTGCCTTGCTGCCATAATAAGAGCCAAGGAGAGAGGAAATGAAGCGGAAGAAGTTACTATGCACGCTTTGCGACCTTTCCACATACTGTGGCGATATGTAACCTGTAACCGTCTGCCGGGATGCCTGTCCGGTTTTCCTTTCTGTTTTATTCTTGTCAAAAGAAAAACTCTTGGCGGTACGACATTCAGGGCGGTCGTGGAAATACTCTTTGGGAGTATAATGATAACCGCAACTGCTTTCATGGTTGCACCTGCCTACGGACGGATGCAACGGTACACCGCTATCGTCCACATAGTAGGCGAAAGAATGTCTGTCACCGCAATTCGGGCAGGTATGCCGTGTTGCAGTCCCTTTGTATTTCTGTAACGAATAGTTTACCATACCTAATGTCAATTCTGTTGGTTGATTTTTATTGCTGCCACGTCTTGTCCCGCTGTCCCACGTCCCGTCCTTCCAAGGATTGGGACGATGGGACACTTCGGGACACTTGGGACAATCTCTGCTCTCACAGTCCTTTTGTTTTGGAATTGTCAAGTGAAAGGCAGGTAACTTGCTATTTTCATCTGTAGCCACTCTGCTGACTGTCATTACTTTATATAAAATCCTTTTGGAGTTCTTTACAAAATCACCTTTGATGGTTTTCCGAAACCTGCTTGGTCGGGTACCGTCCGTCCCATGCTGTCCCACTGTCCCGTGTATGAAGACCGGGACAGCGGGACACTTTGAAACAGAACAGTAAAACCGGCTTCTGCTTGTACGATCATTTATCCGGCAAGCGGAATCATTTCTCTTTAAACAGGTATGTGCAGGCCACTTGTTCATGCCTTGTCCTCCCCGTTTCCTTGTCCGGCAAACAGTTCCGTCTGTCTTGCTTCGTTGGCTGTCCCATTGTCCCTTTTCCCTATGGGACGGGACGGTGGAACACTCGGTCCATCCGTATGGCTACCATTTTTGCTGCGCTGGATTATCCGGCTGACGGTTGATTTGCCACAGTTCACTTGCGAGGCTATCTCCCGTACAGATTTTCCGGATTGGGCAAGGTGCAGAATCTGGAAGTCCCTTTGGCTTGATTCGTTGTCGCCAAGCCGTTTCAAATGTTCCTTTTCTGTAGAAAAGCCCCTGGGAACAAATTGCAGGAAAGCATCCACCTTTTCAATCTCATAGATAATCACATTGTCCGCATCATGGGAGAAGGTGCCATAACGCACCTTGAGCTGCTTCACATAGCGAAGTCCCCCGTCAAGGGCACTCTTTCCGATGGCGAATACGCTGTCAAAGAAATTGTAGAGCCGCTTGCTTCCTGCAAGGTCGTTGGATGTGATGGGGCACTCCATGGAACGTTTGGGAGTGTGTGCCAGTACAAGGATTGACAGCCCGTACCTCTTTTTGAGATTATTTAGGTGTATCATCAGCCGTCCCGCCGCATCACCTTTCTCAATGGCACAGCACAGTAGGTAAGATTATCTACAATGAAAATCCTACATTCGGTTTGCAATGCCATCTGTTCGATGCTGCCAATAATGGCTTCCTCAAAGTTGACATCCAACAGGGAGTTGCAGTCTATTGATACCCGGTACAGTTTGTCGGGAAAGGTATGCAGCCTGCCATGTCCGTCGGTATAGCGAAGCTGGAACTGTTTTTCGGACAGTTCAAAATCCAGATACAGGACAATGTCTGTCCGGGCGATACGGTCGGCTATCTGCACGGCAAGTATGGACTTACCCACATTGGAGTCCGCAAAGAGGCAGGACAATTCGCCTCATACCAGAAACTCTTCCACAGTGCACGGGGTGCAGGTTGCTGTGACGCTTCAAGAATAGTTAGGTTGGCTGTCTTGATGGTCATCATGCCTACACTTTCCGGCATGCCGGTCTGCACCTGGGAAGCCTTGCAAGGTCGCCTGTATCAGACTGATATAATTCTTGTCCTCTTCCATAACGCTTACCAGTTACGTTGGGTGGGTTTACGGCGGTGTGAAGAGGAAATGGATTCATTCAGTTCCTCGTCGGACAATGGTACCGGATTCTTCCGAGAGGATTCCAGCCACTTGTCAAGTTCGTCCCGGTAAAGACAATAGCGCTTGCCGGGTTTAGTGGCAGGAATACTTCCATCCGAAAGCTTCATGTAGAGCGTTCCTTTGGGTATTCCCAAGTACTCTGCCGCTTCATCTACCGACATGGGGACATGGGTGTCCACCGCCTTGGCATGGTTCACACTGTGCTGCTCGGTAAGCAGGCTTTTCAGGCTCATGACTTCGTCCAGAAGCCGAGCCACAACCTCTGGAAGGTCGTTGAAAGTCAGATTGGTTCTTTCCATATTGCGATTCGTCTCTTTTGTAAGACTTGCCGCAAAGGACTGCAATGATAGGGTCGTGAATACCTCCACGAAAAATAATTCCCGAATAACGATGCCCAACCGTGAACGATGGGTAATGTTATTCGGGAAATGCTATTAAACAGGCTGTTAAGTAGTGTCGGCTACTTGTCGTTATTGCTCAAAGACGGGATGATTCTTACTCTTTTCGCAAGTAACCATTCGGATAATGGAAATCCGGTTTACCGTCTTCGGGTTCGTCAATGGGAATCGGGGACTTTAACGGGTCAACCTTGAAGTTCTTGATGGTCGCTATATCCGTTTCGGCAAACTCGCGTGGGAAAAGTTCTTTGACGAAACGGGCACGGTTATCCCCATTATAATATCTCTTGTACATGCAACGCTCCGCTATGTTCCATATGAAATGACGGAGCGGAATATTGGAGATGTCCTGTGTCAGCCGCCTTTTTATCGGCTTCGGCTTGTAGTTGTTCTTGTTCATCCAGTTGCTCACCTCATTGCAGACATGGTTCACTGTCTCCTCGTCTGCGATACGAGGCATGTAGAAATGTATATACTCCACTACCATGCGGATGCGTCTTTCATTTTCCTTGTCCTGCTCATCTTTATAACTTGAACGGATTTCTTCGTGACGCTTCGGGTCGATATTCAGCTCTATGGGGTGTGCATCGGGGCTTGCCTCTTCCGCTATCTGCGCTACTGGTTCTATTGTATTCTGCGGTTCTTCTTCCTGCAAGGCTACGGTTTCCGTAGTAATCTCTTTCATCTCCTTTTTGCCGAACTTGATTCTGTAGATTTCGTATGTATCGAAGATAACTGTCTGAAAAGAGAGATACAGCAGCCATCCGAGAAGGTTACTGCACACGAAGACTATCAGCCTTACAAAATTGTCCTGGTTGAAACTTGCTGCGATGATTATCGTGATAAAAAAAGAAATCATACAGATGGCTACGAAGATGAAGCCTAAAATGATATATTTGTCTTTGATGGACGGTTCCATATTCATGTCTTTGTTTCTGGTTATTACTCGATTCTGTTCTCCTTCCTTGCAAAAATAATAGTATTCTTCCGAATATTTTCCATTCCTTGCGGCTGGAGGGCTTTTTTTTCATCGTTTTTCACCAAAAATCCTAAATCATATCCGGTTTTCATATTCCAGAGTTAGTATTAGCGGAATACTGGAAAATGGAGGGTACGGTTGTCGTCTTTACGCTTGACCGTACCCTCCATCAATGAACCGGAGACTATTTAATATGCCTTAAACCTCCTTGCGTTTCAAGGTTATCTTGTCAACAACTTCACACATCTGCTGCGCAGCCATCTTGGAATAAATCTGTGTGGTAGTTATGTTCTTATGTCCCAGACAGGCTTGGATAACAGTCATGTCCGTACCCATTTCCACATGCAGACTTCCAAATGAATGTCGGGTGCAGTGGAAGGTTATCTTCTTGGTTATGCCTGCCGCAAGGAGCCACCGTTTCAACGGTCCTTGCAGCATTTTGTCCTTGAATCCGTCAAAGATAAGTCCGTCATGCCGCTCTCCAAGCAGCCTGTAGGCTTCGTCGCTGATGGGGTTGTGTACAATCTGCTTTGTTTTCTGCATACGGGTGGTAACGAACATCTTGCCGTTGGTGTACGGCTGTATCTGCTGCCAGGTAAGTTGTTTGATGTCGCTTTTCCTCAGTCCGGTCAGGCAGCCGAAAAGGAACGCCCTTTTCAAAACTTCCTCTTCACAGGGAGTTTCGGCAAGCCGTATCAGTTCCTCCTGACTCAAATGCTCCCTCATGGTTGGGATGCTCTCTATGCGGTCTAAGAATCCGTTTGGGTTCTCCTTGATCTTCCTGTCACGGTAAGCGGTATGGAGAACGGCACGAAAAGCAGACCAGTAACCCGCAGCAGAATTGACATGCAACTTCTGTCCGGTATGAACGGATTGTGGGGCATCAAGCAGATACTCCATGAACTTGCGACACAAGTCCACATCCACTTCTTCGAAGGTGCATTTGCCGTTAACGAAACGTTCGAAATGTTTATATACATGCTGCCACTTGGTGTTTTTCCTGTCTGCCAGTTCTTTGAAGTAGGCGAGGAAATTGCCTTTCATTTTAGCTTTGTCAAAGAAGCCGTTGTTCTCGTTGAAGATAGCTTCATAACGTCGGTTGCGCAGTATTTCCGCCTTTTTCATCATGCGTGTATTGAAATCACGCTCCTGCTGGTTGGCGGGTCTGGCGAAGATGTAAATCCCGAGGGCTTCACGGGTAATCACCTTCATGGTGGTATTGTCACGGTAGCCGGGATAATAGTCCAGACATAGTGAATACTGTGTTCCGTTCTTAATCTTGCGCTTGCGCAAGGTAACTGTCTTGCATTTGCTCATATGGGTGATGGTTTTAATTGGTTGTACATTTTCGGGAATGTCCCGTGTTTTCAGTGCAAAGGAATAACGTGAAACAATCGTGAGTATTCTCACGACAATCATTTTTAAATAATTTTCCGATAATACGGAGTGTTCACGGTTGGTTGTTCCTCTCTGCCATGACACGTTCTACATCAGAACGCAGGAGCAGGTTCTTCACACCCACCTTTATCTTTTCAATGTGCTTTGTTTTGACTATGTGGCAGATGTTGGCGGATGAAAGCCCGTAAATTTGCTGAACCTGCTCTACCGTACAATAGCGTTCATCGTTCACAAGGTCGGTTCTACGGAGTTCGTCCAAATGAGATTTGGAATAATAGGTATGTCCGTATTCTCTTTTAGTGGGTATCTTGTGGCGGTAAACGTATGCCCGGAGTGCAGAGGGCTTCATTCCAAACAGGTTTTCCGCTTCCTCCGTCAGGAGCCAGTCTGTTATCCTGCTTATATCGACAGACACACCAAAGAAGTCGTCAATATGCTTCTTGCTGTAATAGTTCTTCCCAGCTATGCGACAAATGGGGATATGATTACGCTTTGCGGAAGTGTACAGCCATGACCGCTTTACCTTAAAAAGGGACATCACTTCCTCGCCCGAATAGAAGTCAAGCACTTCATCAGCCTTATGTTCCCTCTTTTCTTTTTTGGCAAGCAAGAAAGATGAAGTGGATTGCTTCGGTCTGGAAGTGCTGCCCGGGAGAATACGGTGATAGGGATTGCCTTCCAACATCCGCTCAATGTCAGCCTTACGGATGAATGACATGCGATTGCTGATGCGTGAGGCTTTCAACTTGCCGGTGGCTACCAGTTTGTAAATGTATTGCCGGGAACAGCCCATGAGGATGGCTGCTTTGGAAAAGGTGAGATACTCCTGATGCTGTATCTCCATAATAGGACTGGCAATTTTGAAGAGGTTGTTCTTCTGCGCTGTTCTGGCTCGCTTGGCTTCCGTCTGGCAGGCCTCGCTGCAATACCTTTGCATCCCGCTCCGGGTTGCAAACGGCTTGCCACAAAAAATGCATTTCTTCGTTGTTTTCATACTGCTCTATCGTTTACTTGTTAGCTTCATTATTAATATATTCATGAAGTGATAAACGGATGTAAACGGAAGTCAACCGTTGTCGCATTTCTACACGATATGACTGTTGCTACATATCGGGAAGGAAATTGTCACTCATTGTAAATGGTTGTAAACCCTTGACAACTCACTGCACGGTATGACAAAAAATAAACTCCGCAAATTCTCCACGTCAGAAATATGGCTCAAAAATAAAGTGGAAATTTGGGAAGCATCAAAAAGCAAGTCGAAAACTGTTAATTTTTAGAACATATTGAATATTAAAGATTTATGCTTAGATATATCTGGTTATTTTGGGTTATTATGAGGTTCTAAATACAATATAATAAAGGGGCTATCCAATTTTGGACAGCCCCTTTTGCTATTGTTTATTTCGGTAAAAAGTATCTTACCGTTACAACAAATATAATGG
>ENA-OPYQ01000147-OPYQ01000147.1-human-gut-metagenome-genome-assembly--contig:-NODE-147-length-8951-cov-0.626473_pt1 | contig 8951 bp, 17 predicted proteins | sample MGYA00242471_ERZ504479 | MGnify/ENA primary metagenome ERZ504479 (study PRJEB26092, sample SAMD00036225) | human gut metagenome | host: Homo sapiens | study: EMG produced TPA metagenomics assembly of the... | reverse complement strand
GTTTTTCTTTTGAACGCGTCACGACCTTCTTTCGCTTCATCAATTGTATAGTACATCAATGTAGCGTCCCCTGCGAATTGTTGTAAACCTGCAAGGCCATCTGTGTCGGCATTGAAGGAACCTTTCAACATGCGCAAAGCCATTGGAGATAATTCAAGGATTTCGCTACACCATTGAACTGTTTCTTCTTCCAATTTGTCAAATGGTACCACAGTATTAACCATACCCATTTCATAAGCTTGAGCTGCAGTGTATTGTCGGCACAAGAACCATACTTCGCGAGCGCGTTTGTGACCGATCATACGAGCCAAGTAACCTGCGCCATAACCAGCGTCGAAGGAGCCTACACGAGGACCAGTTTGACCGAATTTAGCATTTTCAGAAGCGATTGTAAGGTCACATACGATGTGCAATACATGACCGCCACCGATAGCATAACCATTAACCATTGCAATAACAGGTTAGGGATGACGCGAATTAAGCGTTGTAAATCGAGAACGTTCAAGCGAGGCACATTGTTCTTCACCTACATAACCACCGTGACCACGTACGCTTTGGTCACCGCCGGAGCAGAATGCCTCTTTATCTTCGCCCTTACCGTGGTTAGCACCAGTCAATACGATTACGCCTACTTCGTTATCTTCACGAGCTACTGTGAAAGCATCAATTAACTCCATTACCGTTTTAGGCCGGAATGCGTTGCGCACTTCTGGACGGTTAATAGTAATCTTTGCAATGCCATTATATGTTTCGTAAATTACATCTTCATAATTACGATCCAATACTTTCCAATCAAATTTGCTCATGGACTTAACCTTTCTTCTGTAAAAAATCCAATACCGCTTGTTCAAAAATCTGCGGTTTCTCTATATGTACATTATGCCCCGCCCCGTCGACGATGACATGATTAAAACTTGGCAACTTGCCAAATACATCTCTTCCTATTGTAGTATATTTTGTATCTAATGCGCCACTCACATATAAACCATTAACAGAGAATTTTTCTAATTTATCGCCTACATAGGGCATTACGCCCTGCCCTGAGCCACGCAATGTACAGGCTAAGGCGTACGTACTATTATTGGATCGACGTAGATAGATTAATTCCTCTACCCCTTCTGAAAGCTGTTTTTGACTCTCAAAAATAGGACCCTCTGCCCATCGTTTAGCAAACCAAACACCATCATGTTCTTCGATGTGACTCGCTAAGTCTTCATCAGCCTTACGGCGTTCAGCTCGCTCAACATCAGAAGCGATACCTACAGAGCCACTTTCAAGAACGATACCTTTGATTTTCACGTTCGTAGTGCAAAGCATAAGAAAGCGCAATACGTGCACCCATGGAATAACCCATGAGGTAATAGCTTTCACCAACCATATGATAGATAACTGTATGCAAATCTTCAAGCATTTGAGGAATGGTATAGGCTTTATCCTCATCAGGAATATCTGAATCGCCATGTCCGATTAAATCAATACGAACCACTCGATACCCCGGCAGATTAATAGCATCCCAAGTATAGCTTGATTCAGAGAAGCCGTGGAAACATACAATAGGTTCCCCTTCACCTACCACAGTCAAACCGTAGCGATACTCTCCCAAGTCAAAATACATACGCTGAGCTGGATTACACAAAGCATTATCTACAATACTGCAAAAATACTGACTCATAGTAATGCCTCCATATCAACTGAAACTTTTGTATATTTCCTATGTAACTGACGACTATATTCCCGGTCTGTTGGTATTTCAATAATATGAACACCAGATTCCTTACTAACTTTAGCTAATACAGAGACCAATTCATCAGGACTAGAGATTTTAGTGTACCCACAGCCATAGAGTTTAGCGGCCCCACTATAATCTAAACCTTGTGACGTAGAGAACAAGTAATCAAAATGCTTTGTCCCCTTTTGCGTAAGTATTCAAAAATACCGCCTCCATCGTTATTATGCAAAATAATCGTCAAATTTAGATTGTGCGTTTTAGCGACCGCTAAACCGTTTAGATCATGGAATAAAGACAAATCACCCGTTACGAGATATGTAGGCTGACCATTTGTGGCAAGACCTAGTGCAGTTGAAACGGTACCATCAATACCATTAACACCACGATTTCCGTAAAGAACGGCATCGGACTCACCAGAGAACCAGAAGTAATCAAAGTCGCGAATGGTCATACTATTCGCCACAAGCAATTGGCTATTGTCAGGAATATGCTGTTGCAACTCGCGTATCGTGCGACCTTCAAAACAACTTGGTTCTTCTATGGCTGTACTTAGTTGAGCTTTGCCAGCTACTTCTAAACTTTGCCAACTATTAAAGATATGCATTAGATTCGTTCTTTACAGCGTACAAATGCGTAAACATGTCGATGCTTGCTTGCATGTGTATGGTGGTTTTCCCCGTTGGATTCATGGAGTCCATTGTAGGATTTATCTCTATATACTCCACATTATCCCAACTTGCCACCATCTGTTGCACGCGTTTAGACACAACGATTTGGCCAAACTGAATCACGCAATCCGGCTTTAGTACAGGCCATAACTCTTTATCCGCTAAAAATGCATCATATGTGGAAATCACAACATCAGAGACTTGTTTATCCTGAGTCATATTTGTTTCATTACTACGATTGCTAGCAACTCCATGATTGTCATCAATAGCACCAGCCTTATGCCAGCGTCTTACATTAGACAATGGATCCGCCAAGATAGGAGCTTGTAAGTTCTCCGCAAAGGAGTGAATAGATTCAACTTCGTTTACATCGATTTGTGGACCAGCTAAAATAAGAACTTTCTTATATTGCGCAAGCAATCGATTAGAGTTATTAGTGTTATTATCAGTAGTATTTTTAGTATAGCTTACATTTCTTATATTACTTGCTTTACTTACGTTACTTGGATTACTTGTGTTATTACTTCTATTCTGATAGCTAAATACATCACCGTAATTAGGTTTAAATACTTTGTAAGGCTACGTCCCGCTTCAAAGTGCTTACGATCTAGTTCAGGCACTAATGGCTCAAAGAGGGGTACATTGATATGAACTGGTCCCTTTTTGATGTCCATAGCTTTCATATACGCCTTGCGAGCTACTTGGCGTGGATATGTGTAGTAATGGTCCTCTTGCGGCACCGCTAATTCTTCGTAATAGTTTACGGCTGTACCAAAAATCTTTTGTTGATCTACTGTCTGTGGAGCCCCTACATGCAACAAGGTATGAGGTCGATCAGCAGACAATACGATAGAGGTACCCCACTATATTGAGCCTCTAAAATAGCGGGCAAATAATGAGCCACTGCCGAACCAGATGTACAAACTAACACAGTTGGTTCTTTATAAGCCTTTGCAATGCCAAGTGCCATAAAGCTAGCAGAGCGCTCATCTATATTCATATATGTTTCAAAGCCTTCATACTCCGTGAAAAGCATAGCCATCGTCGTAGAACGAGAACCAGGGCTAAACACAGCATGCCGGACGCCGAGTTGGTAAAACTCATCTACCAAGGCAGCAATATATTCGTTCATTATATTCCCTTTCAACAACTCCTAAGGGTTTGGAAATTTATTATAACGCATCCAAAATGGTGCGCATTTTATTATTAGTTTCTGCGTACTCTTCATCCGCATCAGAATCGGCTACGACGCCACATCCTGCATAGGCATAAAGAACATTATCCATAATGAGGGCAGATCGAATAGCAACGATGACAATGCCGTCCCCCATATCTTTCATAAAGCCAAAAGGTGCTGCATACATGCCGCGCTCATGAGCTTCGTACTTTTGTAGCAATGCCAACGCCTTTTCTCGCGGTTCACCGCCGAGAGCCGGTGTAGGATGGAGCAACTTTGCCCATTCCACGAGGGATTTTGTGCTATCCTTTGCAGTAATAATGGTGCGCAAATGATAGAGATGCGCCAGCTCCATGATACCCGTTTCACCTATTATAACCTCCGGAGTAATAGATTTCATGATATCCACAATACGGTCACGGACGATATTATGTTCAAAGAGATTTTTCTTATCTGTTAACAGTTGTTCCTTAGTCCACGCATTTGGTCCATGTTTAGGTGCTGTCCCCGCCAAGGCATAGCTAAGAATTTCACTACCTCGATGGCGAACTAGAATCTCTGGCGATGCACCCACAAAGGTGCGTCCATCCTTTTCGTAACCAAAGATAAAGCAATTTGGATTATTATCTACTAAATTTGCCAAAACACTTGCTACATTGTATGGTGTTTCACTAGTAAACTGTACCTCTCGAGAAGAAACGACCTCGTCATTTCACCACTACTAATACCATCAGCGATAGCGTTCATCAAACTATCCCAAGCCGCCTTATCATCACTGGTTTCCTTGTAGTTATGGCGAACTCGAGGCACCTCGAAATCTGTAATAGGGACGCTTTCACCAGCATGCAAGTAGAAAGATTCCCCATTTTCTACGATGTAGTAATGGGTGAAAGCAATCATTTCATGGCCTATGCCAGCCCATTTGGCGTCCTTGGAGTTCTCAAAAAAAGTATCCCCATAAAACACGTACGCGTAATTATGGCGGTCCTCATCATCTTTAACCGTCGCCAGACGTTTAGCGCCTACAACGATGCGGTCACTTTGACGATCCACCCAAAATACGCGTTCTTCGTTTGGAAAATTCAACCAAAAGGCTATCGGACTATTCAGTTCTAACGGTTCTTTATTATATATCATAGTTATATATCGCTATTAAGAAATAAAATAGACTATAGTAAAAACACCTAACGTGTAGAAGATTTGCTTCTACACGTCAGGCGTCATCAATCAGTTTCCAAATTTTTGAGATGAGCCTAACGCCATCACACGTCGATGGGCCCTCTTTATATCTAATTTATTATATCATAGGTAACAGTTAAAAGGTAGAAAATAAAACCTCTACACCGCATGCGTCGTGCATGAATGTAGAGGTTTTCATTATATTCAAAATGTTGTTACTTTATTTAAAAGCCTTAGCCCCAATATCTGTACGATATTGCATGCCTTCAAAGTCGATATGCTCTATACGTCCATAGGCTCTATCAAGTGCCGTTCTAAGGTCTTTGCCAAGACCGACAACACCGAGCACACGACCGCCATTAGTGACATAGTTTTCACCAACAAGCTTTGTACCAGAGTGGAATACGATGGTTGTGTCATATTGTTTAATATCCCCACTGATAACATCGCCCTTTGATGAAGTTTCAGGATAACCCTTAGAAGCAAGGATAACGCAGGCCGCCGAGGAGTCTTTCCATTTCACCATATCAGCTGTTAATGTGCCCGTAGCACAGGCCATCATGATTTGACCTAAGTCACTATCTAGTAGAGGCAATACAACTTGCGTTTTCAGGGTCTCCAAATCGTGCATTGAACTCTACCACCTTAGGACCTCGTCAGTAATCATAAGCCCAGCGTAGAGGCAGCCCACATATGGCATACCTTCCTTTTCCATAGCCGCTACCATAGGCTCCAAGATAGTTTTCATCGCTTCGTCCCGCAATGCATCCGTAAGAACTGGTGCCGGTGCATAAGTCCCCATGCCACCAGTATTAGCCCCTTTATCCCCATCAAAGATGCGTTTATGATCTTGAGAGGCAATCATGGGAACAACGGTCTTGCCATCTACAAAGGCTAATAAACTAGCCTCTTCACCTTCCATAAACTCTTCAATAACAACGGTGCTGCCTGCATCTCCGAATCGATTACCGCTGAGCATATCTTCCACAGCTTCATTCGCTTCGTCGACGGTCATAGCTACTACAACACCCTTCCCTGCCGCCAAACCGTCAGCTTTAACAACGATAGGAGCTCCTATTTGAGCGATAAAAGTTTTCGCTTCATCTACCTTGTGGAATACACCATACGCAGCAGTTGGAATGTTGTATTTTTTCATGAGATTCTTGGCAAACACCTTTGAGCCCTCTAATTGAGCGGCGGCTTTAGATGGACCAAAAACAGGAATACCCACCTTATTGAGTACATCTGCTAAACCTGCTACCAAAGGAGCCTCAGGCCCAACAACAACTAAATCAACTTGATTATCTTTCAAAAAGCTAATTAAATGATCGCTTTGTTGCCAAATCGATGCCAACTAGCTCTGCACAATCTGACATAGCCGCGCTACCAGGAATAGCATATACCTTTGTTACGCTAGGGCTGATGGACAATCGCCACGCCAATGCATGTTCACGGCCGCCGCTACCGATTACACATACTTTCATAAGTCCTCCATCGGCGCCTAAACGCCATCAAGTTCATAATAATATAAACACATAACGGGGCCACCCCAAGCATCAAAAATTCTTGACCGTACAATAGATATTTTACCCTGATAGTGTTTAACAATCCGCTAATAGTTCTTAACCAATTAATGTTTAAAGTGACGAATGTTTGTAAATACCATGGCAATACCCGCTTCGTCAGCCGCTTTGATAGATTCTTCATCGCGAATAGAGCCACCTGGTTGAATAATAGCTGCAATGCCATGTTTTGCCGCTGTTTCTACGGTATCGCCAAAGGGGAAGAATGCATCGGATGCCAAAACAGCACCTTTTGCGGCTTCCCCGGCTTGTTCAAGGGCAATTTTTGCAGAGCCTACGCGATTCATTTGACCCGCCCCAACTCCAAGGGTACGTTTTTCATTAGAAATCAAAATAGCATTGGACTTTACATGTTTTACAAGTTTCCATGCAAATTCTAGGGCTTTCCATTGTTCCTCTGTCGGTTGTACCTTCGTAACAACTTTATAGTTAGCGCGGTCTTCTACGAGATCGTCTTCTGTTTGCACTAATAAACCACCAGACACCTTTTTCACTGTCACTTGGCCAGATTCCGGCTTAGATAGCTCGATGAGGCGAATATTTTTCTTTGCTTCAAGGATTTCTAATGCTTCTTTTGTGAAAGCAGGTGCCATAATAACTTCTAAGAAAATTTTGCTCATTTCCTCCGCTGTACTTGCATCTACTTCACGATTTAAGGCTACGATGCCACCAAAGGCAGATACGGAATCAGCTTCGTACGCATTTACATAGGCATCATGTAATGTAGATGCAGTAGCGGCACCACATGGGTTCGTATGCTTAATTATACATGTAGCTGGATTAGTAAACTCCCATACCATATTCCATGCCGCTTCCATGTCTACAATATTGTTATAGGAAAGCTCTTTGCCATGTAGTTGTTTCAAAGCCCCCATACCATGAGCTGTACCAATTTCTTTGTAGAACGCTGCTTGTTGATGCGGATTTTCGCCATATCTAAGATTTGTTACCTTTTCATAAGCGCTCAAATACTCAGGAGGTGTAGGACCTTCATGCAAGATTCCACTCATATAATTAGCGATGGCCACATCGTAAGCCGCTGTATGAGCAAAGGCTTCTTTGGCAAGTCCAAAGCGATATTCCTTAGTCAATTCACCTTGATCCTTGAGCATCGTAATGATTTCATCGTAATGATTTGGATTTACTACGATGCCTACGTACGCATGATTTTTTGCTGCAGAACGAACCATCGTAGGACCACCAATATCGATATTTTCAATGGCCTCTTCTAGAGACACATTAGGTTTTGCAATGGTTTCACGGAACGGGTAAAGATTCACCACAACAAGGTCGATTGGTTCGATACCATGTTCTGCCATAGCTTGTTTATGCTCCGCATTACTCACGGAATAGCCAAAAATACCACCATGCACGTTAGGATGTAAAGTTTTACTCGGCCATCCATCATTTCTGGAAAACCTGTCAAAGACTCTACCGATTTTGCCGGAATACCTGCTTCGGTTATGGCCTTAAGCGTACCACCTGTAGAATAAATGGTTACACCTAAGTCAACTAAACCTTTTGCAAAATCTACAATACCCGTTTTATCAGAAACACTAAGCAGTGCATTTTTAATCATGTAACCTCTCCATTTGCTTACACATATCAATCTTCAATATAAACCGTACGACCTTTTATAGTGAGCTTATCCTCACAAAATAGTCGTAACGCCTCTTTATATGTTTTATGTTCAATAGGCAATAATCTATCACTCAGGGTATCCTCTGTATCGTCTGGTAATAGAGGAACTGTATTCTGCATGATAATAGGACCTGTATCCATTCCGGCATCAACAAAGTGTACCGTACAACCAGTTACCTTTACGCCCGCATCGATAGCTTGTTGATGCCCATGTAGTCCCGGAAAAGATGGCAACAAGGCAGGATGGATATTTAAAATTCTATGCTCATAGTGCTCAATAAGTTGAGCCCCTACAATACGCATATATCCAGCCAAAACGATACCATCTACTTATAGGGCTCTAACGCATCTAACTGGGCTTGTTCAAAGCTAGCCTTAGAATCATAGTCGCTACGCTCGATGACAATGAGTGGAATATTCCAAGGTTTAGAACGTTCAACAATCCCTGCATCACCGTGATCTGTAATGATAACTACAAACTCACCATTAATATATCCTTCTTGCATGGCTTTATAGAGAGCTTCCCCATTGGAGCCTCTACCGCTTGCGAATAGAGCTAGACACTTTTTAGCTACGGAACTAGTCATTAAATACCGCCCCTTTTACAACAACTGGACCTTCACCGCTAACAACATGACCAATTTCATATACCGCTTCATTACGACTTTCAAGATTTGCCTTTACTCGATCCACATCCGCAGTGTCCACTATGAGGATCATGCCAATGCCCATATTAAAAAGTACGGTACATTTCATGCCAATCTACATTGCCCCATTCTTGTAGCTTTTCAAAAACTGGAAGGCGAGGCCATGTATCACAATCGATCTCTGCCGTTACTCCCGCCGGTAAGACGCGAGGAATATTTTCATAGAAACCGCCGCCCGTAATATGAACCATACCTCTAATTAAATCTTCTTTAATCAACGGTAATACAGCTTTAGGATATAAACGAGTAGGCGTTAATAATTCTTCG
>ENA-OPYQ01000146-OPYQ01000146.1-human-gut-metagenome-genome-assembly--contig:-NODE-146-length-8990-cov-0.638271_pt1 | contig 8990 bp, 13 predicted proteins | sample MGYA00242471_ERZ504479 | MGnify/ENA primary metagenome ERZ504479 (study PRJEB26092, sample SAMD00036225) | human gut metagenome | host: Homo sapiens | study: EMG produced TPA metagenomics assembly of the... | reverse complement strand
CTCTTATATAGCTGCTCTCATTATCTCTCTACCCTGACGTGACTCTCTCACCGGTAAAAATAATATCTCACAGGCTTAATAGTTTCTTAATACAAAGCCTGTAAAACGTCAGGATAACTTCAGAGGTCGTCGGTAATTTATGATGAACAGCACCAATAACTTAGTGTTATTATTCCGTTATATAATGCGGGCGATGATTTCCGCACTTGTATGGAATCTTTAATTACGCAAACATGGACTGCTCTGGAAATCATTATTATTAACGATGGTTCAACGGATAATTCTGTTGAAATAGCAAAGCATTACGCAGAAAACTATCCGCACGTTCGTTTGTTGCATCAGGCGAATGCTGGCGCATCGGTGGCGCGTAATCGTGGGATTGAAGTGGCAACGGGAAAATATGTCGCTTTTGTCGATGCTGACGATGAGGTCTATCCCACCATGTACGAAACGCTGATGACCATGGCGTTAGAGGACGACCTCGACGTGGCGCAGTGCAACGCTGACTGGTGTTTTCGTGAAACGGGAGAAACCTGGCAATCCATCCCCAGCGATCGCCTTCGCTCAACCGGTGTATTAACTGGTCCGGACTGGCTGCGGATGGGACTTTCTTCCCGCCGTTGGACACACGTGGTCTGGATGGGGGTTTATCGCCGCGATGTTATTGTTAAAAATAACATTAAATTTATTGCCGGATTACATCATCAGGATATTGTCTGGACAACAGAATTTATGTTTAACGCGCTGCGTGCGCGATATACCGAGCAATCATTATATAAATATTATCTGCATAATACGTCAGTGAGTCGGTTGAACAGACAAGGGAACAAAAACCTTAATTATCAACGTCACTATATTAAGATTACCCGCCTGCTGGAGAAATTAAATCGAAATTATGCCGACAAATTACGATTTATCCGGAATTTCATCAGCAAATAACTTACGAAGCATTGCGTGTTTGCCATGCGGTGCGCAAAGAGCGGATATTCTTACCCGCCAACGGATGATTGCCGAGATATTTACTTCCGGTATGTATAAGCGCTGATTACCAATGTGCGCAGCGTGAAGGTCGGTTACCAGGCGTTACTGTGGTCTTTCCGCTTATGGCAATGGCGCGACAAAACGCGGTCGCACCATCGCATTACGCGTAGCGCCTTTAATTTGCGCTAGCGTTAAGTTTTGCCGCTTCGGGCTGTTTGCCCCAGCCTTGCCACTGATGCTGGAAGTAAACGATCAGCGTGCTCTGGCTGATGCTTTCGCTTAATACTTCAAAGAAGCGATTAGCATAAACAGGTTCTATCGGTTTCTTCGGTTTGCACAGCTTCACGCCACGGAACGGATTACGCGGTGCATCAGGCACAGCGTTTTTCGGCGGTGTAGACGTATCAACCTGCGGTTCATTCAACAAGCTGCTGGCTTTCACCAGCGTAATGTCTGGCGGCAGGTTATAAACCATCTGTTGTAGCACGCGTACCGTTGAAGGGTGAGGATGTCCAATGGCAATGGTTGAACCGTTGCGACGCGCCAGGTCAATTGCGCGATTAAATTGCACACGGATGTCCGCTTCGTTCTGCGAATCGTCGAGGAACACCTTCCGTTTGATCACCTTCACGCCAGTGCCTTGCGCGGCGCGCATCGCCTGGGTATTACCGATGGTTACGCTGTCGAGGAAGTAAAGATTGTAACGCTCCAGCGCCTGCATCACTTTCTGCATACCAAACAGGTTAGAGGTCATCTTGCTGCCCATGTGGTTGTTGATCCCCACGGCATAGGGCACGTTATTGACCGCACTACGAATAATGCGCTCAATTTCGTCGCTGCTCATCTCCGGGCGTAGCGTATTTTTCTCCAGCGGCTGTTTACTCAGTGGTGCCATCGGTAGATGAATCAACACTTCGTGACCGCTGTTATGTGCTTTGGTCGCCATCTCTCTGGCGTGCGGTGAATCGGGTAATACAGCGACGGAGATAGCGGAAGGCATCGCCAGCACCTGGTTTTCGTTGTGCGGGCGATACCCAAAATCATCAATGACGATGGCAAGTTTGCCAGCAATTACGGGGGAGGAGAGCGCCAACAGAGCGGCAAATGCAAGAACGTTACGACGAAATGGAAACAAAACTTATCTTCCCAACCACGGCTGTGGATTGACCGCCTGACCCTGGCGGCGAATTTCGAAATAGAGTGAAGGCCGACCCTGACCGCCACTGCTGCCCACCAGTGCAATTGGCTGGCCCGCGCGAACCTGCGAACCAACGCTCACCAGTGCGCTCTGATTATAGCCGTAAAGACTCATGTCGCCTTTACCGTGCTCAACCACCACCACCAGACCGTAACCTTGCAGCCAGTCAGCCAGAATCACCCGACCGTCGCAATCGCTTTAACTTCAGTACCTTCAGAGGCACCAATCACCATCCCTTTCCAGCGTAATTCACCCTGTAGCTGCTCGCCATAGCGATGCAGCGTTGGCCCGCGAACCGGCCAGAATGCCTGACCGCGCGGTGCGCCCAGACCACCGGTACGGGACATCAGCGATTTTTCGCTTTCGGTCGGCTTGTAGGTGGTGCCTTTGCGCGTCGCTTCTTTCTGGCGGTCGCGAACCGCCTGGGCTTCGCGCGCTTCACGTTCAGCACGCGCTTTCGCCGCGGCTTCCGCACGGGCAATGCTGTTACGCAGGCGGGATTCGTTGGCGCGCAGCTCGCTCAACTGTTGCTGACCTTGCTGGATGGAAGACTCCAGCCCTGCCAGCGTCTTTTTTCGCTCGCTCAACGCCTGGGTCAGCTTCGCCTGTTGGGCGCGCTGCTCATATAAAAGCGTTTGTTGCTCGCTTTGTTTCTCTTCCAGTTCGGCACGCTGCATAGCGACTTCTTCACGCGTTTGTTTCAACTGAGCAATGGTTTCTTGTCGCGCCTGGTTGAGATAGCCGAAATAAGCCTGTAAACGCTGTCCACGCTGGCTTTCTTCACCGCTGAGAATCAGCTGAATACCGGTATGTTCACCCTGACGAAACGCGGCATCCAGTTGCGCGGCGAGGCTGCGCTCCTGGGCGGCTTTTTGCTGCTCCAGTTTGGCAATCGACGCGTTCATCTCATCAATCTGTTTATTCAGTTGATTAAGCGTGTTTTGCGTTTCGCGCAGTTTACGGGTGGCTTCAGAGATCGCTTCTTCCTGCTTTTTCAATTGTGCGAGCAGGCTTGCGCGTTGTTGTTGCTTTTGGCGTACCGCGCGCTCTTTCGCGGCGATGTCAGCCTGAATGGATTTGAGTTGGTCACGCTCATCCGCGTGGGCGGAAAAGGCGCACAACAATACGCCAGCGCTAAGAACGCTGGCGTAGATGATGGGCCTGATTGCAAACCTGCGCGGTTTCACGGCCCGTGTCATGGTATTAATCGCCTTTCCCCTCATGGGGAGGGATTATTCCACGATGAACAGCGGCTTACCAGTCATCTCTTGCGGGATTTCCATACCCATCAGCGACAACATGGTCGGCGCGATGTCAGAAAGTTTGCCGCCTGCAACCGCTTTCACGTTCTTATCACCAACGTAAATCAGCGGAACTGGCAGGTTGGTGTGTGCTGTGTGTGCCTGACCCGTTGCCGGATCGCGCATCTGTTCAGCGTTACCGTGGTCAGCGGTGATCAGCAGTTGTCCACCCACGGACTCAACCGCTTTCGCGACTTCTTCCACGCAGTGATCCAGCGCTTCAACCGCTTTAACCGCCGCTTCCATCACCCGGTGTGACCTACCATGTCGCCGTTCGGATAGTTACAGATAATGGTGTCGTATTTGCCGCTCTTGATGGCCGCAACCAGTTTTCGGTCAGCTCTGCGGAGCTCATTTCCGGTTGCAGATCGTAGGTAGCCACTTTCGGTGAGTTGATCAGAATGCGATCTTCGCCTTTGAACGACTCTTCTACGCCACCGTTGAAGAAGAAAGTAACGTGGGCATATTTTTCGGTTTCGGAAATACGCAGCTGAGTTTTGTCGTTTTTCGCCATCCACTCGCCGAAGGTGTTAACCAGGGAAGCGGGTGGGTAAGCCACTGCGGTTTTGATGTCGGCAGCGTATTCGGTCAGCATCACGAAATCGACGTTAACCACTTTCTTACGCGCGAAGCCGTCAAAATCGGCATTTACGAATGCACGAGTGATTTCACGTGCGCGGTCAGCACGGAAGTTCATGAAAATCAGCGCATCGCCGTCTTCCATTGCCGCGTCTGGCTGACCTTCTGCACGAATAACGGTCGCTTTCACGAATTCGTCGTTTTCGTCGCGAGCATAAGCAGCCTGCAAACCAGCAACGGCGGTATCGGCCTGGAACTCACCTTGCGCCAGAGTCAGCAGGTCATAAGCTTTTTCAACGCGATCCCAACGGTTATCGCGGTCCATCGCGTAGTAACGACCAATGATGGACGCTACGCGGCCTTTACCCAGCGCGGCAAATTTCTCTTCGAATTTTTTCAGCGAGGATTCAGCACTGCGCGGCGGAGTGTCGCGACCGTCAAGGAATGCGTGTAGGTAGATTTTTTCTGCGCCGCGTTCAGCTGCCAGTTCTACCATCGCCATGATGTGATCTTCGTGGCTGTGTACACCACCTGCGGAGAGCAGACCCATAATGTGTACTGCTTTGCCTGCGTTTTTCGCTTTATCTACCGCACCAGTCAACACCGGATTAGCAAAGAAAGTGCGATCTTTGATTTCAACGTCCAGACGAGTCAGGTCCTGATACACGATGCGGCCGGCACCCAGGTTAACGTGGCCTACTTCGGAGTTACCCATCTGACGGTCAGGCAGACCGACTTCCAGACCGGAAGCGTCGATCAGGGTATGCGGACGATTGGCCCACAGTGCATCCATTACCGGGGTTTTAGCACTAAAAATGGCGTTATCCTGCTGTTCTTCGCGATAGCCATAGCCATCCAGAATCACCAGTACCATAGGTTTTTTAGAAACCGACATTGCGACAACCTCATACTCAAGAGTCAAAATTTGCGTAATTTTACTACAGCTGAATCGATAAAATAGCCTCTGAAGATCAAAATATACGACCGCTCGCGGCAAGCAGATGCCAGATTTACGCTTTTTTTTCGTAGCGCCCCGCAAAATTGCATTCCAGTTAACGCGCTGGCTGTATTTGCCGCAACGCGCAGGTATACTCCTTTCCTGGTTTTTTTAATCACTACGTCGGGAGTTGTTACCCCCCATGCAAGAAATTATGCAATTTGTTGGCCGTCATCCCATACTGAGTATCGCCTGGATCGCGTTACTGGTGGCGGTTCTTGTGACTACGTTTAAGAGCCTGACCTCGAAAGTGAAGGTGATTACTCGTGGTGAAGCTACGCGTCTGATCAACAAAGAAGACGCTGTGGTTGTGGATTTACGTCAGCGTGATGACTTCCGTAAAGGCCATATCGCAGGTTCTATCAATCTGTTGCCGAGCGAAATCAAAGCCAACAATGTTGGTGAGCTTGAGAAGCACAAAGACAAACCGGTTATCGTGGTAGACGGTTCTGGCATGCAGTGCCAGGAGCCTGCAAACGCGCTGACGAAAGCTGGTTTTGCACAAGTATTCGTACTGAAAGAAGGCGTCGCTGGCTGGGCTGGCGAAAACTTGCCTTTGGTGCGCGGCAAATAATTTACCTGTCGTCTTTCATGATGCAGGCCGTTAGCTGCAATTAGGCCCCCAGCGACTTATTGTTATAAGCTTCTGGGGACACTCCATTTTGCAGCCGCCCTGCAACATGAAATTTCAGGGTAAAAAACAGGAGCTAATTTATGGCCAATGTTGAAATCTATACCAAAGAAACCTGCCCGTATTGCCATCGTGCAAAAGCACTGCTGAGCAGCAAGGGTGTGAGTTTTCAGGAGTTGCCGATCGATGGCAATGCCGCTAAGCGTGAAGAGATGATCAAACGCAGCGGTCGCACCACGGTTCCACAGATTTTTATTGACGCACAGCACATTGGTGGCTGTGATGACTTGTATGCATTGGATGCACGTGGTGGACTGGATCCCCTGCTGAAATAACGTGTGAACGTTGGCATTACATTGCGCAGTATTTTAAGGACAACACTTAAGGGTTTTCTACACATGTCAGAACAAAACAACACCGAAATGACTTTCCAGATCCAACGTATTTATACCAAGGATATTTCTTTCGAAGCGCCGAACGCGCCGCACGTTTTCCAGAAAGATTGGCAACCAGAAGTTAAACTTGATCTGGATACGGCATCTACTCAACTGGCAGATGACGTTTACGAAGTGGTACTGCGTGTTACCGTAACGGCCTCCCTGGGCGAAGAAACCGCGTTCCTGTGTGAAGTTCAGCAGGGCGGTATTTTCTCCATCGCGGGTATCGAAGGCACCCAGATGGCACATTGCCTGGGCGCATACTGCCCGAACATTCTGTTCCCGTATGCTCGTGAGTGCATCACCAGCATGGTATCCCGCGGTACATTCCCGCAACTGAACCTTGCGCCGGTTAACTTCGATGCGCTGTTCATGAACTATTTGCAGCAGCAGGCTGGCGAAGGTACTGAAGAACATCAGGATGCCTGATGAACCAACGTAATGCTTCAATGACTGTGATCGGTGCCGGCTCGTACGGCACCGCTCTTGCCATTACCCTGGCAAGAAATGGCCACGAGGTTGTCCTCTGGGGCCATGACCCTGAACATATCGCAACGCTTGAACGCGACCGCTGTAACGCCGCGTTTCTCCCCGATGTGCCTTTTCCCGATACGCTCCATCTTGAAAGCGATCTCGCCACTGCGCTGGCAGCCAGCCGTAATATTCTCGTCGTCGTACCCAGCCATGTCTTTGGTGAAGTGCTGCGCCAGATTAAACCGCTGATGCGTCCTGATGCGCGTCTGGTGTGGCAACCAAAGGGCTGGAAGCAGAAACCGGACGTCTGTTACAGGACGTGGCGCGTGAGGCCTTAGGCGATCAAATTCCGCTGGCGGTTATCTCTGGCCCAACGTTTGCGAAAGAACTGGCGGCAGGTTTACCGACGGCCATTTCGCTGGCCTCGACGGACCAGACCTTTGCCGATGACCTCCAGCAATTGCTGCACTGTGGCAAAAGTTTCCGCGTTTACAGCAACCCGGATTTCATCGGTGTGCAGCTTGGCGGCGCGGTGAAAAACGTCATTGCCATTGGCGCGGGGATGTCCGACGGTATCGGTTTTGGTGCGAATGCGCGTACGGCGCTGATCACTCGTGGGCTGGCTGAGATGTCGCGTCTTGGCGCGGCGCTGGGTGCCGATCCTGCCACCTTTATGGGCATGGCGGGGCTGGGCGATCTGGTGCTTACCTGTACCGACAACCAGTCGCGTAACCGCCGTTTTGGCATGATGCTCGGTCAGGGCATGGATGTACAAAGCGCGCAGGAGAAAATTGGTCAAGTGGTGGAAGGCTACCGCAATACGAAAGAAGTCCGCGAACTGGCGCATCGCTTCGGCGTTGAAATGCCAATAACCGAGGAAATTTATCAAGTATTATATTGCGGAAAAAACGCGCGCGAGGCAGCATTGACTTTACTAGGTCGTGCACGCAAGGACGAGCGCAGCAGCCACTAAACCCAGGGAACCTTTGTTACCACTATGACCCCGGCCCCGCGCAGAACGGGTCGGTCATTATCTCATCGTGTGGAGTAAGCAATGTCGTGTGAAGAACTGGAAATTGTCTGGAACAATATTAAAGCTGAAGCCAGAACGCTGGCGGACTGTGAGCCAATGCTGGCCAGTTTTTACCACGCGACGCTACTCAAGCACGAAAACCTTGGCAGTGCACTGAGCTACATGCTGGCGAACAAGCTGTCATCGCCCATTATGCCGGCTATTGCTATCCGTGAAGTGGTGGAAGAAGCCTACGCCGCCGACCCGGAAATGATCGCCTCTGCGGCCTGTGATATTCAGGCGGTGCGTACCCGTGACCCGGCGGTGGATAAATACTCAACCCCGTTGTTATACCTGAAGGGTTTTCATGCCTTGCAGGCCTATCGCATCGGTCACTGGTTGTGGAATCAGGGGCGTCGCGCATTGGCAATCTTTCTGCAAAACCAGGTTTCTGTGACGTTCCAGGTTGATATTCACCCGGCAGCAAAAATTGGTCGCGGTATCATGCTCGACCACGCGACAGGCATCGTCGTTGGTGAAACGGCGGTGATTGAAAACGACGTATCGATTCTGCAATCTGTGACGCTTGGCGGTACGGGTAAATCTGGTGGCGACCGTCACCCGAAATTCGTGAAGGTGTGATGATTGGCGCGGGCGCGAAAATTCTCGGCAATATTGAAGTTGGGCGCGGCGCGAAGATTGGCGCAGGTTCCGTGGTGCTGCAACCGGTGCCGCCGCACACTACTGCCGCTGGCGTTCCGGCACGCATTGTCGGCAAGCCGGATAGCGATAAACCGTCAATGGATATGGATCAGCATTTCAACGGCATTAACCATACGTTTGAGTATGGTGATGGGATCTGATGTCCTGTGATCGTGCCGGATGCGATGTAATCATCTATCCGCCTACAGTAACTAATCTCTCAATACCGCTCCCGGATACCCCAACTGCCGCCAGGCTTCATACACCACGACCGACACCGCATTGGACAGGTTCATGCTGCGGCTGTCCGGCACCATCGGAATGCGAATTTTTTGTTCAGCGGGCAGGGCATCAAGAATGCTCGCTGGCAGGCCGCGTGTTTCCGGGCCGAACATCAGATAATCGCCATCCTGATAGTTTACGGCGCTGTGAGCAGGCGTACCTTTCGTGGTGAGGGCAAACAGGCGCTGGGGATTTTCTGCTTCAAGGAACGCGCGATAGTCATGATGACGCGTAACGGCGGTAAACTCGTGATAGTCCAGCCCCGCGCGGCGCAGGCGCTTATCGTCCCAGGCAAATCCCATTGGTTCGATGATATGCAGACGAAAGCCGGTATTAGCGCAAAGACGGATGATGTTGCCAGTATTTGGCGGAATTTCTGGTTCGTAAAGTACGATG
>ENA-OPYQ01000144-OPYQ01000144.1-human-gut-metagenome-genome-assembly--contig:-NODE-144-length-8992-cov-2.692611_pt1 | contig 8992 bp, 9 predicted proteins | sample MGYA00242471_ERZ504479 | MGnify/ENA primary metagenome ERZ504479 (study PRJEB26092, sample SAMD00036225) | human gut metagenome | host: Homo sapiens | study: EMG produced TPA metagenomics assembly of the... | reverse complement strand
CGAAAAGGTATAATTTATAATATCATTTAATAAATTATACCTTTTCGGGGGTAATATTATGCGTTTGTGGCTGGAGTAACTCCTGTCACATTAGCTAGCGTGTCACGGATAAAACCATTGATGGTTGTTCCTGCTTGCATTGCCATCATCGCAATACGACTATGGATTTCAGGAGTTATGCGGATATTTAAGTTGCCACTATAAGGTACAGAGGTGCCTTACCATTGGCTTTACATAAGGCAAGATAGTCATCTATTGCGCCTTCAAAATCCTTGCGTAATTCATTAACGTCTTGACCTTCGTAGGTAATCATATCCTTGCTCATTCCGAGAACCTTACCATATAGGCAATTGTCCTCCTCGCTATAATCTACGCTACCCGTATAACCTTTGTATTTTAATAATCCCATATTATGTTCCTCCTATTTGTTAATATATCCATTAGCTTTTAGAAATGTGAATACTTGTTTCATAACATATCCTTTGATAATATTTGAAGGATGAGGCTTATGCATGATGTAGCTATTGCCATCTTTGCCATTGACAAATATGACTCTTGAACCAGAAGTTGATCCTTTGTTTTCCTGATGGAACCCATAGCAGGAAAATACACTAACTATTTCGTCGAAAGTGAAATCTTTCGGCAGGCTATAGAAGCGTTTCAAAAGTTTATCTTTCTTGTTCATTTTCCACATTCTTTATGTATCCGACTGCAAATGTAACTAAAAATAGTTACACTGCCAAGTATTTGGGGCTTTTTAACAATCTTTTCCTGGCTTTAAGTATGTAATCCTATAAAAAAAGCGTAATGAACACCTTTTCCGGGTAATCCATTACGCTTTCATTTTTATCTGGTAATCTTTATTTTCCGAGATTATTCTTTTTCTCGTTCAGTTCTGCCTGCTTGCGCATCATCTCTTCCTGCTGCTTGCGCTGCATCTCCTGGAGAGCCTGCATTCTTGCCATCAGGCCGCTTGCCTTCTTAGGGTTGTTCTTGTTTTCCTGATAGCGCTTCTCAAGGATGGCGAGGAGTTTCTCGTCGTCGGTTGTCTTGCGCAGGGTCCACATGATTGCGGCACTGAAGAACAATGAGATGAAGTAGTAGAAGTTCAGACCGGCTGAGTAGTCATTGAACATGAAGAAGAACATCAATGGCATGAGATACATCATCCACTGCATCATCTTCATCTGCTCTGCCTGCTGACCTACCATCTGGTCGCGCTGCTGACGCATGGTCATCCATGAGTACAACAGGTTGGCTACACAGAACAGGATACAGGTCAAACTCAAGTGGTCGCCAATCAGCCAGATGTTGGTGTTCCATTCGATGATTGGGTCGAAGGTACTCAAGTCGTTCATCCACAGGAACTTCTCACCACGAAGCTGGATGGCATTAGGTACGAAGTTGAACATCGCAACCCAAACCGGCATCTGAATCAGCATAGGCAAGCAACCGGATAATGGGCTTACACCATACTTGGCATATTCCGCCATCATCGCCTGCTGCTTCTGCATCTGGTCCTCAGGCTTGTTATACTGAGCTGTAGCAGCTTCGAGTTTTGGTTTCAGCACGCGCATCTTGGCTGAACTCATGTAGCTCTTCTTCACCATAGGGTAGGTGATGAGCTTGAGGAGCAAGGTGATGAGAATCAATACGATACCCATTGGGAACACGTTGCTCAACCAGTCGAATACGTAGAGTGTGAAGAAACGGTTGATCCAGCGGATGATAGGCCATCCCAGGTATACGAGCTTCTGGAATTCCAAGTCCTTGCCGAAGGTGCTTTCCTTTTCGGTATTCTTCAGAATCTGGAAGTCGTTAGGACCGAAGTAAAACTCAAACTCAGATGCCTTCTTACCGGTTGGGTCGAAAGCTGTCTTCATCTTAGCCTGGAACTGCTTCAGATAGCCCGAACCCTTCTCCTGAGGGATAGATGTCATGAAAGCATCCTTCTCGAAGTTATCCTTTGCTACGATGATGGCAGAGAAGAACTGGTTCTTGAAAGATACCCAGTCGATGCTTTCTTCTATTTTCTCGTCAATCTTCTCGCTACCTTCGTTGAGGTGGTCGGTACCGCCTTCTACATTATGGTAGGTGAGGGTAGTGTAGCGGTTTTCGAACATGAAACCACGTTCCTGCTGGCGTGCCTTGTCGCTCCAGTCAACATCCATCTTATTATAATTAGGTGAGAACAGACCCGCCATGCCATTTGCCTGAAGGCTCATGTGCAGCATGTAGTCATCGCCCAATGTATAAGTCAGGGTGAGCGTCTTGCTTCATCAGCCACAGCGGTCATGGTTACAGACTTGTCGGTCACGTTGGATGGAGTGAAGTAAAGATCGCTGGTGATGATGTTGGCCTCCTTAGCCTCGAGCATGAACTTGAGGCTCTGGTCGTTACCGTCGAAGAGGGTTACGTCCTTGGCATCAGCCGAACCGTCTTTCACCTGCAGGTTGTGTCCCACATAGCCCTTGATGACAGCCTTCTCTACAGTAGCACCCTTGGTGTTGAGTGTTAATTCTACCTTCTCGTTTTTCAATACAATCTTCTTAGCCTGGCCTTTGAGTGCCGAATAGAAGAGGGCGGTTGAGTCAGCCTCAACCTTTGCTTTGGCATTAGTCTGGCGCTTAGCAGCGGCAGCCTTGCTGGCCTTTTCCATCTCGGCATGTTTAGCTTGGCGATGGAGTCCTGAACAAATGCCGCTCTCTGTTCTTCGGCAGATGGCTGGTTATACCAGCTAAAGCCAATCAGTACTACGGCAATCAGGAGGAAACCGATAATGTTGTTCTTGTTCATTTTTTTAATTTGAAATTAAAGGAGTAAAGGGGGTCACTCCTTTAACTCCTAATATTTACTTTTTGTTTTCTATTGCTGTCTTTACGAAATCCATGAAAAGTGGATGTGGTTTCAGCACCGTACTCTGGTACTCAGGATGATACTGTGTACCTACGTACACTTCAAGCCTGGGATTTCTACGATTTCTACCAGGTCGCTCTCAGGGTTTCTGCCTACGCACATCATGCCGTTCTTCTCGAATTCCTGCTGGAACTCGTTGTTGAACTCATAGCGGTGGCGATGGCGTTCCTGAATATGCTCCTTCTTGTAGATATTGAACACGCGTGAACCCTGTTTCAGCACACACTCGTAAGCGCCGAGACGCATGGTTCCACCCATGTTTGATATGTTCTTCTGCTCCTCCATGATGTCGATAACATTGTGTGGAGTCTTCTCGTCCATCTCGCGTGAGTTGGCATCCTTGTAGCCCAATACGTTGCGGGCAAACTCGATGACCATCATCTGCATACCCAGCAGATGCCGAAGGTAGGGATGTCATGGGTGCGGGTATAGTGGCGGCGATAATCTTGCCCTCAATGCCTCGCTGGCCGAAGCCTGGGCAGATGACGATTCCGTCCTGTCCCTTCAGCTGTTCTGCCACGTTCTCTTCTGTGAGATATTCTGAGTTGATGAAGGTAATCTTCACCTTGTGGTCGTTGTAGGTACCGGCATGCGAGAGACTCTCGCGGATACTCTTGTATGCATCCTGCAGGTCGTACTTGCCTACGAGACCGATGTTTACCACCTCTGTAGCCTTGTTTCTGCGGTCGAGGAATGTCTTCCAAGGACCCAGCGCAGGTGTTTCGCCGATAGGCTCGCCCATCTTGCGGAGGATGGCGGTGTCGAGGCCCTGGTTCTGCATGTTTACAGGCACCTCGTAGATGCTAGGAAGGTCTTCGCTCTGAATCACGCAGTCCAGGTCTACGTTACAGAAACTTGCTACCTTCTTCATGATTCCCTCTTCGAGATGCTTTTCGGTGCGGAGAATCAGGATATCCGGCTGAATACCTACGCTCTGCAGTTCCTTCACGGAGTGCTGGGTAGCTTTGTCTTCAACTCGCCTGCTGCCTTCAGATAAGGCACATAGGTAAGGTGAACGTTGATGGCGTTCTTGCCCAGCTCCCATTTCAGCTGTCGGATAGCCTCCATGTAAGGGGCGCTCTCTATGTCGCCGATGGTTCCGCCAATCTCGGTAATCACGAAGTCATAGTGATACTTCTTGCCGAGCAGCTTCACGTTGCGCTTGATCTCGTCGGTGATGTGAGGCACCACCTGGATGGTTTTGCCGAGATAATCGCCACGACGCTCCTTGTCGATGACTGCCTTGTAGATACGACCAGTGGTGAGAGAATTCGCTTTCGTAGTTTGAATGCCGGTGAATCGCTCGTAGTGTCCGAGGTCGAGGTCGGTCTCCATACCATCTACCGTTACGTAGCACTCACCATGCTCATACGGGTTCAGCGTACCCGGGTCGATGTTGATGTATGGGTCAAACTTTTGGATAGTAATGTTGTAACCTCTTGCTTGAAGAAGTTTACCGATGGATGAAGATATGATTCCTTTACCCAAAGAAGAAACCACACCACCAGTTACGAAGATGTACTTTGTTTCAGCCACGATATTTATAATTTAAATTAGAATAATTTGGGTGCAAAGTTACGACATTTTTGTGAAATGAGCAAAAATATTTCTAATAAAGGGCATAGATTTATGAATTATTTATTACCTTTGTGCCCAAAATTTATAAAATTAAGGTATGAAAATAAAATTTGGATTACTCGTTCTTGCGTTCCTTTCGGCTCTGACGCCTGTTTTTGCCCAGCGCAAATTGAAGAAGGTGAAGCCCGGAGAGGCATCGAAGAACAGGTTGGCTGAAATCTATGCTGACTCGCTCTTGATGTGCCGTCAGCGCATCGATTCCATGAAGATGGATTCCGGGGATAGCAGATATGCCCAGCTCTTTACGCCGCTCACCTTCTATCATGGGCCGGCAGCCCGCATGTTGCGACTTAAGCCTCAGGATGGGGTGAAGGATTCGCTCGGAACGATGCTCGACCAGACGCTGATGGAGGTATATCTCAAGCGTCCTGACCTGGTGCGCAATACTGAGTCTCATCTCAAGGACGTGGGAGCACCGCTGGCTGCGCAGAGCAAACCGAAGAAGAATCATCCTGACATCGTAGAGCAGGTGGCTCCGAAGGCGATTGAGGTGGATGCGGCGCCGATGGATATCGTCATCACCCGTCCTAACTTCTGGACCATAGGGGGCGATTATTATCTGCAGTTCCTGCAAAACTATGTTTCTGACAACTGGTATAAGGGTGGTGAGAGCAATTATTCGGTGCTCGGAAGAGTGACGATGTTTGCCAACTACAATAACAAGCAGAAGGTAAAATGGGATAATAAGGTGGAGATGCGCCTGGGTTATCAGACTTCGAAGGGTGATACGGTTCATACGCTGAAGACGAGCGACGATATGATACGATACACCGGAAAACTCGGTCTGCAGGCTTCCAGAAAGTGGTATTATACCATCCAGCTGATTGGCCAGACTCAGTTTACGCATGGTTACAAGAGTAATGACAAGACGGTTTATTCCGATTTCTTCTCGCCATTCAATCTGAACCTCTCTGTCGGTATGGATTATAATGTAGACTGGTTCAATCACCGCCTGAAGGGTAGTGCCCATCTGGCTCCTCTGGCTTTCAACTGGAAGTATGTGGGCAGAGCGTCGCTGGCTACGCGGTATGGACTGGATGAGGGGAAGCATGGCATGACCGATTATGGTTCTGAGTGTACCTTCGACCTGTCGTGGCAGATAGCGGATAATATCAAGTGGAAGACCCGTCTCTGGGGATACACCACTTACAAGCGTGCTGAAATAGAGTGGGAAAACACCATTACCTTCCAGTTTAACCGCTATATTTCTACCAACATCTTCCTCTATCCGCGTTTCGACGATGGTGTGAAGCGCAAGGATGATGATAGCTATTGGCAGTTTAAGGAATTCATGTCAGTAGGATTCTCTTATTCATTCTAAGATAAGTGGTTGACAGTAAACACAATAAAGGCTCGTTCCTGTAGCAGGAGCGAGCCTTTGTTGTATCTGTTAGAATCGGAAGCAAACCTCGGCATCTGCCATGGAATAATTGTGCTTCGCGAGTGTCTTGTCGTTGATGAGCGCATACTCGGTAAGGATAGAGATTCGCTTGCCGATGTGGAAGTTCAAACCTGCTTCATACTGGGTTCTCTGCATGTTGCTCTTGCCGTTAGGCTGATACATGTCGTAACGTGCCTTCACGTCGATACGGCTGTTCTTTGGCAGCTGAGCCAATGGGGCGATAACCAATCCATATACACCCTGTGCCTTGTTGCCGATTTTTGCATTCAGATTGCAGTCCTTGGCGTTGGCATCGTTGAAGTTGGTGATGCTCTTGGCAAAAGCCTTGCCGGTAGAGTGGATGTACTCAGAACGTACGGTCCAGCCATCCTGCTTGTATTCGAATGAGAAGGCATAGCGGTTTTGGCTGAGCTTGCGAACGCCAGAGCGTTTCTGAATGTCGGCAGTATAGGAGGCATCATGCTCGTCGGTCCAGGTTCCCTTTCTTGCATAAGAACCGGTCCATCCGAAGGCACCGATGCGCATGCCGCTTACAGGCATTACCCATACACCACCAATCACATTCTTCTGCTGGTCAACGTCCTTGGTATTGGTTCCCTGTCCGTTGAATACACCAATCTGATAGTGCAGCAGGTTTCTGCCGTTGGCATTCTTGAGGAAGTCGCCCTGGAACTGAAGACCGATGTCACGGCCGTTGGATGCATGTTCTCCGGCACGGTCGCTGAAACCAGCCAGCTTGCTCACGTTCTGTGAATATCCCATGAAGCCCTGGTCGATAGGGTGCATCGGATTCTCAAAGGTGAACGGGTTCTTGAACTGACCGATTTTCACCTTGAAGTATTCATATTTCTGCCATTCAGCAAACAGATCCACCATTCTCGGACTGGAACCGAGGGTAGAGGTGTTGCCGTTGAACTGAATCTGAGTTTTCCAGTAGAAGTCGCCTGCTATGCGACCTCGAGAGAGATACGGGCCATACGGATGTTGAATGAGTTGGATTCAGCATCTTTCTGTCCGCTGTACTGATACTGGGTCATTCCATACCCCGACAATTTCACGTTGCTCAACCATGATGGTATTTCGATGGTCTGCTTCTGCTGGGCACTGGCTGAGACCGAAGCTACAGGCCATGAGCGCCATGATGATGGTTTTCTTCATCTTGTTTCTATTTTGATTTCTAGGTTTATCTCTTTTCGAGCAATACCACGTTCTCTACGTGAGGGGTATGAGGGAACATGTCCACCGGCTGTACGGCAGCTACCTTATACTCCGCATCCATCAGCTGCAGGTCGCGAGCCTGGGTAGCCGGGTTGCAGCTTACGTATACGATGCGCTTTGGTGCTGCATTCAGGATGACGTTTATTACGTCTGGGTGCATTCCGGCACGTGGTGGGTCGGTGATGATGACGTCAGGTCGACCGTGCTGTGCGATGAAATCGTTGGTCAGGATATCCTTCATGTCGCCTGCATAGAAGAGGGTGTTCTCGATGTTGTTCACCTGAGAATTCACCTTGGCATCCTCTATGGCCTCTGGCACATACTCGATACCGATTACCTTTTTTGCCTTGTGAGCCACGAAGTTGGCGATGGTTCCGGTGCCGGTATAGAGGTCGTAAACCAGCTCATCTCCGGTAAGGTTGGCAAACTCGCGGGCCACGCAGTAGAGGTGGTAAGCCTGCTCGGTATTGGTCTGGTAGAAACTCTTCGGACCCACCTTGAACTTCAGGTCTTCCATCAGTTCGTAGATATGGTCGTTGCCCTTGAAGAGGCTGAGTTCCAGGTCGTTGATGGTATCGTTTCCCTTCTGGTTGTCTACATACATGAGCGATGTAATCTGAGGGAACTTGTCAGCCACCTGCTGCATCAGCTCCAATGCTCTCTGCTCATCGCCCTCCTCATCGTAGTGGAACTGGAAGACGAGCATCCACTCTCCGGTGTTCGAATTGCGGATCATCATGTTGCGGAGCAAACCGTGTTGCTCACGCAGGTCGTAGAAGGTATAGTCGTGAGAATCAGCGTATTCGAATACGAAGTTGCGGATCTCGTTGCAGAGGTCATCCATCAGCCAGCACTTCTTGATAGGATAAATCTTGTCGAAGGCTCCGGTGATATGGAAACCGATGGCATTCTGGGCGTGGCGCTCCTTGAGCGATGTTACGGTATCATCCTCTTTCTGAGGGAGCTGAGCCAGTTCCTCGGCGGTGAACCATCGTTTGTTGCTGCATCCGAACTCTATCTTGTTGCGGTACTCCTGAGTCTTCACGCTGCCCATGATAGGGCGGAACTCAGGTAGTTCAATCTTTCCGATGCGGGTGAGCTGGTCTTCCACCTGCTTCTGCTTAGCCTTGATTTGCTCTTCGTAAGGCAGGTTCTGCCATTTACATCCGCCGCAGATGCCGAAGTGCTCGCACATAGGCTCCTGTCGCACCTCGCTCTTCTTGATGAAGCGAACCACCTTGGCTTCGCAATACTTATGTTTCTTCTTTACTACCTGCAAGTCGACAACATCTCCTGGCACACAGAAAGGTACGAAGATGACCTGCTCATCTACGCGTGTGATGCACTTACCCTCGGCTGCTACTGCCTCGATGGTGATGTTCTCTAACAGAGGTAATGGTTTACGTTTTCTTGCCATAATAATGTTTTGTATTTTTTATGGGTGCAAAGATACTGCAATTTTATGAGAAATGCAAGAGTTGTCCCAAATTATTTGCGAGTAAAGTTAAAAAGGCGGTTAAAGGTAAAAAAGTAAAAAGATTGTGAGGCGATAACAAAAGTAACAGGTAATATTCGGTGGTTGTAAAGAGATGAAATGTGAATGTGAATGTGAATTTGAAATGTAAGTGAAGAAAACGGACTGTCATGTGTATCCTTTTGTCAAGGCTGTTTATTGATGATTTTTGATAGTATACCTAATTTCCGCAACACTATAATTTAATATTTTTTATAAGCACCTGAGCAACAAAAAGTTGCTCAGGATTTTGCCATGTCAGAAATTTCACTTTATCTTAGTGTTGTAAAATAAAAACAAACAAA
>ENA-OPYQ01000136-OPYQ01000136.1-human-gut-metagenome-genome-assembly--contig:-NODE-136-length-9400-cov-0.860886_pt1 | contig 9400 bp, 10 predicted proteins | sample MGYA00242471_ERZ504479 | MGnify/ENA primary metagenome ERZ504479 (study PRJEB26092, sample SAMD00036225) | human gut metagenome | host: Homo sapiens | study: EMG produced TPA metagenomics assembly of the... | reverse complement strand
CCACACTTGATAATTGGGATAGTCAGATACCAAGTGAGACACGAAAGACAGGTTTCATTATGACAGGTAATATCTTGCAGGCTATAGCCGATACACAAGATGAATACGGAGGCTATCCTGGACAACTCATTAGTTATACAGACATTGACGGTAATGTTCACGATGGTATCTTAATGCCCGACAAATGGAATGCTTCTATGCTGAAAACGAGCGGTGCTCCATTGAGCAGTCGTTTACAACAGATAAAAGACTATACTCCTATAACAAGCCACGATGGAAAGGTCGAGATTATGGGTAACAGTTGGGCAAAGATGTTCTACCTCACTGTTCCAAAGACAAAGAAAGACGGTGCGGTTTACTACGAGAACAAAACCTTGCTTCGTGCCGCAGGTGGAAACTTCTACCCTTACCGAGGAAAGTTGCGTGCGGATATTCCCGAGGAGCGCATAATAGAAGTTGTCAAGGAACTTGCCAAATTAGGCGTAAAAGTAAAGGATGACACAACTGATATTCTCCAACGTAACGGCATTGGTGCATATAACGATGATGAAGTCAGTTATGAGAATGACCCAGTGGCAAAGCTGCTCGGTCAGTCAAGGAGAACGGCAAAGCAGCGGAGGGAATTTGCACGGCGTGAACGCCAAAGAATGGCAGAACGTGTGGAAAGCCTTGCAGAGAAACTGCATCTTGACAATGTGGAGGTTGTTACTGATGCTTCCGTCTTGGATGGAAAGAAGCAGCGTGCAAAAGGCTTCTACTCGAAGAGTACAGGGAAGATAACCATTGTTATTCCCAACCATACAAGTACGTTTGATGTTGAACAGACACTGCTGCATGAGGCTGTGGCGCACTATGGTTTGCGCCAGTTGTTCGGAGAACATTTTGATACATTCCTTGATAATGTATTCAACAATGCCGATGAGAACATACGCAGACGCATTGTAGATATGGCTGCAAAAAACGGTTGGGATTTCCATAAGGCTACCGAAGAATATCTTGCTTCGCTTGCAGAAGATACTGAATTTGAGAACATCAACGCAAGTTGGTGGCAACAGATAAAGGATTTCTTCTTGAATATGCTTCATAAGATAGGCTTTGAGGATTTCAGAGGGGTTACTCTATCGGACAACGAACTTCGCTACATCTTGTGGCGCAGTTACGAGAACCTTGCGGAACCGGGCAGATACAGAAACATATTGGGAGAAGCCGCTGATGTGGCAAAGCAGTATGAACTGAAAGTCGGAAATTATGCGGTTTCCGACCCACATCATCAGACTGTTGCAGAAAGTGATGATGCACTATACCGTACCGGTGACCCGGAAATACATGAAAGGGAGTTGGCTCGTGACCGTTATGAAAGGCGTGTAAAAAGCGGTATGTTCCAATCACAGGAAGCATTACAGGACAGTATGCTCGGCTTGAAAGAGCATGACTCAATCCTTGGCAAGGAAACAAAACATTGAGGATGTGGACGGATTTGAAAACGCATACTTGGGAGAAAACCGTCTGTCAAGTGTGAACAAAGCCGAAGCCGATGCGTTTGCCCACACCCTGTTCAAGCCCATGCTTGATGAGGTTGCCAAACTTGCCAGGACTGAGGCAGAGCGTGAGGAATTGACTGATTACATGATGGCGAAACACGGCCTTGAACGCAATACATATATGCGTAATGAAGCAATCAATAACGGAGCAACCGATGCAGACCAAACCGACTATGCCGGACTTACTAGCCCTTACAGGTATGGATAATGTTGCTGATGCCGAAACGGAAGCACAGATAATGGTTAACGATTACGAACAGGCACACGACACTACCGACCTTTGGAAAAAAGTCAATGCCGCGAGCAAAGCAATACTTTCAAAGTCATACGAATGTGGCATGATGAGTAAAGCGACCTTTGATAAAATTTCAGATATGTATGATTTTTACATTCCGCTACGTGGTTTTGACGAAAAGACCAGTTCTGAAGCATACGCATATCTGACGCACAAGCAAAGTGCATTCAATGCTCCTATCAAGAAAGCGGAAGGACGCAGGTCGAAAGCGGATGACCCGTTTGCCAACCTGCAATCAATGGCAGAAGGTGCTATCATGCAGGCAACCGGAACAAATTGGTAAAACAGCGTTCCTTAATTTCGCCCTCAACCATCCGAGCGACCTTGTCAGTGTGAGCGACATTTGGGTAGAATACGATACGGTGGCCGACGAATGGAAGCCAGTGTTTCCTGACAACATAGACAGTACAGATACTCCCGAAGTGGTGGAACGGAAGATGCTGGACTTTGAAACTAAAATGGAGTCATTGGCACAGCAATATCCTGACCGGTACAAGCATGGCAAAGATACCGTGAATATTCCTTACCGTATTGTGGAAAGCCGGGATATGAGGCAGCACCAAATTGTAGTGAAGCGTGGCGGCAGGGACTATGTGATTACCATAAACGGCAATCCACGTGCGGCACAAGCATTGAACGGACAGACAAATCCCGACAACGATATGTCGGGGGCAATCGGGGCCATTCTCCGTGCCGGTGAAAACATCAACCGACAGTTGAGTGCGTTCTATACCACACGCAACCCGGACTTCATCGTATCGAACTTCATGCGAGATATGCTATACACCAACACCATGACTTGGATAAGGGAAAGCCCGAACTACGCACTTCGTTTTCATCGCAATTATATGTATGCCAATCCTGTAAGGATAAAGCAACTCTTGGCAAAGCACCGCAAAGGGACACTTGACATGAGTAACAAGACGGAAGCGATGTTTCATCAGTTCATGATGAACGGAGGAGAAACAGGCTATGCCAATATCCGGGACATTGAACAACATAAGAACGACATACGCAGGGAACTGAAAAAATCAAACGGCAAGATTCCTGTAAAAAAAGCATGGGACTTGTTGGGCGGACGTTTCGATGAGTACAACCGAGCCGTTGAGAACTGCGCCCGTTTTGCCGCTTTCATGACATCACGCGAAATGGGCAGGAGCATTGACAGAGCCATCTATGATGCAAAGGAGATAAGCGTAAACTTCAACAAGAAAGGCAGCGGAGCAAAATTCTATGACAGTACAGGGCAGACAAAGGCTGGTAATGCCAGTGCATTGGTATCGGGACTTGGTCGTAGCGGCTATGTGTTTTGGAATGCAGCCATTCAAGGTACGGCAAACTTTGGACGACAGATGAAACGCCATCCTGCCAAAGCTTTTACAGGTATTGCGGCGATGTTCCTTCTTGGTGCCATTGTTGCTACTTGGGTGGCGATGATGATGACGATGATGACAAGAACGCATACTATAATCTTCCCGAATATGTAAGGCGCAGCAATATTCTTTTCAGGGCAGGAAACAGTTGGGTATCAATTCCTCTTCCGGTAGAATACAGGGCTGTTTACGGTATGGGCGAACTGATGATTTCCGTCCTTAACGGAAAGGAACATCTTACAGACGGAGAAATTGCCGAAGCCATAACAGGACAGGCTACACAGATATTACCTATTGATTTCTTGGAGGGCGGCGGAGGATTGAATGCCTTTGTACCGAGTGCCTACAACCCTTGTGGGAAGCCTACGTTGCAGAAAAGAGTTGGACGGGTATGCCACTTTATAAAGACACACCTTACAACAAAGATATGCCCGAATGGACAAAGGCGTATAAGAGTGCCAATAAATACATTGTCGGATTGGCCAATGCCATGAATGAAGCTACGGGTGGAGACCCATATACAAAAGGAACGATTGACTTTAATCCGGCAAAGATTGAATATATGCTGAACGGTTATTTCGGTGGCGTGTTCGGAACAATCGACAAGTTGAGCAAGATGGTAGAAACCGTTACAGGCAACCGTGAGTACGACCCTCGCAGCTTCCTGTTGGCAAACAGGCTGGTCAAAGCCGGGGACGAACGCACCGAGTACAGGGCTGTGAACAATGAGTATTTCCGATTGAAAGAGGAGCATGACCGGTTGAAATCCCGATTGAAGCACTATGAAGAAGATACCGACAACGACATATTTGACTATGCGGAAAAGATTGATTTCCTTTACAATTCACCCGAATACGAGCGTTACGAAATCTTCGAGGATTACCGTGAAGACATTGACGACCTCTACAATGAATTAAAAGAAGCAATCAGTGACGAGGAACGCAAGGATATTGAAGCCGAGTTGAACGAACTCAAAAAGGAAATGATAGAAGAAATGAACAAAACCCGTAAATAGTTAAACATAGGATGATTGCCCGGAGCAGTATATTTGTTCCGCGCAATCATTAAAATGATAAAAATATGCATATAAATAAAAGCGAAAAAAAATTGCTGCCAATGAGCCGTATAGCTCCGGGAAGAAATGATGCCGCCGAGATAGATACTGTTGTTTCTGCAAAACGTTATGGTGACCGCAGGGCATTTGACATTCTTATGGAAGCACAATACTATTGGAGCCAGATGGACGACTTTCGGAAAGACCGGGAGCGAAACAAACGCTATACCTATGGTTTCCAATGGGACGATATGATTTGTGTGGACGGAAAATCCATGAGCGAGGAAGAATACATTAAAAGTCAAGGCAACGTGCCTTTGAAAAACAACCTTATCCGTAGGCTTGTGCGAAGCGTGCTTGGCGTGTATCGAAGCCAAAGTAAAGAACCGACCTGTACCGCACGTGATCGGGATGAACAGAAACTTGGTGAAACGATGAGTACGATACTTCAATGCAACATGCAGCTTAACCGAATGAACGATGTATATGCCCGAACTATGGAAGAGCTCCTGATAAGCGGTTTTATCGTTCACCGTAAATCGTACGGTTGGCGTAATGGAAAAGAGGATTGTTGGACGGACTATGTGCAACCCAATAATTTCTTTATCGACAACAACATGAGAGATTTCAGAGGTTGGGATGTTTCCGTGCTTGGAGAAGTTCACGACATTTCTTTCGGACAGTTGTGTGAACAGTTCGCATCAAGTCCGCAGGAATACAGACAATTGCGTGACATTTACAAGTGGGCGGCAAGGAAAGATTACATAGCCACATACGCGGAGCGTTTCGGGTATAGCCGCTTGGAAAACTACGATTTTCTATTCACAAGCGAACCAGGACGATGCCGTGTGATAGAGATATGGCGCAAGGAGCAAAAACCGAGATACCGTTGCCATGACTACCAAAACGGCGATATTTTCAAAATAGACGAAGAAGATTACGCACAAGTGGTGCTTACTGAAAATGAAGAACGTATGCGTATGGCCAAGGAAGCCGGTATGCCGGAAGATGAGGTTCCGTTGATAAAAGCTACTTGGTTTGTGGACGATTATTGGTATTTCTATTACCTTTCTCCTTTTGGCGACATATTGAGGGAGGGGGAAACGCCTTACGAGCATGGAAGCATCCATATGTTTTCAAGGCATATCCGTTCATTGATGGTGAAATCCATTCATTCGTTGCTGATGTAATCGACCAACAGCGATATACCAACCGATTGATAACCCTCTATGACTGGATAATGCGGGCGAGTGCCAAAGGCGTGCTGATGATGCCCGAAGATTGCTTGCCTGATGGTGTGAGCATTGACGATATTGCAGAGAGCTGGACAGAATTTAACGGTGTCATCGTATACAAGCCGAGCAAAAGCGGAAAAGTGCCGGAACAGGTGGCCAATAATTCCACAAATATAGGCATTGCGGAACTGCTTAATATGCAACTCAAATTTTTTGAAGATATATCGGGAGTTACGGGCGCATTACAAGGAAAGCCCGGGTATTCCGGTGAAAGTGCATCGCACTATAACCAACAGACAGAAAACGCCACGAAGTCATTGCTCGACCTGCTTGAATGCTTCAGTTGTTTTGTAGTGGACGGAGCATATAAGGATGTGAAGAATATGCAGCAGTTTTATGATAGCAAACGTGTATTCAATATTGCAGGTAAGAGTGGTGCACAAATCGAATATGACCCGAAGAAAATACGTGATGTAGAATTTGATTTAAGCATTACCGAAAGCACTTCAACACCGGCATACAGGCATCTTGCTAACGATATGCTTATGCAGTTGTACCAGTCTCAGGCAATCAGTGTAGAGCAGCTGCTTGAGCATGGAGATTTCCCCGTTTGCAGATGAATTGTTGCAAAGTATCAAATCACAGAAGGAACAGTTGGAGCAGGGCAAAGTGCCCGACGGTCTTTCTCCTCAATTGCTTCAACAGGTCGAACAAGATGCAAATATAGATGCAGTAAATCAGTTACATAATGCAATGAGAACTTAAACCAAAGGGGCACATCATCACAGATATGCCCCTTTCTTTATTCTTTGGATAATTGGTCGCATTCAATCCATGTTTCTTCAGTATCATCAAAACGAACGGTACAACCGTATTTATCAGTATCTATATCTAATACAGTACCGCTTTTCCCATTATCATTGCACATCACCCGGTCTCCGATGTTAAACTTGTTGATATTGTCAAGTGCGAGCGGGTCATTGGTAAATGTGGCAATGCCATCAATATTTCCGTACTTTCCCATTCTCTTTGGTATTTGAAAATGAATCAAGCCATGAGAAATACTGTTTTCGTTTCAATGCAATAATAGCAGAAGGAAGCATAGCTGAACCGTTTCCATAAGTCGTGCAGTAGAAGCATTCGCGTTCAAGGTCGCCCACAAACGTATTATGATTGATGAGCCTTTCTGTTTCAACTTACGGAAATTCTTTCTATCCATAATGATAAGTTGACCTTTTTTCCCACCGGCAGGCATAACATAGTAACGTTCTCCAGTTTCTTTGTGTTTTTCGTCTGCCTGTCTGACTGCTTCACGTAAACGAAGCGAAGCTCTGATTTTTCTGAAAATGTTCATTGTTCCTTGTTTTTATAGTTAAACTTATATTGTAGCTGCTGAAACAGCTTTTTTCTTTTTGACAACAAATCGTCCGATACGAAGCACAATCTTTGGAATTTCCATTTCAAAGAAACATATATGCAAGCCTATGGCTCTTGTCATTAGCAAGTCATCATGTTTACCGGTAATCGCTCCGAAAGCTCCGTTCGGTTTTTTCTCAGTAACACAAATATTCGTCCAGACAACGTTCGTCACGTTCCGTGTATAAATTCTCACGAATAACCTTGACTAAGGTTGATATAATCATCGGTTTGGTTGAGACATTGGTATGGAAGCCGTATTTGGTAGGCAATCCCTCGCGTACGGCTTCTTCGGACTGACCACGTGCATAGAGATTAGGGTAAATCTCTTTGATTTGATTAAGGATGAACTGTGACTGGTCGCCATCTACCTGCCGCTCCTTGTCATGCGTTTCCAAGGTGTTGCTTTCTATCACCAAGAGTGAATTGTCATAAAAAGCCGCTATTTGTGCCGCTTTCCATGCAAGCTGGTCGATGTCGCAATGTCCGTACCATTGTGCCACTACGACAGGCTTGCCACCATCAATCATAAACAGACGGTCAAGCACAAGAACAACAGAGAAGTCTGCTTTATTGGAACGTCCACCCACATCGACAATCGTGAGGTAACGATTTGTAACAACTTCCTTTTCATCTGTTTCCGGCAACTCCCAAATATGCAACAATCCCTGTTTGTCTTTCACAAAACGCAAGTTCTGCAAAGCGTTCTTGCCCTCATCCGCATCGGCACAGACTTCACCGACATATTTAGGCTTCTTGCAGGTCTTGCGCATTGCATCGACCTTGTATTTGTCGAACACACGTGCTCCCGAATGTACGAAGGCTTCCACATCATCAGACGGAAATTCGGCAGCCATCTGCCCATGGTCATTGTACTTCCTGCGTTCGGCTATGTACCAATGGATAGCTTCGAGCGTAGCACCTTTTTCCCACAGCGACCAAAGATACTTACCGCATTCCTCACGTTCGGAATCTGTATTTTCATTGTCCCGATTCTGATAAAGCCATTCTGCAAAATCCCATTTTTCATTGTCCGAATCAAAAGCGAGTGTATATTGCTCGATGTCGAACCATGAAACGAACATTGCCTCGAACTGGGATTTCCCTTCTTTTGCGGCAGTATATTCGCGATGAAAGAAGTTCCCGGTGCCATTTGCTGTGCTTTCATAAACAATCATGGTGTAGGGCTTGAGGAGAATACCCGAACAGGCGGAGCGCACAATGTCTTCCGGTTTCTTTCCCTCCGTAGCCTTCCATATTCCCACTTCGGAGAGATGTACAAGATTGTAATCACCGCCACGACACGAATCCGGCGTTCAGCCGTACCAATCTTGATTTTGCAGTTACGCTGCGGAATGCGCGATATACTTCCCGATTTTCCCACTCCTACAATCTTCGGCTCGTTCTCATTGTAGGCTTCATCAATTTTATAGAGCATTTCGACAGGATAACTTTTAATCATCCGGTCGAACATATCCTTGATTTCATCGGAGCCTGCGCCCTGATGTGCAATGATAAGTGAGTTTAAGCCGGTTTTGTGAAGCAACTGCAACCATGCCATATAAAGCTGTGAAGTGGTGGAACCACCCCCATTGCCCGTTGCTTTAAGCAGGATGATTGCCGTATCGGTTTCCCTGCAATACGCAATTTCTCAAGCCGATCCACAAAACGCCGTTGAGGTCTTGTCAGACGAAACAGGACATCCTCACCACCGCCTTTGGCCTTGATATAGACAAATGTTGCCGCCCAAAACGGAAAATCCTCGCGGCTGCGTATTCGTACAAACTGCTCTATGACCTTCAAGCGATCATCCTGATTGTCTTCCACGCCCATGTAGTCCGTGAGGAATTTGGAAATAGAACCGGCTTCGATGAGTTGGCGTACAAGCGGTACTTTCATGATACGTTCCGGTAACCACTGGGTATGTATAGGAAAGTCACTGATGGTACACTTTACACGTTTACCGACAGAACCTTCTCCGGTAATTGGATTGAACTTTGCATATACAGTCGCATTGCGGCGTTCATTCTCTGTCAATATGTCCTTGATGGCTTATCTTTCATGGTGCATGATTTTAACAGGCTTGTTTAGCAGAGCCATGATGAGTCCCAATACATAACACCAAAGATGCAATACGGCATTTATGCCCGGAAACAGGAAGCCTGCCACAAGGTAAAACAGCATCCATAACTGATAATACCGTTTACGTAATACCTCAAACGATATTGAACCAAACAGGGCGAAAACCAATCCGGACAATCCTACCGTTGGCGAATCCATTGTCGTGAAATATCCAAGGGTATCAACTGGAACTGTAACGGCAATCATATAGGCTGACAGCAATCTTCCTATCCCAATATCGTAAATGAAAATAATCGATAATAAACACCATGAATTGAGCAAGGCATGAAACATATTCGTATGGAAAAACGGATACAGCAAGCGTCCTGGCATATTACTTCCAGCGTAAATGCCGACAGTTTGCC
>ENA-OPYQ01000134-OPYQ01000134.1-human-gut-metagenome-genome-assembly--contig:-NODE-134-length-9577-cov-2.798519_pt1 | contig 9577 bp, 8 predicted proteins | sample MGYA00242471_ERZ504479 | MGnify/ENA primary metagenome ERZ504479 (study PRJEB26092, sample SAMD00036225) | human gut metagenome | host: Homo sapiens | study: EMG produced TPA metagenomics assembly of the... | reverse complement strand
TTACGTAGGATATTAAAAAAACATAAAAAGAGTGTGGGGGAACGGATTTTCGTTTTCAGCAGGGCTATCTTATCACATAAGCTACCTCCCCCATCCGGCTTGCGAAAGTAGGCTGGGGGCTTATGATAACTTCTTATTTCATTTTTTTTCTATCTGTTCCTGGGTTAGTCGGAATACTTCTTGATTAGATTGATGTCAACACCATCATATATTTATCCTTAAGGGAAAATAAAATTATCCTTAGGGGAAAATAAATTTTGCCTTAAGACTAAATATATTCTGGCTTCTGACGGGCTATGCATAAGAGTGCATGCCCGTGAGGAAATAGTTCACACCGAAATAGGTCATGGCGATACTCAGGAAGGCTAGGGTGATGTAGATGTGATATACCAGTGGCTTGCGGAAGACCGGTAGACTCTGCGTATGCACTACTACGGCATAAATCATAAAGGTGATGAGCGCCCACGTCTCCTTGCTATCCCAACTCCAGTAATTACCCCAACTCACGTTAGCCCAGATGGCTCCGATGAAGATGCCGAACCCCATTGTGGTGAGGGCAGGGTAGAGGAAGAGACGGCTTAAATCCCGCAGTTCTTCGCCATGAAAGCGCATGCAGATGCCCATGATGCCGCAGATGAAAGTTAAGGATAGCAGTGCATAGCTCATCATGATGATGCTGACATGGATGCTGAGTAACGGACTGTTCAATACCGGCATCATCTGTCCGATAGCAGGATCCATCTGGTTGATATGGCTTACCTGAAGGAAAAATCCTGAAATTAGGAAGCTGAATACCATCACGATGCGGATGCGCAACTGCATCAAAATGCTGATAAGCATCACGAACCAGGCTACAGTCAGCATACTTTCATATCCGTTAGACATAGGTATGTTGCCGCTGATAATCCATCTCAATGCCAATCCGAAGGTTAAGGCAAAGAAGGAAACGCAAAGCAAGATAGGCAAAGCGATGTTCAATGCCTTGATTTCTCTCTTCTTCGTCATGCGATAGATGGTGTAGAAGAGGGCAATGAAGCCCAGTGTGAGGTTTGCCATGAAGAGAATGGTGGCAAAAGGAAAGGCATTATTGATGCGTTCTGCCTTATACTGTGTAGCTGTTGGCAGCGAATTACCGCTACTAACCTCCTGATATTTCTTCATCTTGACGAAGAACTCGTTTACACGGCTCGTATTGCCTGCCTTTACATCGCCATTCAGCAGGGAGAATACATTCCTGATATAGAGCGCATGCTGGTGCTCCACGGCCTGTGGCAACTTATCTACAGGTGAAAACCACGTGGTAGTGCCAGCCTTGATGAATGAATGATCCTTGGTAGCCTTCACATTCTTGGTGAAGGTGTAAGGAAGAACTTTCAATGAGATACCTTCTCGCAACTCCATGATCATTTGTATCTTGCCATCGATATCGGCGGCTTGCTGATGGAACTTGTCCTGCTGCCCATTGTAGTATTCCTGAACATACTGTCCGATGGTATAGCCACCCATTTCACGATTGAAGAAAGTATTGAGCGAAGCATAGTCAGGCAGATTCATCGCTGTTTTCATTTCTCCGCTCTTGATCTTGATGAAAGGCTCGTTTGTCCAAGTATTTCCATAGAATACCCAACCAGAGAGTACCTGTTCTGCAGTCAATCCCAGATAGCTCCTGGCTCCATATATCTTCTTGCAGAAATCGAGGGCAAAGGTCTGTACCGGACAGATGCGGTCGTTGTAGAGAATATGAAGCTCGCCAAACTTCTCTGCAGTTTCCTTTGGCAATACAGCATTTTGGAGATTGCCTGTTGCAGATTCTGCATGCAGTGTCTGTATATTGCCCATGCTGAGGAGGAGTGCTGTTATCAAGGCTCCCTTCTTGAGCAAAGGACTCTTCAGTAGTTTGCGATAACCGCCCTTAGGGTCGAAGAGCATCCATACGAGGGAGATGAAGAGCAGCGCATAGCCAGTATAGGTGACTGGTATGCCGTATGGATCGGCATTGATAGCGAGCACGCTTCCCTTGCCGTCTTCATCGTAAGATGACTGATAAAGACGGTAAGACCGGTGGGAATAGATGTTATTCATCGAAACTTCGCCTTCGCTCTTATCATCTCCGTCTATTACGGTGAATTTTGAAGAATAGTCAGCCACGGCGTTGGTTCCATCGTGCATCTTCGCTTCAAACTTCTGCAGGCAGAGCGAGAAAGGGAGTTTCTCTTCCTGCATACCCTGCTCTTCATCCTGAGCCATATAAGTATCTGTAGGCTGACCGATGCGCAGATGAATCATGCCCCGTTTAGCCGATATATGTGTGAGCAATGCCCCGGCAAGGATGATGATGAAGGAGAGATGGAGTGCCAATGTAGAAGCGCACTTCACTTTTCTTTTGATGATGTAGAACGCACCGAGGGCAGCAAGTACTGCCCAGATAAGAATGAACCACCATGCCCCATAGTAGTGGGCATGGGCATAATCCGTGCCCTGGCTTTTTTCCACGATGGTGGCGGCAGCCATGCATACGAGCACAAGAATGTAAAGAATGAATATAATCTTTTTAACCATACTTAGTTGGAATCTTGATAGAATTTCCGCTGCAAAATTACGATATTATTCGGAGACAAGCAAGATTTTATACGTATATTTAGAGGTTCTGATAAAAAAGCTGCCAAATGCTTTTGATAGCCTGGCAGCTTTTCTTATTTTTGTTTCTTCTTGTAATATCTTATCATTAGATAGAACGCAGGAACTTAACCACTGCATCACGATCGCTCTTCGATGCTTTGTAGAAGTTCATGGCTGAACTATAGGCATGACTCTTCTTGCTGTAGCAGTGCCACATGATGGCTTCCACCTCGTTGCGGGCACGACAGTCGTGCAGGCGATCTTCTGCACCTGTGTTCAGATAGCTCAAGCCACGACCCCAAAGTGGAGTGGTGCGGCACCATGATCCATGGATGTCGTTCATCATATAGAGCTTGTGCTGAATGAAGTCAGAATATGGATAAATGGTCTGGTTCTGATAACGAGGCAACTTCTTGTCGGCGATGTACTTGGATGTTACGTAGTTATCGTCACCGGTCTTCCATGATGGCTTGTGACAGTTGGCGCAGCTCCATTCCATGAAGAGTTTTTTACCTTGCTGTACCTGTGAATCATTCAAGTTGCGGGCACGAGGTACTGCAAGTCCACGATGCCATACCATGAAGGCATAGAAATCGTCCATGCTCTGTTCAGGCTTGAAGTTGTGCCATTGGTTGTCAAACTGGTTGGTTTTTGGATCCAACAGGTTTACTACTGCTTCCTTGATTCCCTCGTCAGTACCATCTGCATAATATGGAGAGGTAGGGTCCTTCTTGATGGCTGCAATCACATCCGTATTCTCTGACATTGCCTTTGCCCAAGGGGTCGTGGTATAGAGGCAAGGACGATCCTGACGGGTAACATTGGTGATGTTCCAGATAGCGTTAGCACCAGGACCATCCTGTAAACTACCACGGGTCAAGGCATAAGTGAAGCGCTTGACAATCTTTTTGTTCAATTCAGAGGTGTTTGGATCGAATGTGCTGCCATCTGCATGCACGCCACCAATAGCGTATTTGCTATCTCTACCAAATGTTGTATAGTATGCTCCGTCGGTAAAGTCATTCTTGTCGGCATCCCAAAATGATGGATTGATGTATTCTTTTACGTCAAGTCCAGCTTTCTTGAAGTAAGATGCCTCTGATGCATACTGTGCCTTGATAGCTTCGTTAGGATGGCATCTACCAGTCCTGTACCACCAATACCGATGGTAGATTCCAATCTTACAGCTACTGCACCATTGCCGGTTTCGTATGGAGTAGGACTGGTGTTGAAGGCACTCTTAGGGATAGAAATCTCAGGATAAATCAAATCAAACTTTTCGCCATCAGGGAACTGCATGGATGGTATCTCTTCTGTTTCCATCTTGTTGACGTGCTCCCAACTCATATTGATTTTGCTCTCATCGATAGGTGGCAAGAATGGAGACTGTGCTTGTGTCTGAGGCATACCTGTAACCTCAGCTACATAGCCACCATCATTGCTGTTGGCACCATCTACAGGATGATAAACTACGAGCAGATAACCATTACCGTTACCATAGCGGGTTTCATACTGTGCCTTGCGCTTGCCATGACCATACTCTGGGTGGCAGTCAAAGCAAGATGAGCGTACAGAAGCAGGACCCAACCCCTTGAAGGCACCGGTGTTCCATGAATACTGGCGCTCGAACATCTGCTCGCCGATAAAGAACTGCTTGAAGAGTTCTGGATCGTTATCTACGGCAGGGGTCTGGTCAGAGTAACTGCTGGAACCTGTGTTCTCTGTTGTACCCAGCTTACCACCTGGATACCACTCATCTGCAGTAAAGTTACCCACTTCCTTACCTACGTATGCGGCATCTGTTTCCTGAATTTCAACTTTGTTGTCATCGTCAGAACAGCTAGCCATTGTCGTAGCCAAAGCCAGGGCGAACGACAGGTAGGCGTAATTCTTAAAATTCTTATTCATAATGTATTTTCTTTGTGATATATTATATTTAACCCAAATGACGTAGCTTCGCTTCTATTGAAGAAAGCAAAGCTACGTAATCCTTTATTCCTGTTGTTTCTGCTGTAATGGATAAATTACTTGGAAACCTTCAAGGCGCGGAACCAGGCACCCGCATTGTTCAACTCGTCGTCCAGGGTGTTGATCTTGTCGATGCAAGTCTTTACCTGAGCATTGGCTGGATCATCCACGAAGGCGATACCGCTCTTCTTGGCAGACTCCAATGCTGCGATAGCCTCATCAAGAGCTGTATTCAATGCGTTGTAGCCACTGTAGTTGTACTTCTTCATGATAGTCATCAATGAATTAGCAACAGGAGTTGTAGCAGTTACATGACGTGTACCATAGAGAGAGTTCTTGATAGAGTAGATGTTGTCCTGATAGTCGATGAATGAACGCTTGCTGTATGGTGACTCAATGTAGTCGCGAGATTCAGCTTCGCCATCCTCAGTTGTACCGCCATGACCGGTAGCTACACGGTAAGCCTGACCCAGCTTCTGGGTGTAAACCTCCTGGCAGATGCTTGAGCAACCGCCTACGAATACATTCTCCAAGGTCTCCTGCCATGTAGGGAACCAAGCCTTGTCGCCTGTGGCATTGAGGAAGAACTGACCGTAACCGATACCTGCAGTAGAAAGGGCACCAGCACTCTCCTCCAGACCAGCAAGACCATCAACCACCCACTTGCAATTGGTTGTCAACCAAGAACCGAGGGTTGCATCACCATTCCAACCATACTGGAGGAGTGAAGTCATGTTGTAGATGTCGCCAGCTACAGCGGCAGCAAATGCCAACTCGTCGATACCCTTTACGGTGGTCATGCCCTCTTCTGTCTCGTTGTTGTTCAGCATGGCTGCAGTACGTGCGGCTCCATTACGGAAGAGTACGAACTCCAATCCGTGGAAACCTATTACAGAGTCGAAGTTCTTGTTCTCGGTATAGATAAACTGAGCTGGGTTTGAACCCTGGATTCCGGCGATGATGTTCTGGTTGTTGAGTGCCTCTACCATCTGGTCGTGGTCGAGTGGCCATGAGTCGATGTGTGGGTCAATCTCGTTGTTGGCTGCTGCACCATAGAGGAATGCCTCACTGCGCTCCCATTCACGACGAGCGTTCTTGAAAGCCTCGCAGGCATCGGTGATATCTGCATCGCTCAAGTTGCCAGCCTTGGCGTTGGCGTATGCCTTGTCGCATGCATCCTTCAGAACCTTAGCGTTGTCTCTCAAATCCTTGTAGGTAGGATTGATAATGTCGTTTACATAAGTGTTGGCAACTGCTGATAATTCTGTTGCTGGAACTACGTTACCCTCTGTTACTGGGCCATCATCATCGCTACAAGAAGCGAAACCCAAAGATAAGGTCATTGTTGCTACGAACAAGAATGCCTTCTGAAAAATCTTTTTCATGTTTCTTTGTTTTTTATGTTTGAATATGATAATTATTTTTCTATGAAACGGCTCTTTTCCCCTGGATTAGAGGAAGAAGCCCTGATAAGCGATGCCGATGTTCACGGCTGGCTCATTGTTGTACTTAGAGTGGAAGATGCGCTGGTTGTATTCAGCTTTCACACAGATTTGTGGGAGAGGGAAGTAGTTGATACCTGCTGCCACAATTTTGCGGTTGGTCCACTTGGCGGTGGTATTGTGAACGGATGAATCGTAATACTCGAAATGACCGAACACATACAGCTTCTGGTTGTTTTCACGCAACTTGGAAATCTGAGAGAAGACATCATAGCCTGCTTCCACCATGGTAGCGATGGCATGACTGCCGAAGTATTTGCCGCTGCCTGATTCATTAGGCTTGACGTTAGCCGTACCAGGATATACAATGCTGGTAATGGCTGTAGCATCGCTACATAGCCATAATCCACGTTGTCTCTAATCTTCCAGTTGTACTTGTTGTAGGTGAAGTCGAAGGCACCTACATATACGTTTCCCTTGATGTTTTTGTGTTGGGTATCCTGTGGGGTGGTGTTGCCCATCGCCTTGCCGTAGTAACCGCTCAGTCCGATGCGCAGACCAGGAATACTGTAGTTATCTACACGGGCAGCAACGGCATATTTGTTGGCTACCTCAAACTCGTATGGACTCTTGGCACCGCCTTGAATCCAGTTGCTGCGACTGAAACGGTAGGCGTTCAAACCGGCCAGAAACTGTGCCTCGTAGCGGAACTTACCGCTCTTTCCCCAGAAACTGATACCAGTCTGGTGCCATGTACAAGGAAGAATGGTGTTTTCTCCTTCCGGACGATAAACAGTAAAGAAATTCAATGGTTCGTGATAGGCATTGGTAAGACCTACAGGTACAACGATGTGTCCAGCCTTGATGTTAGCCCATCGACCGAATGATTTCTGAATCCAGAACTGTTCGAGTTCCACCTCGCCACCTTTCTCTACCTCTTGTTCATACTCGATGGCCTCCTCTGCCTCGTATTCGATAGACTGTCCGGTACCTCCGTGTTCAAACTCAATTTCAGTACCCATGGACCATCCCTTTCCGAAGTCGTAACCCAGGTAGATTACTGCATGAGGAATGTCGAAGCGTCCGTGGTCGGGTGCGTTTTTATAAGCGGTGGCGTTAGAGTAGCGTTTTCCTGCGTCGCTATAGAAGTTGCGGCTCATGGCAACCTCGCCATAACCACCCACGCTGAGGCGCTTGCCGTTTACATGCTGCATCACACTATCGGCAGCCACTGTTTGTGCACTTGCCGTTGCCAAACCGGCAACGAGGGCAGCGGACATCAATCCAATTCTTAAACTGTTCATCTTTAATATTTTGAAATTATTGTTATCGTATAATTTTATATAAAGGAAAGAGCGCGGATGTCTGCTTGCGGTCTCGATACTTTAGAGGCCTAGTATCTCCTTAAAGCCATGAGGCATGATAAGGAATTACGCAGCTCTGCCGCTCGGGAGTGGCAATCATCACCGCGCTCTTTCTCGATTTTGGGTGCAAAGTTACAGAGTTTTAAAATATCTTGCAATACCTAAAAATCGGTAAACTGGCGCATCCCCATTTTTAGGTATTGCGAGTTTCGAAACTTTTTTGTATATTTGCAACCGAAATAGAAACATTATGAATGTTCTTGATACAAGGATGTTTTCATTTAAGGATAAAGAAAGATGAAAAATCAGAAGATGTATGAAGCTGATGACAAGATGATCAGCATCATTAGAGACAATTATAACATTTTACAGAGCCTCGGCAGCTTCGGTATCAACCTGGGCTTTGGTGATAAAACTGTGTGCGAAGTTTGCGAAGAACAGCAGGTGGATACCTATACTTTCCTGTCCGTGGTTAACTTGACGATTAATGGTTACAAGGAGTATGACGATGCTGACCGCCTGTCGCTGCCGACCCTATTGCATTATCTCAAAGCATCGCATGCCTATTACATAGATTTCCAGTTGCCGTTTATCCGTAAGGAACTGGTTGAAGCGCTGGATGAAAAGGATAATCTGGCGCGCCTTATCCTCAAGCTTTATGATGACTATGCCCATAGCATCACCAATCACATGAAGTATGAGGAAAGAATGGTATTCCCTTATGTTCAGGCACTTATAGATGGTAATGCCAATGCAAACTTTGATATAGAAACCTTCTCGAAGCACCATGCTCAGGTAGATTTGAAGTTAAAGGAACTCAAGAGTATCATTATCAAGTATTTGCCTTCTGATGGCTTGCATAATAATCAGCTCAGCGCCACTCTTTATGATATATATAATAATGAGGAATGGCTGAAACATCATTCTGAGGTTGAGGAAGAAATCTTTATTCCTGCAGTAAGAAATGCAGAGCGTAAACTGAAGCAGAACGATGTGAGTGCCAAGATTTCGAGCATGATTAATCAGACTCCGATGAGCGATGAACAGTTGAGCGACCGTGAGAAAGATGTGATTGTTGCTTTGGTTCAGGGAATGACCAACAAGGAGATTGCTGACCACCTGTTTATCTCTATCAATACGGTCATTACGCATCGCAGAAACATCGCCCGAAAGCTTCAGATTCACTCTCCAGCAGGTCTTACAATTTATGCCATCGTGAACAATTTGGTTGATATTTCTTCTGTAAAGCTGTAGCTTATCTGTGGAATATCTGTTTAAATAATGTTATTTTTCCTAAAATGATAGCGCTTCCTCTCACATGAGGGGAAGGCGCTATCATTATATTTAGGTATGTGATGATTCTGCATCACTATTTATGGTAAAGGCTAGATCATATTGATGTCAACAAAACCATGCATCACAGCATAAATAGTGAGTGATGACACACTTTTTAATCCCAGTTTTTCCTGTATTTTCTTGCGATGGGTAATCACAGTAGTCAGTCCGATACAGAGTTGGTCGGCTATCTCTTTGTTGATTTTCCCTTGTGCTACCAGAGATAATACCTCTATTTCTCTATCCGACAGAACTTTTTCCTGAGTGACAGGGGGCATGGCAGGGATATGTTCGCCATGAGGATGACCGGAATGCTGCAGGTTGAGAAACTCTTTTATCAGGTATCCTTCTGGTACATTGACGCAGAGACAATGAAATTCTGCAAGTTGCGAATTGGGATCGTTGCTGGGTGTTAGAACGATCACGTGGTGGTTCCTGTTGCCCTGTGTGAAGAAGTAACGGTGTTCCAGTACAATGTGCATAGATACAAAACTATGAACAAAGTGGTCAGGATTGTTTGCCTCGTACTGACGGAACGAACCGAAGGTCGAGATTTTCATCATGGGCATCACTGACTCAAGCAGTTGTCTGAGTCCCATTGCGGCGAGTGTATTGCTCTCTACTATTGCCATTTCCGGCATCTGTTTGCCAGCCATGGCTTTCATCATTTCTTCATTCATCTCTGTTTATTTTACTTCTGCTAGTGAAAGTTGGGTTATACTTATATCTTGTTTTTACCCTTAATTCCGCAACACTATAGTTTAACATTATTTATAAGTGCCTGAGCAACAAAAAGTTACCCAGGATTTTGCCATGTCAGAATTTTCACTTACCTTAGTGTTGCGAAAA
>ENA-OPYQ01000133-OPYQ01000133.1-human-gut-metagenome-genome-assembly--contig:-NODE-133-length-9595-cov-0.611005_pt1 | contig 9595 bp, 17 predicted proteins | sample MGYA00242471_ERZ504479 | MGnify/ENA primary metagenome ERZ504479 (study PRJEB26092, sample SAMD00036225) | human gut metagenome | host: Homo sapiens | study: EMG produced TPA metagenomics assembly of the... | reverse complement strand
TTGTAACGAAGTTAGGTAACGTAAAGTTGCCGTCATTACCTAACGTAATCTCGCTTAATAAGTAATAACGCAAAGAATCTGCACCATATGTATCAATCAATGGGATTGGATCGATTACGTTCCCCAAGGATTTACTCATCTTTGTACCATCTACAATCATCCAACCGTGTCCAAATACCTTTTTTGGTAATGGCAACTCAAGGCTCATGAGCATCATAGGCCAAATAATTGTATGGAAACGTACGATTTCCTTCCCCACTAAATGAAGATCTGCAGGCCAGTATTTTTTATATAGTTCACCATCACCATCAAATGGAGAAAGGGCACTAATATAGTTCACTAATGCATCGAACCAAACATATACTACATGTTTAGGATCAAATGGAACCTTGATTCCCCAATCAAAGGATGTACGAGACACCGCCAAGTCTTCTAGACCTTGCTTTACAAATTGAATCATCTCATTGCGACGAGATTCAGGCTGAATAAAGTCAGGATTCTCTTCAATAAACTTAAGCCATTGATCCGTATATTTACCGAGTTTAAAGAAATAACTTTCCTCTTTAACACGCTCTACAGGGCGACCGCAATCCGGACAAGTATGATTAGGTCCTAGCTTCTGCTCTGTCCAAAAAGTTTCGTCCGGTGTACAATACCAGCCTTCATATTCGGCTTTGTAAATATCGCCCTTCTCATAAGCTTTTGTAAATAACGCTTGAACAACCTTTTCATGACGTTCATCGGTAGTCCGAATAAAATCGTCATTGGAAATATGCATTTTTTCCCACAATGCTTTAAAACCATTTAACAATATTTGTAGTATATTCAAGAGGAGTAATGCCTTGTGCTTCTGCAGCACGTTGGATTTTTTGGCCATGTTCATCTGAACCAGTCAAAAAACGTACATCATATCCTGCTAATCGTTTAAAACGTGCGATTGTATCGGCTACAGATGTACAATACGTATGACCAATGTGCAACTTAGCACTTGGATAATAAATAGGTGTCGTAATATAATACGTTTTCTTTGTGTCTCCCATGATGAGCCTCCTTCTAACCTCGAATGGAAGGTTAACGTTCTACAATATTATATACATCCCGGCGGGAAACGTTAAAACGCTTTGCCACCTGGCGAATAGCTTCTTTTTTAGGTACCCCTGTATCTACAAGGGCTTGCACAGCATCTTCATAAGATATTAGTTCATCCACCACTTCACTAGTATCGGACTCCACTGTATCAGCACCGCTTACGATGAGGACGAATTCACCTTTATAGGTGAGCTGTTCTAAATCCTTTACAAGGCTTTCCAGATCCGTGCGTACAAAGGTTTCAAACTTCTTCGTCAGTTCCCTTGCCACCGTTATAGAGCGATTACCAAAGACTTCATACATATCTTGTAAAACCTCTTGTAATCGATGCGGGGCTTCGTAAAACAGCAAGGTTCCCGTCACTTGTGAAAGTCTTTTTAATTCTTCAATACGATGTTTCCCCCGTTTAGGCAAGAACCCTACAAAGGTAAAGGATTTAGTATCTAAACCTGATGCAATAAGTGCTGTTAACGCCGCATTGGCTCCTGGTAATGGAACTACAGTTATGCCTTCTTCAATGGCCTTTGTTACAAGGTCTGCCCCTGGATCAGAAATAGCAGGCATACCCGCATCACTAACGCAAGCAATAGACTGACCTTCTAACAAAAGCTCCATAATATAAGCACCTTTTTCCTCCTTATTATGTTCATGATAAGAAATCAAAGGCTTTTTAATATCAAAATGTTTTAACAATATGCCCGTATGACGCGTATCCTCAGCCGCAATAGCATCTACCTCACCCAAAATACGAACAGATCGATACGTCATATCTTCTAAATTACCAATCGGTGTAGGCACCAAGTATAAGGTGCCCCATTCATTATCGTTCATACCAAGAGGACACCTCCTTCGTGTACACATTCGTTTTTTTTGTAAACGATGAGTGGTGGCTCAAGTACAAGACCTGCCTGACCTTGAAAAATAGACTCTATCAAAACTAATTTTGCTGGTTTATCTAGCATACCATGAACAAACCGATTCGTTTTGCTTGAAAGTTAAACCTTTCTAGTTCATGTAATACATATTGCAAGCGACTAGCACTATAAATCATCCACAAACGACCTTTATATTTAATAAAGGACTGTACCGCTTTCAGAACATCACATAAAGTTGTATGTCCATCATGAAGTGCTAAATTACGCTCTTCAGATGTAGGCTTTGCACCGCTTTCACAATCATAAAAAGGGGGATTAACAATAACACCATCAAAAGGCTTATCTTGTATATCGCGATATGTCATATGCCGATAATCGCCACATAACATATTTACCACATCTTGTTTACGATTATGTTCTACGCTACGCTTAGCCAACTCAACGAGAGTTTCATTAATTTCTATACCTGTAATATGACCTGCCCCTAATGACGTACCTATAAGCGGCATAACCCCTGACCCCGTTCCAAGATCAACATAGGTATGACGACCATTAAAACGACAAAAATGAATGAGTGCTATGGCGTCAAAGGAAAAGCGAAACATATCAGAACGCTGATAAATCTGTAAGCCATCGATAATTAAATCATCAAGTCGTTCTTGATCATTCATCAGGCAATGCCACCTCGGACCATTTCAAATCGATAGTACGGCCCGCTTCGAGCTGTACCTTTACAGTATGTTTATGATGATTTACCTTTAAAACTTTACCAATACCTTCATCGGTAACAACCTCCTTACCAATGCCAGGAGGTGCTATATCTTGAGGAGATTGAGGGCGTTCCTTCTTCACATATAGGTCGCCACCTTTTTTATATAAATCATCTTCGTAGTTAAGGCAACACATCAATCGACCACATACACCAGAAATCTTCGTAGGATTTAAGCTCAAATTTTGATCCTTTGCCATGCGAATCGATACAGGCGTAAAGTCACCTAAGAAATTTGAACAACACAAAGGTCGACCACAAGCACCAATACCATTTAGTACTTTAGCCTCATCACGGACACCCACTTGGCGTAACTCGATGCGCGTTCTAAATATAGTTGCCAAATCTTTAACGAGCTCACGGAAGTCAATACGGCCATCTGCAGTAAAGAAGAATATAATCTTATTCATATCAAATGTGTATTCCACATTGATAAGTTTCATCGGTAACTTGCGTTTTTCAATTTTTTCGAGACAAATTTCAAAAGCTTTTTCTTCGCGCTCTTTATTCTTCTCAATTTGTTTCAAATCCTTAGAAGTTGCCTGTCTAATAACAGGTTTCACAGGGGCAACAACAGAATCTTCAAAGACCTCTTTGGGTCCAATCACAACCGTGCCGTATTCTACACCACGTGCTGTTTCAACGATAACCCCATCCCCAACGGATAGTTCTAATTGTTCAGGCTGAAAATAATAAATCTTTCCCGCCTTTTTAAAGCGTACGCCAACTATGGTTAGCATTTAATCCTCCTCCCGAGCATCATGAAGGGCGATACTAAGACCGTCCACCACGAGAGCGGTTTTTATATGTAAGCGCAAAGCCCGTTCTGCTTGCAATGTTTCGGTAATAACCTTAGCCAATGCTTGCATGGACCAGCGCGGTAATAATCGTAATAATTGAGTTTTGTACATAGGTACTTGTAATTGCGTATCTTGAGCACCCATTTTAATAGCCATCATATCTCTACTTACAAGGCGTAGCCAGTGCATCAATTCCGCTAGGCTTTCACGAGATAAGCTTTCACAAGCTAAGGAAATCATAGTAAACCATCGCGTTTCAAAAGCTAATATGTCCATCACCTTAACGCTAACTCTAGCATTTCAATGCAATCTTGTGTCGCCAGTTTTTCCACCAATTGTGGATTACCATGACCAGCTAACAAAGCCTGTTCTATATCACCGGTAATTCCACGCGCTACAAAAGCGGTGCGAATCGTATCTACATCAACACTGTTAAACCCAACGCCCATACATCTAGAAATGATGGTAGGCAATACGGTGTTAATCTTGTTCGTAATAATGATGAGTACACCTAGTTCGGGCGGTTCCTCAATGGTTTTTTAGCATAGCATTTGCCATGACTGCATTGGCTGTGTGAAAGTCCTCCACAATGACAACGCGGTTCCCATTGCCCGCCACAGACAGATGATCTTGTAATAATGAATACCACTGCTCTACCTTTAAGGTTGTTTTCATAGGGCGAATCCAAAAGGCATCACCCTTATCCATATAGATAGGTAATCCTTCGGCTTCGATACGTTTTTCCGTATCCCCATTTGCTAAACGGGCTTCCTTAACCTCTGCTAAATAAGATTCCCCCTTAGGTTGAGAGAATACTTGACGCCTAGTAATAAAGATGCTAGGCCTATGGCCATATCTAGCTTGCCAAGACCAGATTCGCCATAAAACAAGAGACTATGAGGTAATGCATTACGACTTACAAATTCAGATAGGTGTGCCTTAATCGAATCTTGACCAATTATAGAATCAAAATATGTCATAGCGCCTCCTATCAATACATGCTCAATATTAATATTATATAGGAAAAAGGCGACTTTTAAAAGAGTCGCCTTTTTCTAAGGTAGTAGATTTTCTACTACACTATATACATCATTATGAATTTCTTCAATAGTACGCAACGTATACTGACTAGACTTAGCTTTATAAGCACAAGGTATGCGGTGCCATTGATAACGCTTTACTAATTCTTCATACGCACCGTGAACGGCTACTAAATATGCATGATTTCCTTCGTGAATATCACCAGTATTGCCTCCTGTTTTACCAGTGCGCTCCGCCATAAGGGCTTCGCTCACTTCAAGGGGCATATCTAAAAGGCATACCGCATCAGGTTTAGGCAAGCCAAATTTTTGGAACTCAAAATCTTCAAGCCAATCTAAAAATGCAGTGCGTTCCTTCGGATCATCGTATTTTACCATTTGGTGCACCATGTTAGACGTTGTATAACGATCTGCAATGATGATTCCCCCATTTTTGTAAAACTGTTCCCAGTCAGTTCTGAAGGAAGCAAATCGATCGATGGCATACATAGAGCTTGCCACATAAGGATTTACATCATGTACATCTTTACCAAATTCACCAGCTAAATACATTTTAATAGGCATAGCGGCGCCACTATCATAGTTTGGAAAGCTCACAGACTTAACGGCATGCCCTTCTTTGGTCAAGCGTTCTACTAAGAGTTTAGTTTGTGTAGCCTTACCGCTGCCGTCTCCGCCTTCTAATATAATCAAAGTCCCCATAATTACTCCTGTAACACCCAAATTGTTTCCAATGTCATATCATCAGACCCATTAGGTACATAACCTAGAGCCTTGCGATTCTCTATATATTGTAACACAGAGTCACTAATCTCTTCACCTACTGCTACACAGGGAATACCCGGTGGATAATAAGCAATTGTCTCCCCTGCAATGCGATGAAGTGCTTCTTTTAAAGGTACTTGCTCACGATTTGCATACATAGCATTACGAGGGGTTATGCGCACAATAGGCGCTGGCAGCAGCGCAGAATCTTTACTAATGTCTTGCAATTGCTCTCCCGCTGTTTTATTAAATTCTTTAAATGTACGTAACACCTTTTCACTTACAGCTTGTACAGCCTTAATAAGAGCAGTTACAGACTCTTTTTGTATCACCTATGGTAATGAGCACTAGCACATGATGAGCTTGTACTAACTCCACCTCAATATGATGTTCTCGTAACATCCGTTCAAAAGCAACGCCTGTGAGCCCTAATTCTTTAGCATCAATCAGCACCTTAGTACAATCATAATTTATTACCCGCTCTTGAATATCTGTGTATTCCATAGCAGCAATACCAGAAATTTTATTGAGTTCCTCACGTAAGTACATACTCAACTCTAGTGCACGACTTACTAAATCATTACCTGCTGTGGCTAATTGATGGCGCGCCATATCTAAGGAAGCAAGGAAAATATAGTTTGGACTCGTACTTTGTAGCATTTGATGCATTTGCGTAATACGCCGCTTATCAATTTTTTTACCTTGCCCTAATAGCCAAGATGTTTGTGTCAAAGAGCCAACAGATTTATGTGTACTTTGAGCCACCAAATCTGCTCCAGCCTCTATAGCTCTATAGGTAAACTTTCAGAGAACGGCAAATGAGGACCATGAGCTTCATCAACAAGTACAATAAGTTCCCGCTTATGAGCCTCTTGTATGATATTAACAATATCTATGCCCACGCCATAATAGTTTGGATACACTAAAAGAATCGCCTTTGCCTCTGGATGTGCATCCATTGATTTGATAGCATTTTCTAATGATACTCCTAGTGGAATCCCCCAGCGTTCATCAAAATCCACAGCCCATATATAACTGGTTTGGCCTCCTGAGAGAACAAGTCCACTAATAACAGAACGATGTGCCTCTCGAGGAATGATAATGGTTTCATCAGGCCCTACAGTGCCCATGATCATGGCTTCGATCAAAGCTGTAGTACCATTAATAGAAAACCAACAACAATCAGCTCCATATAATTCGGCTGTTAAGTCTTGCGCTTCTTTTAATTCCCGTTCAGGTTCATGTAAATCATCTAAAGCGTACATAACACCTAAGTCATAGGGTAATGCTGCCCCCATCCAATTCTTTAACAGTTGAGGTGCTTCAACGCCTATCTTATGACCTGGCGTATGAAAGGGCACGAAATGTTGTTCTTTATATGATTCTAAAGCCTCTACAAAAGGCATTTTTTCTTGATTACTCATATGTACCGTCGTAAAAAGGGCATGAATCTCAATGAGACTCATGCCCTTATGCATGTATTTATCGCTGTGAACGACGTTTAGGATTGAATTGATTCATGCCTTTATCAATACCTACCTCTAAGGTGCCTAATACGGCTTTTACCGTATCCTTAATACCTTTTTGTACCTTCTCTTGCGACTCTTCACTAAATGGTGCTAAAACGTGATCAATGACAGTCCATTGTGGCAATGGACGTCCAATTCCTACGCGGAATCGAGGAAAATTTTCTGTTCCTATATGGGAAATTAAAGATTTAATCCCATTATGTCCACCTGAACTACCATTTGGTCGAATACGCAACTTACCTATAGGTAAATCCATGTCATCATAGATACAATACACATCAGATGGATCAATTTTATAGTACCGCATTAACGGTCCTACAGACTCACCACTTAGATTCATAAATGTTTGCGGCTTTACAAGTAATACTTTCTCACCATCTACGGTAATACTGCATACCTCAGCACGTTGCTCCTCTCTCCAAGGCGTATGAGGGACACTATCGGCAATGGCATCAATAACCATAAATCCAATATTATGTTTTGTCTTTTCGTATTGCTTGCCGGGGTTACCGAGGCCTACTACTAATTTCAAGAATCACCTATTATTTATCAAATAAATTACTTACAGACACTTCATGGAAGATACGCATAATTGCTTCACCCAACAATGGAGCTACGGATAATTGCGTAATATTTGGTAAGTTGCAATTTTCCGGCAATGGAATAGTATTAGTAACGATAAGTTCCTTAATATTGGAATTTGCAATTCGTTCACTTGCCGGATCTGTCAACACTGCATGTGTAACAGCGGCGGTAACGGATTTAGCACCGAATTCTTCCAATGCTTTAGCACCTTCAACCAAGGATCCAGCCGTATCTACGATATCATCGATAATAATACAGTTTTTACCTGCACATCACCGATGAGATTCATAACTTTAGCCACACCTGGTTCAGGGCGTTTTTTCTCAATGATTGCAATCGGTGCACCAATGCGGTCAGCCAAATCACGAGCTCTTGTAACACCGCCAAGGTCAGGAGATACAACGATAACATCTTCCATATTTTTTTCATTAATGTATTTAGCCAAAATAGATGCGCCAAACAAATGATCTACAGGCACATCAAAGAAACCTTGAATTTGGCCTGCATGCAAATCAATTGTTACAAGACGTGTAATACCTGCCGTTTGCATCAAATTAGCTACTAATTTAGCTGTAATCGGCTCACGACCACGAGTCTTACGGTCTTGGCGAGCATAGCCATAGTAAGGTACTACTGCAGTGATATGACGTGCAGAAGCGCGTTTTAACGCGTCAGCCATAACCATGAGTTCCATTAAATTATCATTTACAGGATAGCTAGTTGGTTGAATGATAAATACATCTTTGCCACGTACGCTTTCATCAATCATTATTTGTACTTCGCCATTGTTAAAACGACCTACAAATGCTTCACCTAAAGGCAACCCTAAATAATCACAAATTTCCTTTGCCAATGCAGGATTTGCATTACCTGTGAAAATCTTGAGTTTTTTGCCGTCTTCAAATGCCATTTTGTTACCCTTTCATTTGCTCCTATACTGGTTACTTATCCATAATCTATACATTACAGATACACACTATTGCCTTTTTATTGTATACTATTTTGACCTAATTGTGTTAAAAAATATGAGATTTTTTTTATTTCTTTTTGAAAGTATCCTCTGTTACCCAATTTTCTTTCACAATTTGCTTGCTACGACCTACCGCCAAGGCCTTATCTGGTACGTTTTTAGTAATAGTTGAGCCCGCACCTACATAGCTATAATTACCTACTGTTACAGGAGCAACTAAGTTACTATTACAACCAACAAATGCACCATCACCAATAGTCGTACGATGCTTAACTTTCCCATCATAATTCACGGTAATAGTGCCACAGCCAATATTAACACCGGCCCCAACATCACTATCACCGATATAGGAGAGATGTGGGAACTTAGTACCTTCCCCAACATTAGAGTTTTTAACTTCTACAAAGTTACCTACATGAACCTTGTTACCTAAAACTGTATTTGGACGCAAATGGACATATGGACCTACATCTACACCGTCTTTTACTTCACAGTCATGACCATAAGTAAAGTGGATAATCGTATCATTGCCGACTTTTTACATTCGTCAAACGAGTGTGTGGTCCAATTTCACAACGCTCACCAATCACGGTATCACCTTCAAGAATTGTACCAGGATGCAAAATTGTATCTGCACCTACTGTTACCTCAGGAGCCACATAGGTATTTTCAGGATCAATAATTGTTACGCCAGCAGTCATTAACTCAACATTTTTACGATGTTTTAATATAGCTTCAGCCTCTGCTAATTGCAAACGTGAGTTTACACCTAAAGATTCTTCAAAATCCTTAGTCATGTATGCACTTACCTTGTCGCCACCATTTACGAGAATACCAACTACATCAGTATATACAATTCACCTTGGGCATTATCATCAGATAATTGATCTAAGCAAGGCCATAATTTTTACTATCAAAAGCGTACATACCTGTATTTACTTCTTGAACCGCTAATTCTTCAGGTTTACCATCTTTCTGTTCTACGATACGAACTACAGAACCCGCTTCATTACGAATGATACGTCCATAACCAGTTGGATCCGGCATATGAGCAGTTAAGATTGTAGATGCTGCACCGGAAATTTTTTATGTTCTTTTAAAAGTGCTTCTAAAACTTTCTTTTTGGTAACCAGGGGAGTATCACCGCATAAACATAAGATTGTACCATCATAA
>ENA-OPYQ01000131-OPYQ01000131.1-human-gut-metagenome-genome-assembly--contig:-NODE-131-length-9790-cov-0.966574_pt1 | contig 9790 bp, 13 predicted proteins | sample MGYA00242471_ERZ504479 | MGnify/ENA primary metagenome ERZ504479 (study PRJEB26092, sample SAMD00036225) | human gut metagenome | host: Homo sapiens | study: EMG produced TPA metagenomics assembly of the... | reverse complement strand
CTGAATATTGTCTGTCTACAATATTTTCTTCGCCATGAATACTATTCTGAGTATCTCCGATATTCCCTTTATATTCTGTGACCATATTATCAACCTGATGTTTTACATCATTACGGATATTACTGTCCTGCGTTCTTTGATCAATAATGGCCTGATGCCCCTGATGGTCAGCAATAATATCCTGGCTGCCACCACCCGAAGGTACGCTCTCCATTCCTTTACCAATATCCCCACGGGATTCACGCCAGGCATTATCAACACCAGGCTGTACCTGTTCCTGCACAAAAGACCACGCCATAGCCCGACGGCGTTCTGCAATCTCCGGCGAACTGGTATTTGTCAGAATAGCTTCTGCATCCTGCGGTGCGCGTTTCATCACATACTGTGCAAACTGTTGCGACAAGTCTTCACTCATCTGCCCGCTCATGCTTTCAGTACGGGAGGCCATTTCCGCATATTCATGGCTGCGGGTCATATTCGTCGTGTACTGGTCGTAACTCTGTTTTGCTGAGTTCAGGGCTGCAGACAACTGGTCCACGCGGGAATCGGCATTATTGTCAGTATGGCTGCCGGATTCACTGACTTTGCGACTGGTAAAGTAATCGCTGGCCTCTTTAAAGTCCTTACTGGCTTTAGCATCGATATCATGGCGAGCATCATGGGTAGCCCTGCTGCCACTACTTGCTGAATGTGAGTCATCATCCGTTGCATCCAGGCTCCCCTTAAATCCACCTCTGATGCCTACCCCACCACCAACACCAAGAATTTTAGGTTTAACCCCCCATTCAGCATGAGCATCAGCATACATTCCACCAGATAGCCTGGTACTTGTTGATGCCAGTTCCTGAGTCGCCTGCTCATTACTGATATTATGCGCCTTCGCATAGCTTTCCACTGCACTGCGCATACGGCTGGCCATCATGGAGTCCTGTGCGCTCATCGTGCTGTCAGCACCACCTGTGACAGAATCACTGCTCCCCCGGTTAGAACCAAACTGGCTGAGCGAGTTCCAGGCACTGGCAATACTGCTGCTGAACCCATGCAGGGCGCTTTCTGCTCTGTTCGACGCCTCCCGGGCCATTTCCTGTTGTGCCGCCGCAATCTGACGCGTTGCATTGATGCCGACCGGTAACCGGGACATCGCCCCGCTCGCATCCATCACCATATTACCGTCACGGGTCTGTGTGGCAGTTGCGCCACTGCCGGTCTGGTACATCATCTGACCAAACGACGTGGTGCTGTTGGTGCTCCAGCTGAAGCCGTTCACGTTTTCCGTCTGCATGTTGCCGTAGGAGTAATTACCGTCAACCACACTACCTGCCGCACTGGCAGTCGGGCTGATAGCAGAGGAAGCGAAATGGCTGTACACGCTGGAAAAACCTGCGCCAAGGCCTTTTACCATCATCCATGACAACGGGGGTATCATGACAGATATATATCCGGCAGTGGACGCCAGGTCGGAGTATTTCAGCTGTATCTGAGAGAGTTCAGAGAGCACGACCGGTGCACCATTCTGCTTTGCATAGAATGTCATGGCACTGTTCAGAATGGCATACAGCAACGGCCAGGTCTGGAACCACATCAGAGCAAACACATAGCCTCTCAGAACAGACAGCGTCAGTCTGTTGAAGACAGCCGCCAGTACCAGGAGCGGGAAGATACCAATGGTAATGCCCACCAGAATGGTCTGCACCATCGGCAGGTTTCGCATCAGCACATGACCAATGGAGACATGTGCCAGACGCTGTTTCTCCATCGACGAAGTCGTGGCCAGACTGACCAGGCTGGCGGTATCACCGTTACGGGCTGCATTACTGGTGATACCCTCTTTCAGGGCATTCATGGTGACGTTCTGGCGCATAATATGACTGGCAGACTGGCTGGAGCCGTAGAAATAACTGTAACTGTCACTCACCAGTTGCCTGAATAACAGGTCCGGGTCCGGTCTGCCGCCAAATATCTGCTGCACATAATAATGCCAGTCTTGCCTCCCGTCTTTGTATCGAGATTCAGCCTGTCTTTCAGCGTGACCGACGCATCTTTACAGGTTATGAAATTATTATTGCTGTCATAAACGCCCCGTAGCGGGCTGGGCCGGGAAAAAATCAGCGTGTAGGGGTCACCGGAGGCCATCAGGTCTTCCAGCGTGTATTTGTGGTTCAGGTAAATATCCCCCAGCACGCAGTTCTGGACGTAGTCCTGAAACAGATTGATGATTTCCGGATTCCGGGACAGAAAATCGGTGCTTTTCACAATCAGGTTCGCCCCGAACAGCATGCCTGTCTTGCTGTAGGTGGCGCTGTCAGGCTGGGTGAATATCATCTCGTAACTGGCCACCATTGCATGCCCGATACGGGTCGTCAGTGAAAGTGGCATCGCCAGTCCGACCGGCACATTATCCACCCGGTGAACCTGGACCAGGTCACTGTTATCAATAATCTGCACCGATGTACGGACATTAACCAGCAGGCTGATAAGCACAAACACGGCCACCCAGCCCAGCAAATCCATCACGTTGTGCCGCTGTACCCACATCACGGCCACCGCGAGAACAGACAATGTGAGCGCAATTTTTTCGATGGAATCCCACGTCCGGGTCCCCATAAAGGCGGCAATGGCGTTCAGGTTATTGCTTAACCACTCACCACCGGCAATCACATAGACTTCATTCACAGCGTGCTCCCTCCGAAGTGATAGTTGTTCTGGTAACGGCTGAGCATGCGGGCGGAAAGCTGCTGGCGCATGTAGCTCATCTGACGGTCAACAACCAGCAATGCATCCTGCTGGACCTTTACCTGCCCCTGGAAAACCGCAATCTGTTGCTGTGCCTGATTCAGATTCTCCAGCACACTGTCCAGCACGGTCTGTGGATAGTTCCCGGTGGCAATCATGGCCCGGGCCTGCTGAAGCAGTTCCTGAATGTACTGGAGCATGATGTCGTAGCCGATATAGTCCGTCAGCTGGTAAACCACGCTGCTGGACACACCGAGCATCTGCGGGTCAATAAGATATTTAAAGACGGGGACGGTGGTGCTGGAAATGAAGCCTTTTTCCCTGTCATCCAGTGGAGTATCACTCACCGCTTTATTCTGAATACTGGTGAGCAGTTTTGTAATCTGTGATTTCAGGGCTTTATCCCGGGCGATGGTCACATTTGCATCCGCCACCACCTTCAGACACTTGTCCGAATCGTTGCAGTGATAAACTTTTGCCGTTCCCCCCTCCATAATCGCCCGGAGGATATCGCGGTCAGTGGTACGCGCCGGCAGGGGGGTAATCTCGCTGTCTTCCCCAAAAATCAGCGTACCGGTGAGCGTCATAATAAATTCTTTCAGTTCTTTGTTACCATCAAGCATCCTGTTTTTGGACAGCGAGTCCCAGATGATATTGATGTTCTTCAGCACCCGTTCCTTATCTTTGTCACTGGCCTTGTCACGAACAGACGATGACTGTCCTCCGACCGTGCAGCCCTGACGGGACGCGGCCCAGTCAGCAAAAATATTGCTCTCACCGGCAATGTCCTGACAGACCTTCTGCTGTGACACCTGAGTCTGAGGAAATAATCCTCCGACAATCCCCTGCGCCACCTGACAGGAGCTGAGGTTCATACTGTTAATGTCGCTTGCCATTTTCTGCAGGAAGTCTTTTGCGGTTTTGATTTCCGGCACCGTTGCCTGCAGGGCAAGGTCAAAAAAGTAACCGGCAGCATTGCTCATAATCTGCTTAACAAAACGCTGCAACTGATCGCCATTAATAAAACTGAACGAGCCGAGATAGGCGTCGATGCCGCCACATCCGGCATTGATATCCGGCAGCGTCATGGAAATCAGCTGGATATTTTTGACCTGGGTGCGGGCATACAGGGAGCCACCATAGGCATACCCGGCGGCCTGCCCCTGCCAGACGCCCGGTTGTGTGGTATTGGAAGCAAATCCCAGCTTATTAAAGAACTGATTCATGTCGCTGTTCACATCCGCTGACGCTGCGGGTGTGACCGTCAGTAAAGCGGCACAAAGAACCAGAAGAGGTTTAATGCGAAGCATTATTGCCACCCTCCCTTAATTTGTTCTCCCGGCGCATACGGCGTTTCAGCCGGAATATTCTGATCCCCCCGTTTATTAATTCATTTAAAGGTTCCTGACGTATACGATAAGAAATCCACCTGCAAACGCCCATAACGTATACGGAATGACATACATCAGGATGTTCCACATATAACGAAAATTATTTAATTCCGGGTCAGCTTTCCACGAATCAATACAGGCATCAAAAATACTATGCATAATCACCCATAAAAAAGTTCCGGCAGCAACGAACACAAAAAACAGATCAAAATATATATCAGAAACCCTGCGTTCATAATCATAATCCCGTTTAGTTTTTCTGTTTTTTAGTTCCGCATCATTTCTTTTTTCTTTCATTATAAGTTTCCTCTGATATTTCCGATGATTCATTCAGACCGTTCATGCGGCTGTAATATATTTCAGACACCGAAATCCATCCCACAATTGCCCCCACAAAAAACACAACAGAAACAGAAAAGGTAAGACACAGCGAAACGACAATTTCCACAGGGCTGGCGGGATAAAAAAGCCCCTGACGGATAAAGGGGATATTCAGGCTGACGATTATTCCCGTCGCGATGCCGGATATTCCGGCAATGAGTAACACCACCTGCTTATTTCGCACCTTTTTCCTCTCCGTACATCTGCAGAACGGTATCCATCCGCGCCATAAAACTGGCGGCATCCGTTGCCCCCTGCAAAAGCGGTAATGCCTCAAGTGTGTTGACGTTGACCAGGAAGGTGGTCGGTGTGGCCACCGGAATATTCGGGAAGAAGGTCTGCATCACGTCCGGTGGCACCGGTAATGCTTCCGGAAAGGCGGTATCCCCCTGACCATCCAGGGTGTAGGGAAAAACGGAAAAGCCGTACTGCTGTGCCAGCTGTTTCAGTACCGGGTCAAACTGGTGACAGTAAGGGCAATGCCCCTGCATAAACAGCACCACCTTCCAGTCGGCCAGGTTAACCTGCCTGCCGTTGCTGAGGCGGAACCAGCGGGGAGCCGGCTTTTCTGTTCTGGCTGATGTGTCTGCTGCCGGTTGTGCAGGCTGCACGGCCATACCCTGCGGATTCCAGAGTCGTTCAATTTCATCCCGGGTGGAGGCCTGCACACCTGTGGCCATCATCAACAAAATGACCGGCAGTAATTTAGTGAGAGACATGTCCGCCCTCCTGCTGCCCTTCCATCATGGCCTGTTGCCTGGCTTCCAGTGCCTCACGCTCTTCCAGGCTGACACGTGCAATCCATGCATCCAGCACCTGGTATGCGCCGAACAGCACAAGGATGGCCGCAATCAACTCCGCCAGAAAAAAAGCCATCCAGGGTTTGCTGTAAACAAGACGGGCGACGATATGAAACCAGACACCCAGGGAAAATACCCACATTCCCGTAATATCAAGCCGTGGTAAAGAGAATCTGCGTTTACTTATCATGTTAAACTCCGGTTATTATTTACATGAGAGTATTCATGTCTGTAATATTCGCGTTTGTGTGATATTAATCAGAGGTACAAATGAAAAAGTTATCTTTTAAAGAAAAACTGGAAATAGTGAGAAACATCATAAGAGAGTCATTATCAGGTAATGCGGCTTTTGCTTTACTGGTGTATTCATTATTGCACTCCCTCCCCATTAAAACCTTTGCTGATTTATTTGTGACGATACTGTTATTTATAGCGATTATCGCTGTTGTGATATGGCTATTTCTAATCATCTATGTTTATTTTTGTGAGTTATTCAGAAGTCACTGGATAGCAGTCTGGTTTATCCTCTGGTCTGTGGTAATCAACCTCACTATTGGATTTGGCATTTATGACAAATTAGCACCAGTCATTTCACTAATGAAATAATAAAAAAACCACATCACTCCAGACCATATGGCTGACAACATAATACAAACAAACATCCTTCTGAAACTGTCAAACTTCGTGATAACCGGTATGGTACTGACTGCCATTGAAACAACCGGTACGGCACACTGATTCATAACCGCACCACAAAGAAACAAGAAATTATCTGGCAGCATACATACACTTATGACATTTACTACAAAGAAGATAAACGAGCTCAGCAGATAAACTCCTTTATTATTTGGTCCTGTAAAGAAATAACCAACAACCCCCACGATAAACAGGCTGGCACCTGTAAAAAAACACAAATCCCCTGTATGCATATATAACCTTTGGTTAAAAATTCGGTTTAAAATCTTCAGAAACGTTCAGGAACTGTTTTGCCAGGTCGTCCTGTGAAATAAAGCCGTATGATAACGGGCGAACACTGCCCTGTTTCGGGTCAACCAGCATCATGGCCGGGAAATATTTCACACCGAGGCGCTGCGCCTGCCCCTGGTCAGTCCGGGAATCCGGCAACAGCGGATTAATCACGCCATCCACGGAAACGGGAATAACACTCAGACCATAGGTATCCCTGAAGCCATTAATGACCTGCGCCAGTTGCCCGTCGATGGGGTCCTGCCCCCGGTAAAAGAACATGATGCCGTAGTGTTCAGCCAGTTTCGCAATGGCCTGTCGCTGCTGCGCCTGGTCTGCTGCCAGCTGGTTCCGTACCGTGCCGTTGTAATGGCTGTACTGCAGGTTATAGTCCAGTTCAGGATGTGCCAGCATGGCCTTTCTGGCGCTCATGGTGAAAAGCCCGGCCTGCTGAGTCCAGTAATTCTGCAGCCGGAAATATTTCACAAAATTATCCACGCCGGGATACAGAATAGCTTCGTACAGCGCCCGCTTTGTTGCCGTCTGCAGCGCGGTCAGTTTCTGCATAATGTCCGGCTCCTGACGGGGGGCTGCAGGTACTGGTTTATTTTCTTTTTCCTTCGGATTTATTTTCTCGTTATACCACTGCCAGCCTGCATCTTTTCCTGACGCCGGAAAAATAAAGCAGCAGAGTAACAGTGGCAGTAATGCTTTATTCATCTTCATTCCTTTCATCACTTTTTCTTTCATCAGGTTTCTGCAGGTCAGTCAGGGCAGAAAAACAAAAATACAGAATAAACAGAAGCACACCGGAGTAAAGGATAACGAAAGCAGCAGCAAGTATCCCGTCTGCCGTAGTTTCTTTTACCGTATCCCACGACCAGATAATTACCGGGGAAATGACAATCGCTGTAATCAAAAGCCGGATAAGAAAATCAATAAAACGGTTCGACGTGAATATGACTTTCATCATTTCCCCCGGTTATTTTCCATACCTTACTGTCCTGCCTGTTTCAGCTGGTCAGCAATCTGCTCTTTCACTTTCTGCGTCAGAACGCCACTGTCCGGGATTTTCTGGTTATTCATCAGGTCTTCGTAGAAGTTAGTGAAATCCAGTCTGTCGAACTGAATTTTCTGCAGCTCATCAACCGTAATCCCCCCGACAGTCAGGATGCTTCGCACTGCCAAACCCGATACGCAACTGCCCGTTACGCCCCTGCTGCTGGACTATCTGCGCCAGCTCGAATCAAACTGACAGTAGCTGCGTTTTTTCTGCAGACAGACACCCAGCACTTTCTTCGAACAAAACTCTCCGACACTGACGGTCAGTTTGTTTGATTTTGCTTTAGCCAGGGCCTTTTCATCACTGCTGCATTTGGCCAGCCCGATATCCTGTCCCCAGCCGCTGTCCTTACAGCAGTTGCTGTATCCGGCTGCAGCCTTCTTACAAAATTTCGCCTGACCGGTGAAAGCACGGACATCCACCCCGTTCAGCGCCGCAACATCCTTACCTGCTGCGGCCAGTGCCGCCAGCTGAGAAACGGCTTCGGCAAAATCATTACTCTGCCCGCTCTGAGCCTTATCACATTCGCCATCGAGACAGAAGACGTCTCCCCCACAGACCATCACTTTCCCGGATGTTTTTGACTCGCAGGAGTACGTGGCGTACTCATGCAGACAGGTTCCCTCATCGGAATAAAACGCGCACTGACGTGAGGCCAGCGTACAGGCCGGATTATCGACATATTTCTGACAGGTGCCGTTATCTGCGGACTGAGTGACATATTTATCCCGGTATGCCCAGCATGCCTGTGTGATGTTCCAGGGTTTACCTTCCATCACTCCGGTTTTCGTACCACCCGGCTCTGAACACTCAGTGCCTGTCAGCACGCCATCCGCTTTATTAAAACGGACAACTCTCCACCCACTCCACCCGGGGAACCCATTCTTTATCACGGACCTTCATCCTGAGTTTTCAGCGTAAAGGTGGAAGCCCCACTGACAAGCGATTCATAGACTTTCCTGTCACCATTCCCGTGCGGGAGGCAATTACCGTTAGCAGTACAGCCACTACCGGTCAGAACCTGCCCCTGTGTCACCTGCAAACCTGTCGCCCCGGACAGGGGGTAAGTATCCGACTGCCCGTTTGCCAGGCCGACATTAAAGGTTGTATTCATGAAGGTATAACGGGAGTTCAGGAAGAAAAAAGCGGCGTATACAGACAATGATGCACTTTCCACTGTACCGGTTACCGGAGCCGTGACACTGAACACCAGTTTCAGACCGTTCATACTGAACCGGAACTGTGAGTGCGGTATCGTCACCTCACGATATTCATCCGTGTATTTCCAGTCCCCGGTGATACTGGCAGTCCGTGTGCAGTACTCCTCCACCATCGTGTCCCGCTCACAGGTATAGTTTGTGAATTCACTGCGGTTTATCTCCTGCGCACTGCACTGCTGTCCGGTATTTCCCACAATGCTGTCAGCCCGGTTCACCACATCCCTGCCGGTCTGAATGAACGGTGCATCCGGTGACAGAATGTCTTTCGGCTTGTTCATGAAGGACTCTGTGATGGTTTTTCCGGTTTCACCGGTCGCCCATTCCGTGGTGCCGTCATTTTTCAGGCCGCCATCCCCGCCGGCAGTCACGCCACCGTAATATTTTGTCTCGTCCGGATTCGCGTTATAGCCGGGGATACTCTCCTGTGGCTTAAAGCCCTGAATACTGCCTGTACCCTGCCCCTGAATCTGACGGGCAAAATCAGAACCCGCCCGGTAATCACTGTTGCTGTCAGCCTGTGCCACACTGACTGCCAGCAGCAATGGCAGAAGACGTTTCATACCTCACTCTCCCTCTGATATTGCTCAAACCAGAACACGACTGGTTTGTTCACCACCTGAATCAGCCCGAACCGTTCTGCGGTCCTGAAATTCACGCTGCTTCTGCGCCCCCGTTCAACCTGCAGGGACACCTGCGTTCTGAACATCTCCAGCGAATATGTTGTTTTCAGCAGGTTGCACGGCGCACAGGCCGGGACGAGGTTTTCCGGACAGTCGGCCTCCGGTCTGAAAACATCACCGGTGGATATCAGCCTGAAAATGCGCTTTTCTGCAGCCTTCATGCACTGCTCTGACTTGCGGAGCACCGCCTGAACATGGTCGGCATGCCAGCCTTTTTCCGGCAGTTCACAGCCGCAGTACGCACAACGACCGCCGAATTTCATACGCAGTTTTTCCCGCTGCTTCTTTGTCAGCGCCATCAATGCCTCCTTACGGGAACAGATTTACGGATTCAGTAAGCGGACCAGCGTCCTGAAGTCTGCACGCAGTGAGCGGCGACAGTACCGGTGATACCAGTGATGAGGGCCTTCAGGCTGAAGCCGGAAACAGAGCTGAAGGTCACTGTTAAAAGAAGCCCCGACGGACCAGCCCCACAGCAACCGGGGCATCATGGACTCCGCATCCTGCCGCAGTCGCTGCTCAAGAAGAGCCGCCTTTTTTACCGGACAGACAAAGG
>ENA-OPYQ01000128-OPYQ01000128.1-human-gut-metagenome-genome-assembly--contig:-NODE-128-length-10128-cov-2.858014_pt1 | contig 10128 bp, 7 predicted proteins | sample MGYA00242471_ERZ504479 | MGnify/ENA primary metagenome ERZ504479 (study PRJEB26092, sample SAMD00036225) | human gut metagenome | host: Homo sapiens | study: EMG produced TPA metagenomics assembly of... | reverse complement strand
ACCCAAAGTAGGAACCGCCGTATGCGGAACCGCACGTACGGTGGTGTGGGAGGTCGGTGAATGCGAAAGTAGGAGGTAAATGCCTCTTATGAGTAACATTTACCTCCTACCCGATTGATATGGGGGTAAGAAACTGTGTATAATGCCCTGGATGCTTTGTTGCATATCTATGAGCGTATAATATGCCCTGGATACGCTTTGTTTATCTTAAAAAATGATTGTATTTTACAGATTGTAATTAAATAGTATCTTTTTCTTTTCAGTTTATCATGTATTTTAATATAATATGCGTTAATATGTTATTATTATGATAAAGTAAAGACAAAATGCTACTGTTCTTTTCTTTATTCTAACAAAAAGTTGTAATTTTGCACCCGAAACATAGCAAAAAGTAATTTTAAACTTTGTTTTTGCTTGGTTTGCTCCTAAAAGAATGGATTGGACATGCCAAGGTGAATAAGAGAGAACAAAAGTTAAAAATAACCGTAAAAGAAAGGAAAAGATTTATGTGTGGAATCGTATCTATCTTCAATATTCAGGAGCAGACTCCTGAATTGCGACAGCAAGCGCTTCGTATGAGCCAGAAGATTCGCCATCGCGGACCAGACTGGAGTGGAATCTACTGTGGTGGTTCAGCTATCCTGGCACATGAGCGTCTGAGTATTGTAGACCCTGAAAGTGGTCGCCAACCTTTGTTTGCACCAGACAAAAAACAGGTGCTTGCCGTAAACGGTGAGATTTATAATCATCAGGACATCCGTGCTCGTTTTGCCGGCAAATACCAGTATCAGACCGGTTCCGACTGTGAGGTGATTCTTTCTCTCTATCGTGAGATGCGAGCAGATTCCGACTTTGATTCCTTAATATATAAAGGTGAGGATGCGCTCCACGCCCGTATCTCCAAGATGCTTGAAGAGCTGAACGGTATCTTTGCCTTCGCCCTTTACGATGCCGAACGTGATGAGTTTCTCATCGCCCGCGACCCTATCGGTGTTATTCCTCTTTATATTGGTTATGATAAGGATGGAAAAGTGCTGGTGGCAAGCGAGTTGAAGGCTCTGGAAGGTCAGTGCGACCACTACGAGCCATTCCTCCCGGGCCATTATTATTATAGCAAGAACCCTGGCATGAAGCGTTACTATACACGCGATTGGTTTGAGTATGCTGCCATGCAGAAAAAATATCAGATTGATGATGCCAAGAAGGCTGAAGAACAGCTGAAGGATGCTGAACCTCAGGAGAAAGCTGCGGTAAAGGAAATCCATGATGCTCTCGAAGCTTCTGTCAAACGCCAGTTGATGAGCGATGTACCTTACGGTGTCCTTCTCAGTGGTGGTCTTGATTCTTCTGTCATCTCTGCTGTAGCTGAGAAGTATTCTTCTACCCGTGTAGAGAATGGGGGAGAGACCAAGGCATATTGGCCACGTCTGCACTCCTTCGCTGTTGGTTTGAAGGGTGCGCCTGATCTGGCAAAGGCACGTTTGGTTGCCGAACACATCGGAACTGTGCATCACGAAATCAACTATACCATTCAGGAAGGTCTGGATGCTATCCGTGATGTCATCTATTTCATCGAGACCTATGATGTTACCACTGTGCGTGCATCTACCCCGATGTATCTTTTAGCGAGAGTCATCCGAAGCATGGGTATCAAGATGGTGCTTTCGGGCGAGGGTGCCGACGAGGTATTCGGAGGTTATCTCTACTTCCATAAAGCACCGGATGCCAAGGCATTCCATGAGGAAACCGTACGAAAGTTGGGTAAACTCTATCTCTACGATTGTCTGAGAGCCAACAAGAGTTTGGCTGCATGGGGTATCGAGGGCCGTGTGCCTTTCCTCGACAAGGAGTTCCTGGATGTAGCGATGGGTATGAACCCGGTTTTGAAGATGTGTCCGGATAAGACCATCGAGAAAAAGGTGGTTCGTGAGGCATTTGCCGATTTGCTTCCAGAAGAAGTGGCATGGCGACAGAAGGAACAGTTCTCCGATGGTGTGGGCTATTCATGGATTGATACCCTGAAGCAGATTACCGCATCTGCCGTCAGCGATGAGCAGATGGCGCATGCTGCTGAGCGATTCCCTATCAACCCTCCACAGAATAAGGAGGAGTATTATTATCGTTCTATCTTCGCCGAGCATTTCCCAAGCGACAGCGCTGCCAAGAGCGTACCTAGTGTGCCTAGCGTAGCATGTTCTACAGCCGAAGCCCTTGCCTGGGATGCCTCATTCAAGAACCAGAACGACCCTAGCGGCAGAGCCGTGGCGGGAGTTCACGAACAGGCGTATAAATAAGTGAAGAGTGGAGAGTGAAGAATCACTTTGTACTTCATATTTAAGTAAGAAAAATAGTTAGAAATAACCGATATAAAACGAACAAGAAATGGAAAAAGGATTGTACAGTTCAGCCTATGAGCACGATGCGTGTGGCGTAGGTATGGTGGTGAATATCCACGGTAACAAGAGTCATGAGCTGGTCGATAACGCCTTGAAGGTACTCGAGAACATGCGTCATCGTGGTGCAGAGGGTGCCGATAACAAGACGGGTGATGGTGCCGGTATCATGCTCCAGATTCCACATGAGTTTATTCTTCTTCAGGGTATCCCAGTGCCAGAAAAAGGTAAATATGGTACGGGTCTCGTCTTCTTGCCTAAGGATGAGAAGAAACAGCAGGATATTCTCTCTATCATGATTGAGGAAATTGAACGCGAGGGATTGCAGCTGATGCATCTCCGCAATGTGCCTACTAACCCTGATTGTTTGGGTGAGGCTGCTTTGAGTAACGAACCAGCTATCAAACAGGTGTTTATCACAGGTGTTACAGATGATAAGGTGCCTGTCTTTGAGCGCACCCTCTATCTTATCCGTAAACGTATTGAGAAACGTGTCAGTGATCCTGATTTCTTTATTTGTTCGTTGTCTAATTCGAACATCGTATATAAGGGTATGTTGAGCAGCCTCCAGTTGCGCCAATATTATCCTGACTTGACCAATAATTATTTCACAAGCGGTCTGGCTCTGGTTCACTCCCGCTTCTCTACCAACACCTTCCCAACATGGAGTCTGGCTCAGCCATTCCGTCTCCTTGCCCACAATGGTGAGATTAACACCATCCGTGGTAACCGTGCCTGGATGAAGGCTCGTGAGAGTGTGTTGAGCAGCGAGGCTTTGGGCGATATCCGTGAGATTTCTCCTATCGTCCAGCCTGATATGAGTGACTCTGCCAGCCTCGACAATGTATTTGAGTTCTTCGTGATGAGCGGCCTGTCATTGCCTCATGCCATGGCTGTGATGGTGCCTGAGAGCTTCAACGACAAGAACCCTATCTCTGAGGATCTGAAGGCATTCTATGAGTACCACTCTATCCTGATGGAGCCATGGGATGGTCCTGCCGCCCTGCTCTTCAGCGATGGCCGTTATGCCGGTGGTATGCTCGATAGAAATGGTCTGCGCCCTGCACGCTATACCATCACCAAGAACGATATGATGGTAGTCGCATCTGAGGTAGGTGTGATGGATTTCGATCCTACTGAGATTGCGAGAAGGGTCGTCTGCAGCCTGGTAAAATTCTCCTCATCGATACACAGGAGGGTAAAATCTACTACGATGGTGAAATCAAGGAGCGCCTGGCTGCCCAGCATCCATATCGCCAGTGGTTGAACACCAACCGTATTGAACTGGAGAAACTTCGCAGTGGTCGTAAGGTGGAAAATGGTGTGGACAACCTCACTCGCAAGGAATTGGAATTCGGTTTTGGCGAGGAAGATATCGACGGTACTATCATCCCAATGGCTACCAAGGGTCAGGAACCTACTGCTTCTATGGGTAATGATACTCCGCTTGCTGTGCTTTCCGACCAGCCACAGATTTTCTTCAACTACTTCCGTCAGCAGTTTGCTCAGGTTACCAACCTGCTATCGATTCTATCCGTGAGAACCTCGTGATGAGTCTTACCGAGTATATCGGCCGTGTAGGTTCCGGCATTCTGAACCCAGACGAGAGCAACTGCAAGATGGTTCGTCTGCCACATCCTATCCTGACCAATACCCAGCTGGATATCCTTCAGAATATCCGCTACAAGGGATTTAATACAGTAAAACTCCACATGCTCTTCGAAACCGCCAAGGGCGAAGAAGGACTGCACGAGGCTTTGGATGAACTCTGCAAGCAGGCTGCCCAGAGCGTGGATGATGGCTACAACTACATCATCTTGAGCGACCGTGGCGTGGATGAAACTCATGCCGCCATTCCATCTCTGCTTGCCGTGAGTGCCGTACATCATTATCTGATTGATGCCGGCAAGCGTGTGCAGACAGCCTCATCGTAGAGAGCGGTGAGATTCGTGAGGTAATGCATGCAGCCCTCCTGTTGGGTTACGGTGCATCAGCCCTCTGTCCATACTTGACATACGCCATCCTCGACGACCTTGTAAAGAAGGGAAAGATTCAGGAGGATTACCATACAGCCGAGCAGAACTACATCAAGGCTGTGAAGAAGGGCTTGTTCAAGATTATGGCTAAGATGGGTATCTCTACCATCCGAAGCTATCGTGGTGCCAAGATCTTCGAGAGCATCGGTTTGAGCGAGAGCCTTCTGAAGAGCTACTTCGGAACAGAGGTGAGCACTATCGGCGGTATCGGACTCGAGACCATCGCCCGTGATGCCATCCGCCTGCACGACAAGGCATTCGAGACCAAGAAGCTCGAGTTCCTGCCAAGTATGGGACAGTTCCACTACCGCAAGGACGGTATCAAGCACGCTTGGAACCCAGAGACCATCGCCACCCTGCAGCTCGCAACCCGCAAGGGCGATTATGATCTCTTCAAGAAATATACACATCTCGTTGACGATAAGCAGGAGCCTATCTTCATCCGCGACTTCTTCAGCTTCCGCAAGAATCCTATCTCTATAGATAAGGTGGAGCCGGTAGAGGAAATCGTGAAGCACTTCGTTACCGGTGCAATGAGTTTCGGTGCCCTCTCCAAAGAGGCTCACGAGGCAATGGCACTCGCCATGAACGCCCTCGGTGCCCGAAGCAATACCGGTGAAGGTGGTGAGGATAACGAGCGATTCCATTCTACACAGGATGGCATCAGCTCTCAAGCAAGACCAAGCAGGTGGCTTCCGGTCGATTCGGTGTGACTACTGAATATTTGGTAAATGCAGAGGAAATCCAGATCAAGGTGGCACAGGGTGCTAAACCGGGTGAGGGTGGTCAGTTGCCTGGCTTCAAGGTTAACGAGGTCATTGCCAAGACCCGTCACTCTATTCCTGGCATCAGCTTGATTTCTCCTCCACCTCATCACGATATCTACAGTATCGAGGATTTGGCTCAGCTCATCTTCGACCTCAAGAACGTAAACCCTAAGGCGGCTATCTCTGTGAAGTTGGTTGCTGAGAGTGGTGTGGGTACCATCGCTGCCGGTGTGGCTAAGGCAAAGGCCGACCTCATCGTTATCTCTGGTGCTGAGGGTGGTACAGGTGCCAGCCCTGCATCAAGTATGCGTTTCGCTGGTGTCTCTCCTGAAATCGGACTTTCTGAAACCCAGCAGACACTGGTGAAAAACGGTCTTCGCGGACAGGTTCGTCTGCAGGTAGATGGTCAGTTGAAGAGTGGTCGTGACATCATCCTGATGGCTTTGCTCGGTGCTGAGGAATTCAGTTTCGGTACGGCAGCCCTCATCGTTTTGGGTTGTGTCATGATGCGTAAGTGTAACTTGAATACCTGTCCTATGGGTGTTGCCACACAGGATCCTAAGCTCCGTGCGCACTTCCGTGGCAGCTACAAGTATCTTATCAACTACTTCCGCTTCCTCGCTGAGGAGGTTCGTGAATATCTGGCAGAGATGGGTTACACCTCATTGAACGATTTCATCGGTCATACCGAGCTCATCGTCCGCAAGAAGGATGAGGAGATTGTTCCTACCGAGGGTTCGGATGCCGTAGAGCCAGAGGTGGCCAAGAGCATCAAGGAGAAGGCCGACTTGCTCGATTTCTCTCGTCTCTTGCATCGTGAGACAGGTCATTGCTCGCTCTATCATACTACCGAGCAGATTCATGACCTCGACAATGTACTCGACCAGCAGTTGATTCGTGGTGCACAGCGTGCCATCGAGAATCAGGAAGAAGTGAACCTCGATTTTGCCATCAAGAATACCGATCGTGCTGCCGGTGTGATGCTGAGCGGTATGATTGCCGAGAAATATGGTGAGGCTGGTCTTCCAGACAAGACCGTGAACGTGAAGTTCAAGGGTTCTGCAGGTCAGAGCTTCGGTGCCTTCCTGGTTAAGGGAGTGGATTTCAAACTCGAAGGTGAGACCAATGACTATTTCGCCAAGGGACTTTCAGGAGGTCGTGTTTCCATCCTTCCTCCTATCCGCAGCAACTTCTCTGCTGAGGATAACATCATCGCCGGTAACACCGGATTGTATGGTGCTACAAGCGGTGAGTTGTATATCAATGGTAAGGTAGGTGAACGCTTCGGTGTTCGTAACTCCGGTGCCATCGCCGTGATTGAGGGCGCTGGCGACCACTGCTGCGAGTATATGACGGGCGGTAGAGTAGTAGTGCTCGGTGAAACTGGCCGTAACTTTGCCGCTGGTATGAGTGGTGGTGTTGCCTACGTATGGGATAAGAACCACAACTTCGATTACTTCTGTAACATGGATATGGTGGAGATTAATCTCGTGGAGGATAGCACCTATCGCAAGGAGTTGCACGAGCTGATCCGTCAGCATTATCTCTACACCGGCAGTAAGCTTGCCCGTACTATGCTCGACGACTGGAACCACTACGTAGAGGATTTCATCCAGGTAGTGCCAATCGAGTACAAGCGAGTTCTCCAGGAGGAGCAGGTAAAGAAGTTGCAGCAGAAGATTGCGGATATGCAGCGAGATTACTAATTTTAAAATTAGAAAAAAGATGGGAAATCCAAAAAGCATTTTTGACTATACCTCGCAAGGAAGCAGGTTATAGACCAATTCACGATAGAATCCTCGACTTCAGCGAGGTAGAACAGACATTGAATAGCAACGACCGCCGACAGCAGGCTTCACGTTGCATGGATGTGGTGTGCCTTTCTGTCACTGGGCTTGTCCGCTGGGCAACAAGGCACCGGAGTGGAATGATGCCCTCTACAAGGGCGACTGGGAGCTGGCTTATCGTCTCCTCAATTCCACCAACGACTTTCCGGAGTTCACAGGACGCATCTGTCCTGCACTTTGCGAGAAGGCGTGTGTATTGAATCTCATGGATCATGAGCCAACCACCAACCGTGAGGATGAGTGTGCCATCGTGGAGCACGCCTTCTCTGAGGATTATGTACATGTTGAGATTCCTGAGCGTAATGGCAAGACGGTGGCTGTCATCGGTGCTGGTCCTGCGGGATTGGTAGCTGCCAACCAGTTGAACCATAAGGGATATAAGGTAACAGTATTCGAGGCACGTGAGAATGCTGGTGGTCTCTTGCGTTATGGTATTCCTAACTTCAAACTCAACAAGAGCATCATCGACCGCCGTCTTCGTCTTCTCGAAGAGGAGGGCATCGAGTTCAGATACAATCAGCAGATAGATGTAACTAAATTGCCAGAAGGCTTCGATGCCTATGTGGTATCTACCGGTACGCCAACGGCACGCGACCTGAAGATTCCTGGACGAGAGCTGAAGGGCGTTTATTTTGCCCTGGAACTTCTTTCTCAGCAGAACCGTATCCTCGCCGGTATGGAGTTCTCTAAGGACGAACTGGTTACCTGCAAGGGCAAGGATGTGCTGGTAATCGGTGGTGGTGATACTGGTTCCGACTGTATCGGTACCGCACATCGTCAGGGTTGCAAGAGCGTAACCCAGATTGAAATCATGCCTAAGCCAGTGGAAGGCCCGGAGGATCCTAAGAATCCTTGGCCAAACTGGCCTCGCACCCTGAAGACAACTTCCAGTCATGAGGAAGGATGCACCCGTCGCTGGAACATCAACTCTCTGGAGTTCCTGGGAAAAAACGGCAAACTGACAGGTGTGAAGGTTCAGCCTATCGACTGGAAACCAAACCCAGAGGGTGGTCGCCCGTTGATGGTAGAGGCTGGCGAACCGGAGATTATCAAGCAGAGGCCGTATTTCTGGCCATGGGCTTCCTGAAGCCACAGCAGCCTGAATTTGCTGAGAATGTATTCGTGGCTGGCGATGCAGCAAGCGGTGCCTCTCTGGTAGTACGCGCCATGGCAAGCGGCAGAAAGATTGCTGCCCAGGTAGATAAGTTCCTGAACAAATAAATCGGTTATTTTTAACTATAAGTGTAGGGAGGTTGACCTCAGTGATGAGGTTTTCCTCCCTTTTTTCTTTCTCCTTCTCCCTCGTTCCGCCCTCATCACTCTCGTTCCGCCCCGTTCCAGGCGGTTCCATCGCCTGTCCTATGAATAATAATCAACAAAAAAAGGGTTTTATTCGTGATTTCTCTCCATATTTTCCTTAATAATTTGGCATTCCCAAATATAAAGTGTAAATTTGCACTCAATATTTCGACTAATAATAATTAAACTAAGGAAATAACAGAAAATGAAAAAGAAATTATCAACCGTTCTTTTGGCATTGGCTGCCTTTATGCCAATGACAGCACAGAATCTTGTAAAGGGAGATTATGGTTATCTCTATTGTCACATGAGCGATAAGGGGGAGTGGACAGCCTATGCCATTTCCCGTGATGGCTACAACTATCAGGACATCAATGATGGCAACCCTATCTTCAATCCAGAAGAGCATGCCCGCATTGAAGGCGGAACCCGTGATGCCTACATCACCCGTATGTACAATGGCAAAGGATACATCATGGTTACCACCGATATGTGCGTGCGCAAGAGCCACAAATGGGACAACTATGGCATCGATCTCCTGAAGAGTAAGGATTTGAAGAACTGGACCAGCGTTACCTTCGATTTCCGCAAGGGCATGCAGAACTTCTGTGATGCTGCCACAGCTACATCTCCTTATAAGGACTGGAGCACCATCAACCGTGTATGGGCACCTCAGATTTTCTGGGATCCTGACTATTGTTGGGAAAACGGTGAGAAGGGCGGATACATGATTTACTATTCCATGCTTAACCGTGCTGAGGAGAAGTACGACCGCATGTATTACAGCTATGCTGACAAGACCTTTACCAAACTCACCACTCCTAAGCTACTCTTCGACTGGGGGTATGCTACCATCGATGCCGATATCAATTTTCTGAAGAGCGATGGTCTCTATCACATGCTCATTAAGAAAGAGGGTGGAAAGAGAGGTATCTTCACTGCTACCAGCAAATATCTCAATCATGGTTGGAGCGCTCCTGTCGATGATGACTTCGTAAGTTTCGAGGGAAGTAAACTGACAGAGGGAAGTTCTGCCTTCCAGCTTATTGGTGATGATACTTGGCGTGTGGCTTACATCCAATATAGTGATCATCCTAAGCATTACCGTATCTGCAAGGCAGATAAGTATCTTCGTAATTTCTCTGATCCTGTGGACATTAAGGGAGTTACGGCTCCTCAGCATGGCAGTTTCATGAGAATTACCAAGAAAGAGTACAAAATGCTCCTGAAATGGAACCAAGAATTAAAAAATATAGAAAAATAAGTGGATTTATTGTTAAGTGCATAGCCGTATAGAATATTTAAGGGATTTATGCTTGTTTGGTTTAGATAAGATAGAAAAAAATATGATTGTACGCGCGTACATTATAATATGTAAAGCAAAATTTATATGCATATCGCTCTATTCAACATGATCCTAGTAAAATCTTTCACAGGTGTATTTGCTAAGTTGAAATGTAGTTTTATGTAATCCTCGGTAATGGGGAAAAATAGTCTTTAAAGTGAGTTCGATTGTTTATATATGTTAAATTTTGGCTAAAATCTGAACTTTTTTGCGAAAAGATTTGGTGGAATGAAAAATAGTTAGTACTTTTGCACTCGCTTTTGAGAAATACACTTTCTCTTAGCGATTAAAGAAAGAGTTCTTTGAAAGATTTCACATAAACAGACAAGTAGTACAAGAAGCGGTTAACTTCTTAGAAATAAGAAAGTTGACTGGGTAAAAGAAACGAACCGTCAAGCAATTGACAAGTCAGGTTTACTAAGCTTCAATAAACGAAAAGGA
>ENA-OPYQ01000125-OPYQ01000125.1-human-gut-metagenome-genome-assembly--contig:-NODE-125-length-10286-cov-2.933163_pt1 | contig 10286 bp, 9 predicted proteins | sample MGYA00242471_ERZ504479 | MGnify/ENA primary metagenome ERZ504479 (study PRJEB26092, sample SAMD00036225) | human gut metagenome | host: Homo sapiens | study: EMG produced TPA metagenomics assembly of... | reverse complement strand
GTCAGAAATTTCATTTATCTTAGTGTTGCAAAATAAAAACAAACAAATTCTGAATGACATGGCAAAAGTACAAATAAAATCTGAGAAACTCACTCCTTTTGGGGGAATTTTTTCGATTATGAAGCAATTTGATGCTCTTTTAGCTCAAACCATATCGTCTTTTATGACAACTTGTACTTTGCCATCAGCATTGGGCATATTATAAAGAAGAAATTGTATCTCGTTACTCATAATTTATTACTTTAGATGCAAAGTAAGTGATTTATTTTTATAACAATGTGCCTATAGTGTAATCTTTAACAAGATATAACAAAAAACGCTTGTGTTATAGCATGTAATAGTGTGAAAGAATGTAAAATGAGCCCTTGCTTTTGGCTGTTACTATAGATTAGCATTGAAATATGTTGTCAAAATGTTGGCAATTTCTAGAAACAAAAAATCCTAACCGCTTATTATCAAGCAGTTAGGATTTTCTTCGGTGCGCCTGATAGGACTCGAACCTACACGGCCTAAACCACTAGATCCTAAGTCTAGCGCGTCTACCAATTTCGCCACAAGCGCATTCTTGGGTGCAAAGATACAATAATAATTTGAATAAAAAGAATAAAAATGAAAAAATGATGGTTTTACTTGCTTTTTATGAGAAATAATGGTAATTTTGCAAACAGATACTGTTCTATTTTTATTTTGCAAAAATGAAGGCAGAATGGTAAGGACAGATAAAAACTAAATAACAGGAATATGAAAAAAATATGGGTTATGATGCTGGCTACATTGATGGTTTCTTTCACGATGATGGCTGGAAATGTGAAGAAATCAACTACTCTTCCTATTGTGGGAGAGGTCGTAAAGGCTTCTCATCCGATGATTCAGTATGTTGGACGTGTGAGTTTTGCTAAGAATCCTGACGTAGCCAGTTTCAATTATCCGGGAACTACGATTGAGGCTAGTTTCCAAGGTTCTTCTCTGAAAATGCTGTGTCGCCCGAAGACTGGATATTTCATGGCACAGATTGATGGTTGCGAACCTTTCAAAGTGGGCTTTAATGCCGAACGCGATTCGGTTGTTACCCTGGCTGCGGCTTTGCCAAGGGGGGGGGCATCATGCTAAGGTGATGTATGTGATAGAAGGTTTGTTCCGTAAACCGGAATTCAGGGGATTTGTTCTTGATAAGGGATGTCAGCTCGTTGAGGCTCCGGCTCTCCCGGAACGGAAGATTGAATTTATCGGAAATTCAATCACCTGCGGTTATGGCGTAGAAAGTATCAACATGTCTGATCCTTTTGAGGATGAAACGGAGAACCATTGGCTTACTTATGCCAATATCGTAAGTGACAGTCTGAAGGCTCAGCATACTTCTATCTCCGCAGTGGTATCGGTGTATATCGTAATTATAATGGTCCGAAGACAGGTGATGCCGATAACATGCCTTGGCAATATGAATATACCTTATTTGACCAGCATGATGAAAAATGGGATTTTGCCAAGTATCAGCCTCAGTTAGTCTGCATCAATCTGGGTACGAACGATCTTTCTACCGAGAATTATGATATTCAACTCTACGAGAAGAATTATCGCATGTTTATTAAAACGGTACGTAGCAAGTATCCTCATGCAAAGATTGTGATGTTGACAGGTCCGATGCTCGGCGAGAAGGAGAGTAGCAAGCAGCGAACTGTGCTTGATAGAATCTGTGCTGATGCCAATAAAACTGATAAGAACATTTACCGTTTCGATTTCAGTTTCCAGAAAGGAGATTTAGGTTATGGCGCCAGCTGGCATCCTAGTATGTTGCAGCATCGGAATATGGCAGCAGAATTGCTTCCGTTCCTGAGAAAACTGATGAATTGGAATTAAATGAAATTGCATGTTTATCAAACAAAATTATATGATAACAATGAACACAAAAAATCTATTATTGTTGGCATCTCTTACATTGGCGATGCCTCTGACAGCACAGACTCCGCAAGAGGATTTCAAGCGGGATATTACGCTTTCGGGTAGTAACTATGTAGCTTATCGTGGTCCTCAGAAGCAGTTGACTGCGGCTCCTAAAGGTTATAAGCCTTTCTATCTGAGCCATTATGGCCGGCATGGTTCCCGCTATATGATAGGCAAGAAGGCTTATGATGTGCCTTATTTCTCTCTGCTCAAAGCGAAGCAGGAGGGCAAACTGACAGCTAAGGGCGAGGAAACGCTGGCTAAGGTGAAGATGATTCGTGAGGAGGCGAAGGGGCGCGATGGTGAACTGACTCCGCTCGGAGCTCTCCAGCATCAGGGTATCACCAGAAGAATGATGGAGCGATTCCCTGAGATTTTTGCCGGTAATACGAATATTGAGGCCCGAAGTACTTTGGTAATCCGATGTATCCTCTCTATGGAGAACGGTTTGCAGCAGATGCTTCGCATGAATCCGAAACTTCATATCTTCCATGATGCCAGCGAGCATGATATGTATTATATGAACCAAGACGACAGATACCTGGATAGCTTGAAGCATAGCGTGGGTATCAAGGTGGCACTGCAGGAATTTGCACAGAAGCACGTTAGCTATAGCCGTGTGATGCAGGAACTGTTCAACGACCCTGCCTGGGTGAAGCAGAATATCAACCAGGGTGACCTGAACAGAAAACTTTATAAGATGGCAAGCTCAATCCAAGGCACGGAACTGAGGGGCAAGGTTTCGCTCTATGACCTCTTTACGGAGGAGGAACTGTATCAGAACTGGCTGAATGCCAACATCGGGTGGCAGATGGCTTACGGCAATTCGCCTTATACGGGCAATGTGCAGCCATTCTCCCAGCGCAATCTCCTGAGAAACATCATCCAGAAGGCGGATAGCTGCATCGCTCTTCCGCATCCGGGAGCTACATTGAGATATGGACACGATACGATGGTTACTCCGCTTACCTGTTTGTTGGATTTGAATGGATATGGCGAAGAGATTAAGGATCCGGAGAAGATTGCTTCTCAATGGTGGGATTATAAGATTACTCCGATGGCTACGAATTTGCAGTTTGTTTTTTATAGAAACAAGGCGAATGATGTGCTGGTGAAGGTGCTTTTGAATGAAGACGAGGCTACTTTGCCTATCAAGAGCGATGTGGCACCTTATTACCACTGGAATGACTTCAGGGAGTATTGCCTGAAAAAGCTGGCGGGGTATAAAAGGTAAAAATGAAGGCTACTGACTGCTGGGGACAGGCGATGGAATCGCCTGGAACGGGGGCAGAGGGGGACTGGCTTCTTTTTTGCTGAACGCGAAATGCTAAAGCGCGAAATGCAAATGGCTAGATAATAAAAAAAGGGCTTAAGCTTTTTGGGCTTAAGCTCCTTTTTTATGATGGGCGCTTTCCTTGCGCTTTCTTTTTCGCTTTCTTAGCGCTTTTTATTGCTTCGATAACCAGTCTTTATCCTTCTGGTCTTCTTCGAAATCTTTTTCTGAGAAGAGGTTGGTCTGACCAGTCAGTTCGTCAATCACCTGTTGCTCGCTTTTGCCAGCATCTGGATCAAGGTTTTCACCTTCATTCTCTGAGTCAGAACCATCCGGTTCCTCATCATTATCCTCAGAAGGAGGTTCTGGGAATCGGGTTGGTTCCAGTTCCTCGATACTTTCAATCTTCCATGTCGTGAGGCGCTTACCCTTTGCCTTGAAACTCTTCTGCGCAATGAACTGCTCGGCATCGATTTCTTCGGCAGGACGGATGGCATCCACACCGCCATAAGTAACCTTGATGCGTGGATAAACCGTATCGGTAAGCAAGATGAGCTTGCAGTTAGGGTTTTCTCCCATGAAATTCTGATGGCGCTTGGTGGCATCCATCGTGAATCGCTTGATGTATGGATATCCCTGATTGTCGGCATCGTAGAGAATTGCTGTCCATATCTTATGTTCATCCCATTTCTCTAAGCGGATGATGTTGTCCTCGTAGTGGTTGTTGACATCGAAATTGGTGATGTAGAATTCACCGTTGTCGAGTACTACCAAGATAAATTCATCATCATTGAATTCGCCCAGGAAGCGGCCGTTCTCATCGTAGTTGATGCGGTTTACGTCTGGGTCGAACCAAACCTTTCTGCCTCCTAACGTGCTGTGGCCGTGACTCTTCAGACCGATGCGGCGAATGGTGCGCTTGGTAAGGAGATTACCTTTGGCTGCACGTCCCTTGATCAGAATGTCTGAGAAATCCTTCTCCAGGAAGATGCTTTGGCGCTTCTTCGTCAGGTCGGGCTCCATCGTACACTTGATGATTTCTGCCTCTCCATTCGGGTTGGCGGTGAAATAGATAACGCGGCTGCCAGCTGTGCCCTGAGTGATGTCATACAACTTGTCGCGGGTCATGGCGGTTACATTGAATCGCTTGATGAAGTAATCGCCTTGTTTGCCGTCGCGGTAAACACAGTTGTAGATGGTGCGCTTGTCGTTCTTCTTGAATACCTGTACATGGAGGATATTCTTGCCAACGAATATTTTGTCGGCTACCTTGGTGACTTTAAACTTACCATCCTTATAAAAGATGATGATGTCATCGAGGTCGGAGCAGTTGCATACGAATTCATCCTTCTTCAACCCTGTACCAACGAATCCTTCCTGACGGTTGATGTAGAGCTTCTGGTTAGCCTCTACCACCTTAGTCACCTCAATGGTATCGAAGTTTCTGATTTCTGTTTTGCGAGGATGGTTCTTTCCATACTTGCCCTTGAGATATTCAAACCAGTTGATGGTAACATCGGTCATGTGAGCCAGGTCGTTCTCAATCTCAGCAAGTTCAGCCTTAATTTTCATCAGCAGTTCGTCTGCCTTATCCTTATTATATTTAAGGATTCGCTGCATCTTGATTTCCAGAAGTTTGAGGATGTCCTCGCGGGTAATTTCCCGATGGAAGGCATATTCTACCATACCCTTACCGTCTACTTCGGCAGTAAAGAGTTTGTCTTTGAATGGTTCGAGTTTTGAGTCGATGAAGGCAACAACCTCATCCTGACTCTTACTCTGCTCAAACTTTCGCTCCTTGTAGATGCGTTCTTCGATGAAAATCCGTTCGAGAGAAGAGAAGAAGAGCTGTTCCTCCAATTCACCCTTTCTGATCATCAGTTCCTTGCGCAGCAATCCCATAGTGCGGTCTACGCTGTGGCGCAACACATCGCTGATAGTGAGGAAAACAGGCTTGTTGTCTTCGATGACACAGCAGTTGGGCGAGATGTTGATTTCGCAATCGCTGAAAGCGTAGAGTGCATCCATCGTTTTATCTGATGAGGTTCCTGGTGCCAGATGCACAAGAATCTCAACATTTGCCGAAGTAACATCATCTACCTTGCGTGCCTTAATCTTACCCTTTTCTACCGCTTTGGTGATAGAATCGATGAGGCTGCCTGTAGTCTTGCTGAATGGTATCTCGCTGATAACGAGTGTCTTGTTGTCGAGCTTGTCTATCTTGGCTCTTACTTTCAATGCACCACCTCGCTGTCCATCATTGTATTTACTTACATCGATGGCACCGCCTGTAGGGAAGTCGGGATAGAGTTGGAAAGCTCGCCCTTGAGATAGTGGACGGCAGCATCGCAAATCTCATTGAAATTATGTGGCAAAACCTTACTGCTCAATCCCACGGCAATACCCTCGGCACCTTGTGCCAGGAGCAGCGGGAATTTGGCAGGGAGCGTGATAGGCTCCTTGTTTCTGCCATCATAAGAGAGTTGCCAGTCGGTGGTTTTAGGATTGAAAACCACATCGAGAGCAAACTTAGAGAGGCGTGCCTCGATATATCGGGGAGCAGCGGCACGGTCGCCCGTAAGAATGTTTCCCCAGTTACCCTGAGTATCGATGAGCAGGTCTTTCTGTCCCATCTGTACCAAAGCATCTCCGATAGACGCATCACCGTGAGGGTGAAACTGCATGGTATGTCCCACGATATTGGCAACCTTGTTGTATCTTCCGTCGTCCATGCGCTTCATAGAGTGGAGGATGCGTCGCTGTACCGGTTTCAAACCATCCTCAATATGAGGAACGGCACGTTCGAGGATCACATACGATGCATAGTCGAGGAACCAGTTCTGATACATTCCGCTGAGGTGATGTACAGCAGAAGCATCGAATCGGTTCACCGGCTTATAATCGGAATGTTCTTCGGTCGAAATCTCCTCGTTGGCATCTTCCGCAGCATCCTGTTCAGATTCTGCAGAAGAATTTTCCAAATTTGGCGATTTTTCCTCTTCAAGACCGTTTTTATCTTTAATTTCGTCGCTCATATATAGCTTTTAATACTTATTTTATTAATTTATGGCAAAATACAACAATTTTTCGAGAAAAAAGAGTATCTTTGCCGAAAATTTGAAAAAAATAAGATTTAATCATGGCACAGGAAGATGTTTTTAAGAAAATTGTAAGCCATTGCAAGGAATATGGCTTCGTGTTCCCAAGTAGTGAAATTTATGATGGCTTGGCTGCCGTTTATGACTATGGTCAGAATGGTGTTGAGCTCAAAAACAATATCAAGCAGTACTGGTGGCAGAGTATGGTGTTGTTGCACGAGAACATTGTTGGTCTCGATGCAGCTATCTTCATGCACCCTACAGTATGGAAGGCATCTGGACACGTAGATGCTTTCAATGACCCATTGATTGATAACCGCGATTCAAAGAAGCGTTATCGTGCCGATGTGCTCATCGAGGATCACATGGCTAAGTATGAGGAGAAGATTGCCAAGGAGATTGCCAAGGCTAAGAAGCGTTTCGGCGATAGCTTTGATGAGGCTCAGTTCCGTGCAACTAATCCTCGCGTTCTGGAGAACCAGAAGAAGTTTGATGATCTCCATGCCCGCTATACTGAGGCTATGCAGGGCCCTAACCTGGAGATGCTGAAGCAGATTATCGAGGATGAGGGTATTGTTTGCCCTATCAGCGGTACCAAGAACTGGACAGACGTTCGCCAGTTCAACCTGATGTTCTCTACCCAGATGGGTGCTGCCAGCGATGCTACAAGCAAGGTATATCTCCGTCCTGAGACTGCTCAGGGTATCTTCGTAGATATCTGAGTGTTCAGAAGACCGGCCGTATGAAGTTGCCATTCGGTATCTGCCAGATTGGTAAGGCTTTCCGTAACGAGGTTGTAGCCCGTCAGTTCGTATTCCGTATGCGTGAGTTCGAGCAGATGGAGATGCAGTTCTTCTGCCAGCCTGGTACTGAGATGAAGTGGTTTGAGTATTGGAAGAAGGTTCGTCTGGCTTGGCACGAGGCTCTCGGTATGGGTAATGAGAACTACCGTTACCACGATCACGAGAAACTGGCTCACTATGCCAATGCTGCTACCGACATCGAGTTTAAGATGCCATTCGGTTTCAAGGAGGTAGAGGGTATCCACAGCCGTACCAATTTCGACCTTTCTCAGCACGAGAAGTACAGCGGCCGTTCTATCAAGTACTTCGATCCAGAGAAGAACGAGAGCTATGTACCTTACGATGTAGAGACATCTATCGGTGTAGACCGTATGTTCCTCAGCGTAATGTGCCACTCTTACTGCGAGGAGAAGCTGGAGAATGGCGAGACACGTGTTGTTTTGCGTTTGCCAGAGGCTTTGGCACCTGTTAAGTGTGCTGTGTTCCCATTGGATAAGAAGTATGGTTTGCCAGAGTTGGCTCACGAAATCGTTGACGAACTGAAGTTCCACTTCAATACTCACTATGGCGATCCTAAGGATTCTATCGGTAAGCGTTATCGCCGTCAGGATGCTATCGGTACTCCATTCTGTATCACCGTAGACCACGAGACTCCAAACGATCATAAGGTAACTCTGCGTTATCGTGATACCATGGAGCAGGAGCGCGTAGCTATCTCAGATCTTCGCAGCATCATCGAGGAGCGCGTAAGCATCACTAGCGTATTGAAGAAGCTTGGCAAGGAAATCAAGAACTTCTAATTAATCAAATACATTTAGATGAATCTTAAGAGTTTGAAATATTTCTTCTTCCTCATGATGGCAGTGATCACACTGTCATCATGTAGCGAAGATGATGATAATGTCTCGGAATATGCCAACTGGAAGGAGCGTAACGAGCAGGCTTTTGCCGATACATTGGCTTATGCCAGGAAGATGGGCAAAGCTAACGGCTGGTACGTTTATAAGAACTGGACGTTCGAAAACCAGACTCCGAACAAAGATCAGAATGGTAATTTAGTGACCCTTACTTATAAGGATTGCGATAATATCATCGTTCATGTTCTGAAGCAGGGAGAGGGGAAAACTTCTCCAATCCTTACCGATTCGGTACAGGTGAGCTATCGTGGCCGTTTCATTCCTACTGATAATTATAAGGAAGGTTACGTCTTCGACCAGAGTTTTACGGGTACTTTTGATGCTGCTACAGCTAATCCTATCCGTAGTGTGGCCGGTGGATTTATCGATGGCTTTACCACCGCATTGCTCAAGATGCATCCGGGCGACCATTGGCAGGTGTTCATTCCATACCAGCTGGCTTATGGCGAGAGCGGTAATTCTTCAATCCAAGGCTATTCAATGCTCCGTTTTGAGATGGTGCTCAAGAGTTATAAGAGAGCTTCTGGCAAGAAGTGGATTACTAAATAATAAGAATAAAGATTTAGAGAAAAGTATGTGCATATGTTTGAAATGATATATGCACATATTTTTTTGTATGAGCGATATACGAGAAATTAATTTATGCTTTATAGCAAGAAGACAGATTATTTGATGGAGTCGATTCGCCTGGGTAGGGAGATGGATCGGCGCGAGAAACTCAATCTTATTGTAGGGTTGAGTATACCTTCTATGCTGGCTCAGATTTCTACGGTGATGATGTTCTTCATTGATGCTTCTATGGTGGGGCATCTGGGAGCAGAGGCTTCTGCCAGTATCGGATTGATAGAGTCAACTACCTGGCTTATAGGTAGCTTGCTCAGTGCTGCTGCTACTGGCTTTTCTGTACAGGTAGCTCATTTTATCGGAGCTAATGATTTTGCAAATGCCCGTCAGGTGTTTCGTCATGCGCTGATTTGCGGTGTGGCGTTCAGCATTTTTGTTTCTCTTCTCTGTGTCGGCATTCATGCTTATCTGCCTTATTGGCTGGGTGGAGGTGCCGATATTGCCACCAATTCCTCTCGCTATTTTCTGATATATGGTCTAGTACTTCCATTCGTTTTCCTTTATCATATATCCGAAATGATGCTGAAATCTGCGGGCAATATGCATATGCCTAGTGTGATGGCAGTATTGATCTGCATCTGCGATGTGATATTCAATTACCTGTTTATCTATATCCTGAAGTTGGGTGTTGTGGGGGCTGCCTTAGGAACGGCGATGGCTTATGTCTGCATCTCTCTGCCTATCTTTATCTTGCAGGTTTCAAGAATAAGATACTGAATCTCCGTCAGGACCATGTTCGTTTCCGTTGGGTCAGGTCGTATGTTCATAATGCCTGTAAAATCAGCATTCCGATAGCCATACAGAACATATTGATGAGCGGGGCGCAGATAGTGAGTACCATGATTGTGGCACCTCTTGGCAATATAGCCATTGCTTCCCATTCTTTTGCTATTACGGCAGAGAGTCTTTGCTATATGCCGGGCTATGGTATTGGTGATGCGGCTACTACTCTGGTGGGACAGACGCATGGAGCAGGGCGAGTAGGTTTGTGCAAGAATTTTGCTTATATGACAGTAGGACTTGGAATGGCTGTGATGGCTGTGATGGGAGTGGTGATGTATGTCTTTGCTCCTGAGATGATTGGCGTTCTTTCTCCGGTAGAAAGTATCCGTGAGATGGGTACCATCTGTTTGCGCATCGAGGCTTTTGCTGAACCATTCTTTGCAGCTAGCATCGTGACCTATTGTGTTTGTGTAGGAGCGGGCGATACCAGAAAACCGGCGATGATCAATCTCGGTACCATGTGGCTGGTGCGCCTCACTCTGGCTTATGCTCTTTCCAAGAGCTATGGCTTGGAGGGAGTATGGATAGCGATGGCTATCGAACTCACATTCAGGGGAATCCTCTTCCTTATCCGCCTCTTCAGAGGTTCATGGATGAAGAGTTTTCATGTAGGTTAGGATTGGTTTTCTGCCTCCAATGTTAGTTTTAGGTTAAGATTTGCATACATCGCGAAGATATTCTCTAAAATGTTTGCAAATCTTTTTTATTTTTCTTAATTTTGCATCGCAGACAGTAACCATGTTGCTGGTTTTGTCGTTATATATAGGTGAACTTGTTAAGTAGCATGATATATATATAATAAAGGTATAAAGAAAGAATAGATATAGAAAACAATAAATACATAAAT
>ENA-OPYQ01000124-OPYQ01000124.1-human-gut-metagenome-genome-assembly--contig:-NODE-124-length-10322-cov-2.484355_pt1 | contig 10322 bp, 10 predicted proteins | sample MGYA00242471_ERZ504479 | MGnify/ENA primary metagenome ERZ504479 (study PRJEB26092, sample SAMD00036225) | human gut metagenome | host: Homo sapiens | study: EMG produced TPA metagenomics assembly of... | reverse complement strand
CAACCAAAAATTTCTTGCTGTATTCTCCTTTAATACACACATTAGGTGCTTGTGTCACGACAGACTTTTCTTTGATAGAAATTATATAGCCTGTCCATTTTCCCAGAGCATCTTGATAGGTTATCTTCTGGACATTACCCGTCTGAATATCTGTGATTTCAACAAATGATGGAGACTTTAAAACAAGAACGGTCATAAAGACACCTTGATTCTTGAACAAAGCAAGAAAATGATCTGGTAATAAAGAAATTTTATCAGATGGTACTTTTGCTATGAAATTATCTACGCCAAAAGTCATCAACATTTGTGATATCATAGGCAATGTTGGAGAGAAATTCATGCGTTTAACTTCCTTGTCCCAGTCACTACGAAAGATATTATAATGATACTCTTCTAACAGAGAAGATAAAAGAGAATAGACGTTGTTTCGAGAATTTATCATCATGCAGTTTTATTTATAAAATAGTTTATAATTCTTTGGAGGATAGAGGTGTTACCTGTTTTGAGAAGTGCCAACGATAGGAAAACTATACCAGCAGTGACAAAAATGATACCTAACCCATATTTGACAAATGAATAATTTTTTCTTTAAGTTGTTCGTTACCATAATTCTAATTTCCTAATTCTAATTGGTTTTTCACTAAATTATAATATGCTCCTTTCATCTTGATGAGTTCTATATGCGTACCACATTCTATGATGCGTCCTCTTTTAAGAACAATAATCTGATTCGCATTTTTTACAGTGCTGAGTCGGTGAGCTATTTTTATGACCGTTTTACCTTTAAGGAAAGTGTCAAGATTATCATATATTTTGCGTTCATTCTCCGCATCTAATGAAGAGGTAGCTTCATCAAATAGAATGAAATTAGGGTTCTTGTAAACTGCTCTAGCTATCAAAATACGTTGACGCTGACCTCCAGAGATTCCATTACCTCCAGCCCCCAGCATTGTATAAAGACCTTGAGGCAGACTTTTGACGAAATCCTCTAATTCGGCTATTTGCACAGCTCGCCAAAGCATTTTTTTATCAATAGTTTCTGCACCTGTTGCAATGTTACGCTCTAACGTATCTGAAAATATATATCCATCCTGCATCACTACTCCGCAACAGAATCGCAGACTTTTTGCTGAAATATCTTTTAAATTGATATGGTCGTAATATATGTCGCCTGTATAATTATTGTAAAATTTGAGTAGCACTTTCATTAGCGTAGTCTTACCACTACCACTTTCCCCCACAATAGCAGTTGTCTTACCAAAAGGAATAGTACAGCTTATGTCGTCAAGGACTTTCGGAGAACGCGGTCCATAGTAATGAAAATCAATATGATTTAAATGGATAGCCTTGCCGTCCTCGGTCGGCATTCTTTTCAACGAAATGTTGGCATCGAAATCCTCATTTTTCATTGCTTGCACCTCAGTGAGTCTGTCATAACTAAGTTTAGCATATTGTAAACTTCTAATAAACTCAATAATCTGTTGAATCGGTTCATTCAAAGTTCCAATGATGTAAGAAATTGCCAATAGTGTTCCTATGGTCATATTCCCCAATATAACCTCCTTTGCTGCTATAAAGATTACTATAATATCTTTAAGTTTATTAAATGAAGAAAAGCCGATACTCTGTAGCTGATTAACTTTCAACGTTTTGAAGTCTATATTGAATAATTTAATCTGGCTATTCTTCCAACGATCGAGCTTATATTGTTCTGTACCATTAAGTTTAATATCAGCAATACCATTGACAAGTTCAAATATGTCCTGTTGGTTGTCACGTTGGACGCGAAATCTATTGTAATCAAGTCTCTTTTCCTTTCCAACAAAATACATAGACCAAAGAATCGATACCACAGTCATACCGATGTATATAAGCAAAATGTCCGTATTGTAGTATGTCAATAATACAAAGTACACAACGAATGTTAGAAAAGAAAATATCACAGTTATGCTCTCTGATGTAAGGAAATTTTGTATTCTGTTATGGTCATGAATGCGCGAAGTGAAATCACCCAACTGCTTAGTGTCAAAGAATTTGAAAGGTAATTTTACAATTTTAGACAAAAAATTTGAAATGATCTCTATATCGATCAAAGAATTACAATATAACAACACCCAATTTCTAACAATCTCTATAATTGTAGAACCTAAAAAAATAAATAATTGAGCCAGAAGAAAAATGAAAATGAAGTTGATGTTCTTATTTGCGATTCCTACATCAATAAGTGATTGAGTTAAGAAAGGGAAAAACATAGCAAAGAGACTGCTAAAAAACATTCCCCAGAAGAGAATCTGATATTCCTTTTGGAATTTTTTGAAGATATTAATTACATTTTTTTTTAGTTTGTTCGGCTGCTTACGAGGCTGATGGTTCACAAAAATTTTGCCAGGTGTTAAGAGTAATCCTATACCTTTTTTGTCGATTCCACACCAATGTTCTTGAAACTGATTCTCGGTTAGTTTTATTAAGCCGAAAGTTGGATCTGAGATATAGAATAAATATTTTTTTGTTAAAAATTTCTTCTGGATTTTATAGAGCACAACAAAATGACAATTATCCCAATGCAAAATGCATGGAAAAGGATGTCTTTTTATCATTTCTTCTGCTGTAACCCTAACAGCTAATGTATCAAAACCTATTTCATTGGCTGCATCTTCAATACCAAGTAGACTAACTCCATCCTTAGACAAGTGACAATATTCCCTTAATTCTTGGATGGAGTATTTCTTACCATAATAAGACGAGACTGCAGATAGTGCAGCTGGACCACAATCCATTTGGTCATATTGAAAATAGCATGGAAACTTTCCTAATAAGCCATTTACCTTGTCTACAAGTTTATTTATGCTCATCATTCCAAATTAATTTATAAGGGTCATAATTACATCCAACAGGTTTGCTGCCATTATCAACTTGATGACCAGCTCTACAATCTATACAATTATAACGAAGTTCACAATCCTTGCAAACTTTGATGTTGTCTTTTTTTATACTCCAACATTGGCGAAATTCCTTAGAATATACAATTTCAGCAAGGCCGTTTGAAACATCATATTCCTTATCTAAAGCAAGACAATTTTTTACAGAACCAGATTCGTTGATTGCAATCTTCTTATATAAGCAAGAATTATAGTACTTGCTAACTTCATAGAGTTCTTCATTAAAAAATTGCATTGTGTATTTGCTGATTTTTCCGCAATGTTTTGCATCTAGTGGATGCTTTATTGCTATGATTTCTCCCATAAGCAAATTCTCGTTTCCTAATGGTTTAACGTTAAATGGAAAAACCTTTGATTGTGGCTGATTATACAGATACACTCTGCTTACTGCTGCATTTTTTAAAATTAGTTTATTCCACGCTTGCATTGGAGTTTTATGACTATCTGCAATATGTATATCAACGCATTCAAAATCCATTGTGCAGATTCTATTTACGACATCCACAATATAGGGATAGTTGCTTGATGGGCTAAATCGGATTTGCAAATATGGGCATTGCATAGAATTCAACTCCTTAAGATATGAGTACATTTCTTCCATGTTCGATACTATTGGATTAAACTCAATAATGGCATCATTTATAGGAAAAAGTGAATCATGAACCACATGGCACTTGGGAGGGAAAAGACTAATATCCTTAGTGAGGAAAGCATATTCCTTATCAATCATGAAATTTATATACTTCTCAAAGTTTCCCATCGATGAGTCACTTATTTTTTCTGCAATTTCTCCAATCTGATGTCTATCTAACAATTTAGTAATCATGTAATAATCGTTAGGAATATATTCCAACGATTTACGTGAGAAATCCTGTAGAAGAGTCTTGCTATATCCTTTAGTCATCTGGCAAGAAGAAGATACTATAAAATATAAATTTTTATTGTATTTCATTTTTTTACAAATTGAGTAAGTTCATATGGAAGACATATTTTTCGATTAGGATTGTAATGACGCATTTCGACCGCATGTATATTATTGTTATATTTCATCAGACGGTTTTCTGCCTCTATACTTACCATTTCATTATAATAAATGACTTTGAAGAAGAGTGGCAAATTTTTAATTTGCTCATCTGTTAATATCTTTTTATTGATGTCCATAAGCTAAATAATTTGCTATTTTCTGTTCTAAATCATAATTGCATGGCTGACTAGTCATTCCAAACTGACCTACAGGATTTATTTCCAAAAAGACATAATGCCCTTTCTTATCAACTATAAAGTCTGCAGAACCACAATTTAAATCATACTTCTTATAAATTGTATTCAGTTTTGTCTCTATATCTATAGGTAGTTGATAAGGTTCGGTTCTGTTTGGTTTTGTATTACTGTATTTTCTGAAATCCACTTTTGTTTGCTCATTACTTTGAGAGAAAATAGCCATAGAATAGAATTTCCCTTCAAGATAAAAAGAGCGAATTTCATAGGATTTGTCAATGAAACTTGTGATCAAAGATGGAAATAGTGGTATATCTTTATCATAGAAATCCGCCTTATTGTGAGCCTCTGTGTATGTGTAGTATGATATCTTGTCAAACACATTGTAGATACCATTATATATCGCTTTTGTAACGAATGGATCACTGATATTGTAAAGGTTTTGAAGTTGATTGTAGTTTGTAATCACTGCAAAATTAGGAGTTTCTAATCCTAATTCTCGTGCTGTATCCAATACTTCCAAACGATTCAAGCTCATAGCGTGAGGATTACCTATTTTAATTTTACAATGTTTGTACAGTGTTGTAAAGATATAATCACGAGGTCGTTCATTTCCATGAAAGCTATACTCTTACTGCCATGAATTAACGCAGAAAGATCATGCTCGTCCACTATAAACTTATCAGGTAAACTTTTTGTGAAATTTTTCATTCCTAACCCACTTCTTCTCCACCAGGTAGCCGAAGCATTGAGAATATTAAAAACTCTACCTGTACGAATATTTTTAAACAGAATTTTTTCATTATCTATACCTATTAGCATATTTTCTGCCGTATCAGGCTCTATGATAATCACATCCTGTTTCATCTGTTTTAATCGCTTAGCTACATCTATAGTTGAGAGATCATTTTCATTAGAAAAAATTACTATCATCTTCTTCTGAATTAAGCAAAGAGCGGAGGGGAGGATTGGCTCCTCTTCGTTCTTCTAAATTTAAATATCTACATCACAAGATTTCTGGTCTGCATCTCTGTTGTTGCTTGTTGTACTACAGTTAACAGTTCCAGAATAATCACCAGTGCTACCACCACAAATGGCTAACATGGATTCAACTTTCAGACTATCATGCTGAAAAATTGATAAGTCTATTTTTTTATCCATTGAATGCAAGATTAATCTGTGTCCATATCACAAGTTTTATTGTCACCATCTGCACCTGTCGTACATGTTAAACAACCACAAGTACCAGTATCATTATGGGTATGACCACCACTTCCACCCATGACATTCAACATATCATCAATTCTGATACTAGATACCTTAAAATCACCTAATTTAAATTTTTCCATATCAATTATGATTAACTTAGATAAAAGCCAAACATGAATCATTTTCCTATTATGCCTTAGACCGTTCTGACCAAGAAAAGGGTAGCCACTTAACTGTCGCTAACGGTATTCCTGCTCCAATAGGGAGTTTTTTCTATGATTCTGGGAGTTTTTATCTAATGAATTTATATATGGTCCTCTGAGAGACTTTTACTTTCCCATTGGACTAATTACCAATCTACATCACATGTTTTGTGATCTGCATCACTGCCATTGCATTGGGTCTGGCAATGGACCGTTCCTGACGAATCACTTGAACCACCTGACGTGTGAAGCATCTCATTGATAGCAAGACTGTTCTCTTTAAACTCGGAGAGATTAAATTTTTTCATTGATAACCTTTTTTATAGTTAGACAATATGTGTTCTTTTAAGGCATCCACTTCTTCCCATTGGACTAATTACCAATCTTCATCACATGTTTTGTGATCTGCATCACTGCCATTGCATCTGGTCTGGCAATGGACCGTTCCTGACGAATCACTTGAACCACCTGACGTGTGAAGCATTTCATTGACAGCAAGACTGTTCTCTTTAAACTCGGAAAGATTAATTTTTTCCATTGATACTTTTTTTATAGTTAGACAATATGTGTTCTTTTAAGGCATCCACTTCTTCCTATATCTATTGCTTAAGCAATATCCTATCATATTCCTGTTTCGTTACAGGAAGCATCACTCCTATATCCACGAGCAAGAAAATTCGTTTCCAAAGGACTTTGATGTAATTCTGCTTTTCGGAGTTAGGAAAAGACTCGTCAAGAAACGTCAAAGCTTTAATTTCAAACACCTTACGCTCGCAAGCTCTTCCGACTGCCTCAAAATAATCTTGTCTATTCTCAAGGCAGAAAATGACAACTCGCTATTCCGCAAACCTTTTACTATGATTCTATCATCTTCAAGATGAAAATCAGTAGTTCGCATTATGTAAAAAATCGTATTAGTAGACAGCAGTTGCTGAAGTTCCCAACTTTTACCCAGTGAAGTCACTTCTCGCATGAGTACAGAAATCTTTTTGGGTAATTGTACTTTACCTAACACAAGTTTTCTCATGTAGTCTTGCTCTAATAAAGATGTACATTCTGTGGTATACTCATAGTCTGAGGCTGTAAATATCTCAGGCAAGGCAAACAACCGCTCTAGTCTTTGATAATATTCCGGATAATATCTTATAACGAAAGACTCCATTTTCTTACATACCTGCAATTGCTTTTTATAGAAACCAAGAAGATGTAAGTATTTTCTTTTATCAGGTACTTCATCGAAATTGGCAAAATCATGATATTGATTATCACCAATGTTTTCATGTATAAAGCAGCCTGTTGTTTTGCCTTCGGAAAGCACCATCTCATATAGTAAAACTTGTTCAAAGAATATATTGAAATTAGTTCCCTGCAGCTTATTTACCATTTTGATATTTTTATCTACAAAATCAAATGCCTTATAGGTATATCGCTGAATAAAATCAATATCTGTACCTCCAAAAATGCCCGTATTATAAGCTTTGTTATCAATATGAAGGTCATATCGTTTCATTTCCTCTGGCATATAGCTGATAGCATGACGGATATCACGCCACATCTTTCCATAATAGTCAGTTGTAGTTTCTTCATTCTGGACAATGAGTTCATGATCTCTTAGGCTTTCATCAATTTTTGTCCAAATGAAAACATCGCCATCAACATGGATAAATGGTTCCTTTATAGACTGGTAGGCCTTAATTTTTGCCAATGCCCACAAGTTCGGATTATAATGATTCAGGCAGTCAAGAGATACGATTACATCCGTATATGGCAAGTGCAATTTGTTGATAAGAACATCATATCCTTGACTGTCGGTTACCAAAGTAACATCATCATAATAACGTCGTAACTGATTACAACTAATAATCCAGCTCAGATAGTTGAATATAGGTAAAAGCCATCCATAACTATCGGTCAGACTATTCTTATTGCCGGTCCAAAAACTTTGTATAATTTTCATTTTCTTATTTCTTTATATCAGGCAAGCGGTTAGTTTCATTGTTGCTGATGTTTATATCTGCCTTTTTAGCTTTTTGCTTGCCGAAATTATAAGTCAATCCCACACGGAATGAGGTGTTGTCATTGTTTATTCTGTTTCTAAAGACATAATCTTTATATTCAGTTCTGTTATTGCTCTTAGTACCACTAAAGATGTCTTGGGCTTGTATATTCAAAAGAAGTTTGTTCTTAATAATATCAATCTTGCATCCTAAGCCGACACAATCGATGTTTCCAGTGTGAAAGGATTCTTCTATTCCTGGAAGCACATGATAATAGTTCGCATAAAAGTTCAAAACTTTGTAACGGTAACTTAAATTGGCAGAAAAAGATGTATTCAGACTTCGCAAATCTTTGTCATCCAGCTCGTCAACGTAAGATTTTGCTTTAACGTAGAACATAGATACACTTGAATACAAATTGAATTTTCCAAATGAGAAATTATAACTAGCATCTGTACCAAAAGTATTAATGGTAAGACAATTCTTTGGAGAATACTTGGTGAACAAGTCATCCACTACCTGAGTCAGATTCTGTATGGCATCAGATGTGTGATAATAATACAGGTTAAAAGAGAAATTTCCTTTAAACACATAGTTGAACTCCAAATTGTCCATGACCGATGGTGTAAGTCTATCGTTACCTTCGGTGTATGTGTAGGTGTTACGAAAAACACGTGTAGGATTCATATCATTCATAGAAGGTCTGTCAATACGTTTGCTGTAGCTTAAGGCAAAGGAATGATTATCTGAAGGATTGTATGAGATTTCTGCAAATGGGAACCAGTGATCATATTTATTAGAAACAGACAGCCCTTCTAATGTTATTCCATCATCATTGGTGTGTTCATATCGTAAACCAGCTTTGGCGTAAAAAAAGCCAAACATTCGATTGATATCTGCATAGAAGGCTGTTACCGTTTCTTTATATAAAAAACCATTTCTACTTCCAAACTCAGAGACGTTATTGGTCCTGAAATGGGAATATTTTCCACCTAACTCAAAATTTAGCCAAGTAAACGGAAGGTTTAAATCTGCGCTCAGGGTATTGACGATATAGCTATAATCATTATTGCTGTTCGAGAAGTTGTGTGCTGTACTCGAATCAAAATTCTGATTAATTTTGTCAATGACATGGATATAGTTGTAATTTACCGTTACTTTTTTGCCTAAGCTATCAAGTTTCCAGTCCACATAGGGGGAGATTGTCTCCAAACGGTATTTATCGTGATTCGACTCGGAATAAGAATTCGATGGACATGCGTCTGCATTGAAAGTCATCTGCCCCATTTGGTGGGCTTTACTGCGAGAATTATTTAATGTTGCAAAAAATCCCAAATTCAAATCGCCTAATTGGTAATTGCTATTTAGATTCTGACCTAGTATGTCATACCTATTTAAAGTATTGTCGGTCGTAAAGCGCATATAGTCTGGATAAGAATAAGTATTCTGTACTATTTGGCGGCGCTTTTCATTGGAATTATTTATTTTGTATTCAACAGAAAAATTGCCTGAGGAAAAAGACAGTCCAATTCCTTCTTCTGCGCTAAAGTGAGAGCGTTGTGTTAACACCGTGTGGACATTCCCATCAAACCCCACAGGCTTACTCTTTAGAATAATATTGATTACTCCGCAATTGCTTCTGCATCAAATTCGGCAGAAGGATTGGTTACAAGTTCTATTTTGCTTACATTTTCAGATGGTAAGGTGCGTAGGTACATATCCAAATCTTTACCATCTAAGTTAATGCGATGACCATTAACCAAAACAACTACACCGTTTTTGCCAATAATCTTTATTTCATCACTTGTCGGATCTATACGAGGAATATTATGGAGCATATCTCGCATATTGAAACCACTGGCAAAGGGACTATTTTGAACAAGATAAACAAGTTTGCCAGCTTTCTGGCTAAATAGTCTGCGCTGAGAGGTAATCATCACCTCATTCAGTGTGTGCTCCTTCACAGTCAACATGATATCGCCCAAATCAACATTGTTGTGTACGTCAATGGTGTCAGCTTTTAATATATCACCTAATTGTCTGTATCTGACAACAAACTTTCCTGACGGTAGAGAGAATGTAAACTTTCCTTGATTATCAGAAAAACCACTGGAGATAGTTTCTCCATCAAGATGACTTACTATTATTTCCGTGGCTTCCAACGGTAAAGAGCCTGCAGCTTTATCAAATAGTCTTCCTGTTAAATTCCATTCTTGAGCAAATGCCATATTATACGAAACGGATAATGCTATAATAATTATAAACTTTAGTTTCATAATAATGCAATGAGTCCGCTTGAGAAAATTTTCTGCTATCCTTGCATGACTTGGTAACTATAGTTTTTAAAGCCTTAGCCATAGGAAAGAAAAACTCAAGTTTTCTCCTTTTTTAAATGTTATACATATTGCGGAGGTATACAGCCTCTTTCTTTCCATTTGCAAAAGTACTAAAAATGCAGATACGAAGAACTTTTATGTTGATATTTTAAACTGAATTAAACTTATAAACAGCAAAATTATACTTACTTAAACAAAACTGTGTCTTTTATTACAAAAATACGGTTCTAACGTGACTTTTGTCTATTGGTCTTTAGTGTTATCTTTCAAATTCATATTTACATTTTGCACATGAGAATAAAATTAAACTATCATGGTTGAGTAACTACTCAGCACCCCTATGGGCATGAGTAATCGTCTTACTGTTGTACTACAGCAAGAATTGCATTGAATTTAGAATTTCCGTTCTTCATAGCAGTT
>ENA-OPYQ01000123-OPYQ01000123.1-human-gut-metagenome-genome-assembly--contig:-NODE-123-length-10327-cov-0.939510_pt1 | contig 10327 bp, 6 predicted proteins | sample MGYA00242471_ERZ504479 | MGnify/ENA primary metagenome ERZ504479 (study PRJEB26092, sample SAMD00036225) | human gut metagenome | host: Homo sapiens | study: EMG produced TPA metagenomics assembly of... | reverse complement strand
CTGGATTTTGATAATATGGATTTTCATCGTACTAATCCTGCAACAGGGTTACCTATGTCAGGTATTGGTGTGGATATCGGTGGTAATTCATATGGTTATAGTTCAAAACGATATGATGAGTGAATCTTAATTTGTATATTATGACGTTTTATTCAATATGAAGGAACATTGATGAAAATGAAAAAATTGATGATGGTTGCACTGGTCAGTTCCACTCTGGCCCTTTCAGGGTGTGGTGCGATGAGCACAGCAATCAAGAAGCGTAACCTTGAGGTGAAGACTCAGATGAGTGAGACCATCTGGCTTGAACCCGCCAGCGAACGCACGGTATTTCTGCAGATCAAAAACACGTCTGATAAAGACATGAGTGGGCTGCAGGGCAAAATTGCTGATGCTGTGAAAGCAAAAGGATATCAGGTGGTGACTTCTCCGGATAAAGCCTACTACTGGATTCAGGCGAATGTGCTGAAGGCTGATAAGATGGATCTGCGGGAGTCTCAGGGATGGCTGAACCGTGGTTATGAAGGCGCAGCTGTTGGTGCAGCGTTAGGTGCCGGTATTACCGGCTATAACTCAAATTCTGCCGGTGCCACACTCGGTGTAGGCCTTGCTGCTGGTCTGGTGGGTATGGCTGCAGATGCGATGGTGGAAGATGTGAACTATACCATGATCACGGATGTACAGATTGCAGAGCGTACTAAGGCAACGGTGACAACGGATAATGTTGCCGCCCTGCGTCAGGGCACATCAGGTGCGAAAATTCAGACCAGTACTGAAACAGGTAACCAGCATAAATACCAGACCCGTGTGGTCTCAAATGCGAACAAGGTTAACCTGAAATTTGAAGAGGCGAAGCCTGTTCTCGAAGACCAGCTGGCCAAATCAATCGCAAATATTCTCTGAACCTCGTCAGGAGGCTGATCTGACCGGCCTCCTTGCTGACGCCTCGCGTTGCTCGTTGTCCAACCCCGGGATGTAACAAAATAAATTTTGTCACCTCCCGGCGTTTCCGAAATAAATATGAAACACTGAGCGGTTGTGCAAATTCTTTGTGCGACCGTGAAGTGTTGCCGGCGAAGCCGGGATCTTCCGGAGAAAGTCATTATGACATCAGACAATATCGCTGAATATGTTGGTGAGAATAATCAATTTACTGAGAAGCCTGTAACTGAATACCCCCCGGTGATACAGGATAATACAGTGACCACTAAAGACTATCTGTACAGCAATAATATTGATACTGACCTTTTAGTGGTTATCGGAGGGCTTATTGTTATATTGTTTCTCATGATGCTTATCATGTACTTTATTAATTCTCTCAGGCATAAGGAATTAACTGAAATACTGGAAAAATATCTTTTCCTGAAAAATCCGGGAGCAATTTGCTTAAACCGGAGGCGGTCAGCTGTAATTTGTTGTCCCTGTGTGTGCTGGCACCGGTACTCTGTACACCCAGAAAGCTGGCAGAAGTCTCCAGGGAGATCATCGTGGCGAGTGCGCAGGAAATTGCATGGACGCCGGGGAGCAGTCGTATTGATGGTCATCAGGGCGAAAATATTACCTGGTCTCTGTCATCGCAGTCTCCTGCCGATAAGTATGATCTCATCAATAAAACCTCCCGTGTTTCTCCTGACAGTGGCCGTTTTTATGAACCGGACACAGTTCTGGATCACCGTGAACGGGTACGCCTTTTTATTCAGATCCAGTTTCCGCATGGGAGTGACTGGTCTGAAGTATTGCGCCTGACTGACATTGTTACAGAGAAGGTCTCTTCCGGCAGGACTGCAGGCGGGTATCACCACCGGCATACAGGGTACACCTGGTCTGTTTCTGTGAATTAACCCCACATCATCCTTTTCTGCCCTGTTCCAGATTTTCCCGGAGTTTCATCATGAGTTTTAACGCAAAGGATATGACCCAGGGCGGTCAGATTGCGTCCATGCGTATCCGCATGTTCAGCCAGATCGCCAATATCATGCTTTACTGCCTGTTTATTTTTTTCTGGATCCTCATTGGTCTGGTCTTATGGGTAAAAATAAGCTGGCAGACGTTTATCAACGGCTGTATTTACTGGTGGTGTACCACGCTGGAAGGCATGCGGGATTTAATAAAATCCCAGCCGGTCTATGAGATCCAGTATTACGGCAAAATCTTCCGGATGAACGCTGCCCAGGTACTGCATGATAAATATATGATCTGGTGCGGAGAGCAGCTATGGTCTGCATTCGTTCTGGCGTCTGTCGTGGCCCTGGTTATTTGCCTGATCACCTTCTTTGTTGTCTCCTGGATTCTGGGGCGTCAGGGTAAACAACAGAGCGAAAATGAAGTCACAGGTGGTCGTCAGCTGACAGACAATCCGAAAGACGTTGCCCGGATGCTGAAAAAAGACGGCAAGGACTCCGATATCCGGATTGGCGACCTGCCGATTATCCGGGATTCCGAAATCCAGAACTTCTGTCTGCACGGCACGGTCGGGGCCGGTAAGTCGGAGGTTATCCGTCGTCTGGCCAACTACGCCCGTCAGCGCGGTGATATGGTGGTGATTTATGACCGTTCAGGGGAATTTGTTAAAAGTTACTATGATCCCTCCATCGATAAAATCCTGAATCCGCTGGATGCCCGCTGTGCCGCATGGGATTTGTGGAAGGAGTGCCTGACACAGCCGGATTTTGATAATACCGCAAATACTCTGATCCCTATGGGTACAAAAGAGGACCCGTTCTGGCAGGGTTCAGGACGTACCATTTTTGCGGAAGCGGCGTACCTGATGCGTAATGACCCCAACCGCAGCTACAGCAAACTGGTGGACACACTGCTTTCCATCAAAATTGAAAAACTGCGTACCTTCCTGCGTAATTCACCGGCGGCCAACCTGGTGGAAGAGAAAATTGAGAAAACGGCGATTTCCATCCGTGCTGTCCTGACCAACTACGTGAAAGCCATCCGTTACCTGCAGGGGATTGAGCATAACGGTGAGTCTTTTACCATCCGTGACTGGATGCGTGGTGTCCGGGAAGATCAGAAAAACGGCTGGCTGTTTATTTCGTCGAACGCCGACACCCATGCCTCCCTGAAGCCGGTGATCTCCATGTGGCTGTCCATTGCCATTCGTGGTCTGCTGGCAATGGGAGAAAACCGTAACCGTCGTGTGTGGTTTTTCTGTGATGAGTTACCCACGTTACACAAACTGCCGGATCTGGTGGAGATCCTGCCGGAAGCCCGTAAGTTCGGTGGCTGTTATGTGTTTGGTATCCAGTCCTATGCCCAGCTGGAAGATATCTACGGTGAGAAAGCGGCGGCCACGCTGTTTGACGTCATGAACACCCGTGCTTTTTTCCGTTCCCCGAGCCATAAGATTGCAGAGTTCGCTGCCGGTGAGATTGGTGAGAAAGAGCACCTGAAAGCCAGCGAGCAGTATTCCTACGGTGCTGACCCGGTACGTGACGGGGTATCGACCGGTAAGGATATGGAGCGTCAGACGCTGGTCAGTTATTCCGACATTCAGTCTCTGCCGGATCTGACCTGCTATGTCACTCTGCCCGGACCGTATCCGGCAGTCAAACTCTCTCTGAAATATCAGGCACGACCGAAGGTCGCTCCGGAGTTTATTCCGCGTGACATCAACCCGGAAATGGAGAACCGTCTGAGTGCCGTACTTGCCGCAAGGGAAGCAGAAGGTCGTCAGATGGCCAGCCTCTTTGAACCGGAGGTTGCCTCCGGAGAAGATGTGACTCAGGCTGAACAGCCACAACAGCCTGTGTCTTCTGTCATCAATGATAAGAAGTCAGATGCAGGTGTGAGTGTTCCGGCAGGGGGGATCGAGCAGGAGCTGAAAATGAAACCGGAAGAAGAGATGGAACAGCAACTGCCACCCGGGATCAGTGAATCCGGTGAAGTGGTGGATATGGCCGCTTATGAGGCATGGCAACAGGAAAATCATCCGGACATCCAGCAGCATATGCAGCGTCGTGAAGAGGTGAACATTAATGTGCACCGGGAGCGCGGGGAGGATGTTGAGCCGGGAGATGATTTCTGATGTTGAGTTTCAGCGTTGTTAAATCGGCAGGCAGTGCCGGAAACTATTACACCGACAAGGATAATTACTATGTGCTGGGCAGCATGGGAGAACGCTGGGCTGGTCAGGGGGCTGAACAGCTTGGGCTGCAGGGCAGTGTCGATAAGGATGTTTTTACCCGTCTTCTGGAGGGCAGGCTGCCGGACGGGGCGGATTTAAGCCGCATGCAGGATGGCAGTAATAAGCATCGTCCCGGCTACGACCTGACCTTCTCCGCCCCCAAAAGTGTCTCCATGATGGCCATGCTCGGGGGGGATAAACGTCTTATTGATGCACATAACCAGGCCGTGGATTTTGCTGTCCGTCAGGTGGAGGCGCTGGCTTCCACACGGGTGATGACGGACGGACAGTCAGAAACGGTACTGACCGGTAATCTGGTGATGGCACTGTTTAACCACGACACCAGTCGCGATCAGGAACCACAGTTACACACGCATGCGGTGGTGGCTAATGTCACGCAGCATAACGGTGAGTGGAAGACACTGAGCAGTGACAAAGTGGGGAAAACGGGGTTCATTGAGAATGTGTACGCTAATCAGATTGCCTTTGGCAGGCTCTACCGGGAAAAACTAAAAGAGCAGGTTGAGGTCACTGGGCTATGAAACCGAGTGGTGGGTAAGCACGGTATGTGGGAGATGCCGGGCGTACCGGTGGAGGCCTTTTCCGGACGCTCACAGGCTATCCGGGAGGCCGTCGGGGAAGATGCCTCGCTGAAATCCCGGGATGTGGCGGCACTGGATACGCGAAAATCCAAACAGCACGTCGATCCTGAAGTCAGAATGGCTGAATGGATGCAGACGCTGAAGGAAACCGGGTTCGACATCCGGGCATATCGTGACGCGGCGGATCAGCGTGCGGAGATCCGCACGCAGGCGCCCGGGCCTGCTTCACAGGACGGGCCGGATGTGCAGCAGGCGGTGACACAGGCGATTGCCGGATTAAGTGAACGAAAAGTGCAGTTCACGTACACGGACGTGCTGGCCAGGACGGTCGGCATACTGCCGCCGGAAAATGGTGTGATTGAACGGGCACGCGCCGGTATCGATGAGGCCATCAGCCGTGAGCAGCTTATCCCCCTCGACCGTGAGAAGGGGCTGTTCACATCAGGAATTCATGTGCTCGATGAGCTGTCCGTCCGGGCACTCAGTCGTGACATCATGAAACAGAACCGGGTGACCGTACATCCGGAGAAAAGTGTCCCCCGGACGGCTGGTTACAGCGATGCGGTCAGTGTTCTGGCACAGGACCGTCCGTCGCTGGCCATTGTGTCCGGGCAGGGCGGTGCAGCCGGGCAGCGTGAGCGGGTGGCTGAACTGGTCATGATGGCCCGGGAGCAGGGGCGGGAGGTGCAGATTATCGCTGCTGACCGTCGCTCGCAGATGAACCTGAAGCAGGATGAACGGCTGTCCGGTGAGCTGATAACCGGACGTCGTCAGCTGCAGGAGGGCATGGTCTTCACGCCGGGCAGTACTGTTATCGTCGACCAGGGCGAAAAACTCTCCCTGAAAGAGACGTTAACCCTGCTGGATGGTGCCGCACGTCATAACGTACAGGTCCTGATAATCGACAGCGGGCAGCGAACCGGTACAGGCAGTGCGCTGATGGCCATGAAGGATGCCGGGGTGAACACGTATCGCTGGCAGGGCGGAGAACAGCGACCGGCAACCATCATCAGTGAACCGGACCGGAATGTCCGCTATGACCGGCTGGCCGGAGATTTTGCGGCCAGCGTGAAAGCCGGAGAAGAGAGCGTGGCACAGGTCAGCGGGGTACGGGAACAGGCCATACTGACACAGGCCATTCGCAGTGAGCTGAAAACACAGGGCGTGCTCGGACACCCGGAGGTGACCATGACCGCCCTGTCACCGGTCTGGCTGGACAGCCGGAGCCGTATCTGCGGGATATGTACCGACCGGGGATGGTGATGGAGCAGTGGAACCCGGAGACACGCAGTCATGACCGCTATGTTATCGACCGGGTGACGGCGCAGAGTCACAGCCTGACCCTGCGGGATGCGCAGGGCGAAACGCAGGTGGTGCGTATTTCCTCCCTGGACAGCAGCTGGTCGCTGTTCCGGCCGGAAAAATGCCGGTGGCAGACGGCGAGCGACTGAGGGTGACAGGGAAAATTCCCGGGCTCCGCGTCTCCGGCGGTGACCGCCTGCAGGTGGCATCCGTCAGTGAAGATGTGATGACGGTTGTTGTGCCGGGGCGGGCTGAACCGGCCACCCTGCCTGTGGCTGATTCACCGTTCACGGCACTGAAGCTGGAGAACGGCTGGGTGGAAACGCCCGGGCATTCCGTCAGTGACAGTGCGACGGTGTTTGCCTCCGTCACACAGATGGCAATGGACAACGCCACCCTGAACGGTCTGGCCCGCAGCGGTCGTGATGTCCGGCTGTATTCCTCACTGGATGAAACCCGTACTGCGGAAAAACTTGCCCGCCATCCCTCCTTTACGGTGGTTTCTGAGCAGATAAAGGCGCGGGCCGGTGAGACATCGCTGGAAACCGCTATCAGTCTGCAGAAAGCCGGGCTGCACACGCCGGCACAGCAGGCCATTCATCTGGCCCTTCCTGTGCTGGAAAGTAAAAACCTGGCCTTCAGCATGGTGGACCTGCTGACAGAGGCGAAGTCGTTTGCTGCAGAAGGAACCGGTTTTACTGAACTGGGAGGGGAAATCAATGCGCAGATAAAACGCGGTGACTTACTGTATGTGGATGTGGCAAAAGGCTATGGCACAGGCCTGCTGGTTTCCCGTGCGTCGTATGAGGCAGAAAAAAGTATTCTTCGCCATATTCTCGAAGGTAAGGAGGCGGTCACGCCGCTGATGGAGAGAGTACCCGGCGAACTCATGGAGACGTTAACGTCGGGACAGCGTGCCGCCACCCGTATGATACTGGAAACGTCCGACCGTTTCACGGTGGTACAGGGTTATGCCGGTGTGGGTAAGACCACACAGTTCCGGGCGGTGATGTCAGCCGTGAACATGCTGCCGGCGAGTGAGCGTCCCCGAGTTGTGGGGCTGGGGCCCACGCACCGTGCGGTCGGGGAGATGCGCAGCGCCGGCGTGGATGCACAGACGCTGGCGTCCTTTCTGCATGACACGCAGCTGCAGCAGCGCAGCGGAGAAACGCCGGATTTCAGCAACACGCTGTTTCTGCTCGATGAGAGCTCAATGGTGGGCAATACCGACATGGCACGGGCATACGCCCTGATTGCGGCCGGTGGCGGTCGTGCCGTGGCCAGTGGTGACACGGACCAGCTGCAGGCCATCGCGCCCGGTCAGCCTTTCCGGCTCCAGCAGACGCGCAGTGCTGCCGATGTGGTCATCATGAAGGAGATTGTGCGTCAGACGCCGGAACTGCGGGAGGCGGTATACAGCCTGATTAACCGGGATGTGGAAAGGGCACTGTCCGGGCTTGAGAGTGTGAAACCGTCTCAGGTGCCACGTCTGGAGGGTGCATGGGCACCGGAGCACTCCGTGACGGAGTTCAGTCACAGCCAGGAAGCGAAACTGGCAGAAGCGCAGCAGAAGGCGATGCTGAAAGGTGAGACTTTTCCGGATGTCCCCATGACACTGTATGAAGCCATTGTCCGCGACTATACCGGCAGGACACCGGAAGCACGGGAGCAGACGCTGATTGTCACGCACCTGAATGAGGACCGGCGCGTACTGAACAGCATGATTCATGATGCACGGGAAAAGGCCGGTGAGCTGGGGAAAGAGCAGGTCATGGTGCCTGTCCTGAACACAGCGAATATACGTGACGGGGAGCTGCGTCGTCTCTCCACCTGGGAGAATAACCCGGATGCCCTTGCCCTGGTGGATAATGTGTATCACCGGATTGCCGGTATCAGCAAGGATGACAGGCTGATAACCCTGCAGGATGCTGAAGGTAACACGCGGCTGATTTCGCCCCGGGAGGCGGTGGCTGAAGGCGTCACACTGTACACCCCGGACACCATCCGGGTGGGGACCGGTGACCGGATGCGCTTCACGAAGAGTGACCGGGAGCGCGGTTATGTGGCCAACAGCGTCTGGACGGTGACAGCGGTTTCCGGTGACAGTGTCACGCTGTCGGACGGACAGCAGACCCGGGTGATTCGCCCCGGACAGGAGCGGGCAGAGCAACATATTGACCTGGCCTATGCCATCACCGCCCACGGTGCGCAGGGGGCGAGTGAAACCTTTGCCATCGCGCTTGAAGGCACGGAAGGTAACCGGAAACTGATGGCCGGCTTTGAGTCAGCCTACGTGGCCCTGTCGCGTATGAAGCAGCATGTGCAGGTGTACACCGATAACCGTCAGGGCTGGACGGATGCCATTAACAATGCCGTACAGAAAGGAACTGCCCACGATGTGTTTGAGCCGAAACCGGACCGGGAGGTCATGAATGCAGAGCGGCTGTTCAGTACGGCACGGGAACTGCGGGACGTGGCGGCAGGCCGAGCCGTTCTTCGTCAGGCGGGGCTGTCCGGGGGAGACAGTCCTGCACGGTTTATTGCACCGGGACGTAAATATCCACAGCCGTATGTGGTACTGCCGGCTTTTGACCGTAACGGCAGGTCCGCCGGTATCTGGCTGAACCCGCTGACCACGGATGACGGAAACGGGCTGCGGGGATTCAGCGGTGAAGGACGGGTGAAAGGCAGCGGGGATGCGCAGTTCGTGGCCTGCAGGGCAGCCGTAACGGAGAAAGCCTGCTGGCTGATAATATGCAGGAGGGTGTCCGGATTGCCGTGATAATCCTGACAGCGGTGTGGTGGTGAGAATCGCCGGTGAAGGCCGTCCGTGGAATCCCGGTGCCATCACCGGTGGTCGCGTGTGGGGGATATCCCGGACAACAGCGTCCAGCCGGGGGCCGGAAATGGTGAACCGGTTACAGCTGAAGTGCTGGCACAGCGGCAGGCTGAAGAGGCCATCCGCCGTGAAACGGAACGTCGCGCAGATGAAATTGTCCGTAAAATGGCAGAGAACAAACCTGACCTGCCGGATGGCAGAACAGAGCAGGCTGTCAGGGAGATTGCCGGGCAGGAGCGTGACCGGGCTGCCATAACTGAACGGGAAGCCGCGCTGCCGGAGAGTGTGCTGCGTGAATCACAACGGGAGCAGGAAGCGGTCCGGGAGGTTGCCCGGGAAAATCTGCTGCAGGAGCGTCTGCAGCAGATGGAGCGGGATATGGTCCGTGACCTGCAGAAAGAGAAAACCCTGGGCGGAGACTGATACAGGAAGACAAACACTGATGACAACGGATAACACGAACACGACACGTAACGATTCACTGGCTGCACGGACCGATACCTGGTTGCAGTCGTTTCTGGTCTGGTCACCCGGACAGCGGGATATCATCAAAACGGTGGCGCTGGTGCTGATGGTACTGGACCACATCAATCTGATATTCCAGCTGAAGCAGGAATGGATGTTTCTGGCCGGGCGAGGAGCCTTTCCGCTGTTTGCCCTGGTGTGGGGGCTGAATCTGTCCCGTCATGCGCATATCCGGCAACCGGCCATTAACCGGCTGTGGGGATGGGGAATTATTGCCCAGTTCGCATATTATCTGGCCGGCTTTCCCTGGTATGAGGGGAATATCCTGTTTGCCTTTGCAGTGGCGGCACAGGTGCTGACGTGGTGTGAAACGCGCAGTGGGTGGCGTACAGCAGCGGCCATTCTTCTGATGGCCCTGTGGGGGCCTTTGTCCGGCACCAGTTACGGCATTGCCGGGCTGCTGATGCTGGCAGTCAGCCACCGGCTGTACCGGGCGGAAGACAGAGCGGAACGTCTGGCGCTGGTCGCCTGCCTGCTGGCTGTTATTCCGGCGCTTAACCTTGCCACCAGTGATGCAGCGGCGGTGGCCGGTTTTGTGATGACGGTGCTGACCGTTGGTCTGGTGTCGTGTGCAGGAAAATCATTACCCCGTTTCTGGCCCGGGGATTTTTTCCCGGTATTCTACGCCTGTCATCTGGCTGTGCTGGGCGTTCTGGCGCTGTGACGGGTGTGGTATCTTTGACCGTAACAGGATGATTCGTCAGAGGCAGAACACAGCATGACAGAGCAGAAGCGACGGTACTGACACTGAAGCGGAAAACGGAAGGGGAGACGCCTGTCCGCAGGCGGAAAACCATCATCAATGTCACCACGCCACCAAAGTGGAAGGTGAAAAAGCAGAAGCTGGCCGAGAAAGCAGCCCGGGGAAGCGGAGCTGGCGGCAAAAAAAGCGCAGGCCAGACAGGCGCTGTCCATTTATCTGAC
>ENA-OPYQ01000122-OPYQ01000122.1-human-gut-metagenome-genome-assembly--contig:-NODE-122-length-10369-cov-0.578891_pt1 | contig 10369 bp, 13 predicted proteins | sample MGYA00242471_ERZ504479 | MGnify/ENA primary metagenome ERZ504479 (study PRJEB26092, sample SAMD00036225) | human gut metagenome | host: Homo sapiens | study: EMG produced TPA metagenomics assembly of... | reverse complement strand
TCCAGCCTAAGCCACGTGGTTAGGGAACTGGATCATAGCCACCCTTGTGGAAAGGATGACAGCGAAGAATGCGTTTTAAACCCATCCAGCTACCTTTCAAAGGACCATATTTTTCGATGGCCTGCAGAGTATATGTGGAACATGTCGGATAATAACGGCAACATCCAGGTTTTAAGGGAGATATGGCGAGCTGATAAAACCTAATTAAAAGTCGTAAAAGCATGGTTATACAGCGTTTCATGGAAACCTCCATATACACAAAAAGGACCAAAGCCTCTAACTTGTGGTCCTATTTATCATTTTGTATCAATAATTTGCTTTTTCGCAAGAGATACAAAATCTCCTTTTCCGCTTTTTCGTAGGTAGCGTTTTTCAGAGGGCCACGTCCAACAATTACGATATGATACCCTTCGCGAATGGCGTGCTGATTGAGGCGATATACCTCTTTCATCAGGCGTCTAGCTCGGTTGCGCTCCACTGCACAACCAACCTTTTTACCTGTTACAAAACCAATGCGCGTAGGTTGCTTTGCCACGGGCATACGATACAGTACACACATACGGCCTACTTCGTATTTTCCGTGCTTATACACAAGGCGATATTCATTATTGTGCGTCAGTCGTCTTGCTTTATCAAGGCAATAATCCATATGCATTGTCCTTAAGTCCTAAGAATAGAAAAACTTGGCAGCAGCGCCAAGTTTTTTCTCCTGCCTAACAGCTATTATATTATGCAGATAAGCGTTTTCTGCCTTTTGCACGTCTTCTTTTCAAAACGAGACGGCCACCAATAGTTTTCATGCGTTCACGGAAACCATGGGTACGTTTTCTCCAAAGAGTATTTGGTTGGTAAGTACGTTTCATTAGTAAAACACCTCCTCGTCATTCTGTATTGTTTTACTTATACCATAACAGGGTAATTATAGAGGTAAAACGTAAATTTGTCAATATAATAAAGGGGTTCTGCTGTGAGTTCTTGTATTTCTGAAAATAATTCTACTATACATTTTATCCTATAATTGATGTTACGTTTCCAAGGGGAGGAATATAGGGCTCCTTCATCGCTCCATACTCATCGTAAAGTCGCTCAAAAGGACCCTATATTCCCTCCCTAAGACAACCCTAATGTCATCCTCAACACCACTACACGATGTAAACGTAACATCAATTTATCAACATACAAGAACTCACAACCTTAATTTTTTTATATTAGACAAATTTACATTTTAATCTCTAGTTGAAGAGAGGGGAGGAATAGATGTGGTTTTCTCCCTCCATACTCATCGTTTCGGTCAAAAATCCACATCTATTCCTGCTCCTAACACACTCTAATGACTACTCATACACCTACCACCAGTATAAAAGTAGTATCAGTTTTTATAGGAAATCTAAAAGTCTTTCAGAATACGGATCTAAGATTTAACAAATGTTACCTTTTAACCTCTTGCTAGGAAAGGGGGAAAATTGATGCTATTAATTTCCTCTGACTTCTCTCCCCGATTTTCATTTAAGTTGTGTTGATAACGTTTTATAAACAGATCTAATGTAGATTGATAGAAGGTATATCTATTACTTTTTTGGTTATATGTATAAAAATCATAAAATTATATGGTTGGAGGAGGGGAAGTGAAACTACTTTTGAGCGACTTGCGTCAGGATGGAGCGATAAAAGTAGTTTCACTTCCTATCCCAAAAGTAATAGATATACCAAGAGAAAATTAAAATATACATTATAAACAGTTTATAAAAGTTATCCACAGATTGAATGACAAATTACTTATTTTTTGGTACAATCATACTTGAAATTAGGAAAAATTATATATTTTTATAGGTTTTTGATGGATAACTTTCGAGGTTATCCACATTTTTCTCTTTTATCCTATAAAATCTAAAAAGTCAGTATTTATCTAGATAAAATAGACTTATATTTTTACTTATTCACAGGTTATACACAAGTTATTCACAGGAATAATAGTTTTTTCCACAGCTTTTACAATGGTTATGCACATTATTCCTAAAGTTATACACATTATTCCTAAAGTTATACACATTTATTGCAATAGTTATTCACAAGAGGCACGTCATGCAATCATTTGATTTAAATAATATAATGGGAGCATATATTGCAAGAGGCGAAAAAGAATATGCAACATTTACCTGATGCATTGTATTTGCGCGTCACGTCATCGTTGATTCCCATGTCTCTCGAAAGTCATTCGATCCATATTGGGGTCATGCAAACATTTGTAAAAAACTTAATCGACCAGCAGCCGCAAATTAGCAAGGCTTTGCAGGATGCGATTACTACGGTTATCGGTTCCCATCGAGATATGGTGTTATTCGATTTCAATCAAGAAAGTGTAGATACTACCTTTGTTGATGAAAATCTCATCGATACGCCTGTTGTAGCACCGCCGATGCCTTTACCACCTATAGTAGAGGAAAAGGCTCATCAAGAGGAGTTTTACACACCAGTCTATCAAGATCCTGTCTATATCGACCGCGCGCCAGCGCCTGTGGAGATTCCAGACGAACCAATGGTAACGACACCAAAGAAATCTACAGAAACAACGCCAACATTGCAGTCTGACAATGTACCTGTGGATTTATCGTTATCTAATCTCAATCCGGCGTACCGTTTTGATAACTACGTAACGGGTAATGCCAACCGTATACCATTTGGGGCTGCACAAAATGTAGCTGAATTTCCTGGTGGAGACTATAATCCGCTCTTTATCTATGGTTCATCGGGCCTCGGCAAAACACATTTGATGCACGCCATCGGTAATGCTATCAAGGAAAATCATCCACATATGAGGTCATGTCTATTACGAGCGAAAACTTTATGAATATTTTCGTTGAAACATTACAGCGCAACCAAGGTAAATTGTTCCGCAACACATTCCGCAATATCGATGTGCTCATGATTGACGATATTCAGTTCCTTGAAAGCCGTGAAAGTACGAAAACTGAACTATTTAATACGTTCAATGAATTATTAAATAACAACAAGCAAATCGTTCTTACCTCTGATACGATGCCAAACGATATGGAACAGTTCGAAGATCGTCTTCGCTCTCGTTTCCAAGCTGGCTATATTGCCACAATGGAAAATCCAGATTTAGAAACGCGCATTGCCATCTTCAGATCACTGCTCGAACGAGAATATAAAAAGAATCGCATTATTCGCATCGATAATGATTCAATTAACTATGTAGCATTGCAATTTAGCGAAAACGTCCGCGTATTGCAAGGTGCTTTTACCAAGCTCATCGGTACAGCATCCATCGATCAACGTCTCGAATCTATCGACCTAGAATACACAAAACACGCCTTGGCGGGCCTCGTTCATACCGAAGAGGTGAATATGGTTAATATTGAAAGCATCCAGAATTTTGTAAGTTCTTATTTCAATATTAAAAAGCAAGACCTACTCGGCAAGAAACGAAAAGCCCAATTCGCATTTCCACGGCAAATCGCCATGTATCTATGCCGCGATATGATCAATGAAAGCTATCCTCAAATCGCAGCAGCTTTTTCTCGTGATCATACGACAATTCTCCATGCGTACGATAAAATAACGAAGGAAATTGAAAAAAACGAAGAAACTAAACGAATGGTTGCAGAAATTAAACAGAAATTAACAACCTGTGGATAACTCTGTGGATATACGGTGAATAACTTTGTGGATATCCTAAAACTCATACTTTGATGTTAATATGTGGATAAGTAGGTACAAACTATCAACATAGTTATACACAACTCATAATTCACACAGTTAGTAGCGCCAAATCACTTTTACACATATAAACAGGCCCCTACTATTACTACTACTAAAACTAACAAACAATCAAAAAACCAGTAGAAATAGATCTACCGTAGAATATCTATAGAGCATCTAAGATAGTAAACATAGAATATTACAAACAAAGCAATTAATTATTAGTGCTTTTACAATATATAAAAATTATAAAGGAGTAACATGTGCATATTACATTCCCTAAAGCAAATCTCCAAAAAGCAATTAACGTATTGCAAAAGGTATCTCAAAATAAAACAAGTTCCAACTTACCAGGCGCTATTTATATGACTACAAAAAATGGTCAAGTAGAATTGCAAGGTAACGACTTTGAACTCGGCATTCGCTTAACCATCGATGGAGACATTAAAGAACCTGGTACTTTAGTGGTAGGTTCCCGCTATTTCCAAGAATTAATTCGCAAATTGCCTGGCGATACTATTGAACTTTACAAACCAGAAGACGGAAATTCTTTAACCATCACATCTGGATCTTCCGAATTTAACCTTGTTACATTACACCCAGATGATTTCTCCTTGGTGGAACAAATTCACGACCAAGATCATGTAAACATTGATAGCTTTGCTATGAAAGAACTCATCGATTTAACAAATTATGCAGCTGCTACTGACGAAGATCGTCCTGTATTTACCGGTGCTCTTCTTGAAATCAAAGAAAACGAAGTGACTATGGTTGCTACCGATACACACCGTATGGCTGTTAAAAAAATTACCATCGATGAACCAGCAACGACTCCAATGCGCGCTATCATTCCAACAAAAACGTTGGCTGAAGTATCTCGTTTATTACCAACAGATAATCCAGCTATGATCAATATCATTTGGAATCGCACACAAATCGTATTCAATTTTGAATCTATTTATATTATTTCTCGCTTAATTGAAGGTACATACCCTGAATATGAAAAGGTAATTCCTTCCCAATTCGATTCTAGCGCTGTAATTGATCGCCGCGAATTTGCTGGTGCTGTTGATCGCGTATCCTTGTTGGCTAAAGACATCAGCTATAATGTAATTCGTTATGATTGGTCTGAAAGTAATGTCACATTGTCTACTCAAAATACTGAAATCGGTATGGCAAAAGAAGACGTAGCTGTTGAATTTAAAGGCACACCTTTCACAATCTCCTTCAATGGTCGCTACATCTCTGACATCTTGCGTCATAGCACAGGTGACAATATCCACTTGTTCTTAAAACAAAATGGTCCTGTTGTCATTCGCCAAGACAATAATCCAAACTATACATACGTAGTAACACCAGTTCGCACAAATGCTTAAAGTAGGGTGTGAGCTAACAGAGGAGCGGTAGCGACGATGGGAGACACACATCACTTTTGGTCGGAGCGTGCAATTTTTCGAAGAAAAATGCCCAGCGAGCGACCTGGACTCAGTATGATATATATGCTTATGTTAATTGTCTACTTTAGGAGAACGTTATGAAAGAGCAACAGCAGGTACCCATTCATACGGAGTACATTCAAATTGATCAGTTGTTGAAGTTAGAAGGCATCATTGAAACAGGTGTCAAATTAAATCTTTCATCGATGAAGGTATCCTTACCTTAAATGGTCAAGTTGTAACGGAAAAACGCAAGAAATGCCGCGTTGGTGATGTGATTTCTTGTGAAGGTCTTGATGTAGACCTCGTGATTACACAAGAGGAGGCATAATCGGTGAGAATTGACTCACTTCAGTTATTTCAGTTTCGTAATTATAAGGATGTACAGATACAGTTTAATCCTGAGATTATTGTTCTATATGGCACTAATGGGGCTGGTAAGACGAATATCCTCGAATCGATTTATGTTGGTACCATTGGTAAAAGCCATCGTACGAATGATACATCAGATATGCTCATGTTCAATGCTGAAGAAGCAGGCATAGTTGTAAAATTCGAGAAAAAAGATACGCCTCAAAAGGTAAATATTAAATTATTCCGTCAAGGCCCTAAGGATATTCGATTAAACGATACAAAAATATCTCAAAAAGAACTGATTGGTACATTAAATACAGTTATCTTCTGTCCTGAAGATTTACAGCTCATCAAGGGAACTCCTTCGGGACGTAGGCGATTCCTCGATATGGAAATATCTCAGACCAGCGCTACTTACTATTATCAATTGATGCAGTATAATCGGTTGTTACAGCAACGTAATGCAGTCCTAAAAGAATATAGGGGAAAGAATAATATTCCTCTTGAAGAATGGGATTTGCAGCTAGCAGATATGGCGAGCTTTATCGTAAAGAAACGATTAGAAAGCTTGAAAAAAATCAATTTGCTCATCGATTTGATGAATCGTAAATTGACAGGTGGCCTTGAGAATTTAACCATCGGTTATGAACAGCCGTATATGGACAATGGTTCATTGGAATATACAAAGGAAGGCTTTTACGAACGCATCAAAGCAGCGTTGCCGCAAGATCGTCATCGTTTGAGCACTAGTATAGGTCCTCATCGCGATGATTTAAAATTCTTTTCCGATGCTATGGATTTAAAGAAATTTGGATCGCAAGGTCAGCAACGAACCGCTGTATTGTCCTTAAAGTTGAGTGAGCTTGAGTTTATCAAGTCAGAGGTAGGAGAATATCCAGTTCTTCTCTTGGATGATGTATTGAGCGAACTTGATGAGTCGAGACGAGTGAATTTATTGCAGTTTATTCATAAACGAATTCAAACATTTATTACCACTACAGATATTCACGATTTTAAAGATTTGAAATCCGTTCAATTTATTTCTTGTGAAGGAGGAAAGGTTCAGTATGGATAGCCTTGATCTTTGTTTACCAAAGGCCTTAGCAGAACTGAATTTACTGGAACAATATAAATTAAATACCCTCGTTCACAAGTGGCGTGATGTAGTAGGTGATGTCATCGCGGATCATACAAAAATTGTGTCCATCAAGCCTCCAAATATGGTTATCAGTGCAGATAATTCCATGTGGATGCAGGAATTTACAGATGCAAAAACGTCGTATCATCGAGGCTATCAACAAGTATTACCGCCAAGAGGTAATCACCGATATTCGCTTCATCATGAAACGTCAGAGCTATGTGAAAGTAGAAATTAATACGTCTCTCACGATTCCTGATGAACAGATTATTACAAAACGTATTAATTTTGCTAATATCGTGCTTTCAAAAGAAGATGTAGACGCCATCGATAAATCCTTAGAACAAACGGATAACGAAGAATTACGAGCTGCTTTCAGAAAAGTACAAATTACGGCTCGAAAGCGTGAAATATATTTAGAGCAGCATGGGTATCATCGTTGTAAGCGATGTGGCATGCACATGGAATCTAAAAAAGAAATCTGTCCGACTTGTGAATATGAATTGCATCGAAAACATATTAAGGACATTAAGTCTGTTATTAGAAAGTATCCATACTTTAAATACAGCGACTGTCAGCAATTTATACAGTGTAGTTTTTCAGACTTTGCAGAAGCGATGCGGGAATCCATATACTTTTACCTTGATAAGATTTATAAAGGATCTATCAATCGCCGTCATATGTTTATGGTGGCCATGCTCATCACCCATAAGAAGCCTGATGAGCTAACGGATCAGCATGTTATCAATTTGTGTAATAAATATCGATCTAAGTTCCTTGCTGAAGAGGAGCAACGCAAAATCGATGCCCTTAATGGGACATTAGAAAAGTAGAGGGGGCATTCTTATGTACGTTCATATTGGAGATACCATTTCCGTGCCCATAGAATCCATTATTACGATGGTACATGCCAAGGGCGGAAAGTCCCATAAAAGTCCTATTCATCACTATGAAATGCTAGAATATATCGCCATGGTGCCAGAGGAGCAAATCAAGACATATGTGGTCACTGATGCTTGTGTGTATGGATCTGGTATCAGTATTAAGACTTTAATGAGACGGATTGACGAGTTTTATAGTATAATAAAGAGATAAAGTTTAATCCTGTACATGTTTTGTTACTTTATTTCAATCAAGTGCAGTATGATAGATTGTTAGGAGGAGTTTGTTTCATGCCTGAACAAAATTATGGCGCTCAGAATATTCAGGTTCTTGAGGGTCTAGACGCGGTGCGTAAACGCCCAGGGATGTATATTGGTAGTACGTCTGCTCGTGGTTTGCATCACCTCGTATACGAAGTTGTAGATAACTCTGTGGATGAAGCGCTTGCTGGTTATGCTACACATATCGAAGTATCCATCAATCCAGATAATAGTGTTACTGTTGTCGATGATGGTCGTGGTATTCCAACAGGAATGCATGAATCTGGTATGTCTGCGGTAGAGCTAGTATTAACGAAATTGCATGCAGGTGGTAAATCGGCGGTGGCGGCTACAAGGTATCTGGTGGTCTTCATGGCGTAGGTATTTCCGTAGTTAATGCGTTGAGTGAATGGACTAAGGTTCAAGTATCTCAAAATGGTATTGTCCAAGAGATTTCCTTTGCTCGTGGTCATAAAACTTCCGAGTTGCACGAAATTGGCAAGGCCGAAGGCACTGGTACTACAGTTATTTTCAAGCCAGATGCAGAAATCTTTGAAACTACCGTATTTAGCTTTGATACATTGAAAATGCGTTTACAAGAATTGGCATTTCTTAACAAAGGCCTTCGCATTACATTGAGCGATTTGCGCCTAGAGGAACCTCGTGTTGAAAGTTTCCACTATGAAGGTGGTTTGATTTCTTTCATTACCTTCTTGAACGAAAATAAAGAAGCAATTAATCCAACTGTTATCAATATTGAAAATACAAAAGACGATGTTGTGGTAGATGTGGCATTGCAATATAACGATAGCTATAGTGAAAACTTGTTGTCCTTCGTAAATAACATCAATACGATTGACGGTGGTACACATCTATCTGGTTTCCGTGCTGCCTTGACTCGTACCCTCAATGATTATGGCCGTAAATCTGGTTTGATCAAGGAAAGTGAGTCTAATCTTTCCGGTGAAGACGTACGTGAAGGTTTGACAGCTGTCGTATCTGTAAAAGTGTTGGAACCTCAATTTGAAGGCCAAACAAAAACTAAACTTGGCAATAGTGAAGTTAAAGGTATTACAGACGTTATCGTTACAGAAGGTCTTAAAACATTCTTCGAAGAACATCCTCAAGATGCGAAGAAGATCATCGAAAAAGCAACGATGGCAAGCCGTGCTCGTGAGGCTGCTCGTAAAGCCCGCGACTTAACACGCCGTAAAAATGCGTTGGAAGTATCTAGTCTTCCTGGTAAATTGGCGGACTGCTCCGAAAAAGATACATCTATGACTGAAATTTATCTTGTGGAAGGTGATTCTGCAGGTGGTTCTGCAAAACAAGGTCGCGATCGTCGTTACCAAGCGATTTTGCCATTGCGTGGTAAAATCCTCAACGTAGAAAAAGCACGTCTAGATAAGATTTTGGCTAATAACGAAATTCGCTCCATGATTACCGCTTTTGGTACAGGTATTGGCGATGAATTCGATATTACAAAATCCCGTTATAACAAGATTATCATCATGACAGATGCGGACGTTGACGGCGCTCATATCCGTACATTGTTATTAACATTCTTCTACCGCTATATGAAACCATTGGTAGAGGAAGGCCATATCTATATTGCTCAACCACCTTTGTATCAAATCAAGAAAGGTAAATCTCACTGGTATGTATACTCTGATGCAGAGTTGACTGCTAACTTGATGAAGTAGGCCGTGATGGTACTACAATCCAACGTTACAAAAGGTTTAGGTGAAATGAACCTGAACAATTATGGGAAACTACAATGAACCCTGATAATCGTAGATTTTACAAGTTAGCTTAGAAGATTCTATCGAAGCTGACAAAATCTTTACGGTTCTCATGGGTGATAAGGTAGAGCCTCGTCGTAAATTTATTGAAGATAACGCGAAAATACGTGCGTAATCTAGATTTGTAAGAGGTGACCCCATGTCTGATAAATCATAAATAAATAACGTAGAGTTTACGTCTAACAAAGATCAACACCTAAAACGGTCCCTAAAAGCTCGTCATATGAATATGATTGCTTTAGGTGGCGCCATCGGTACAGGTTTATTCGTTGCTGGTGGTGAAGTGGTAAGTACAGCAGGCCCTGGTGGTGCGCTAGTAGCTTACGGCCTCATTGGTATCATGGTTTATTTCCTCATGACATCTCTTGGGGAAATGGCTACATACTTGCCAATTCCTGGTTCCTCGGGACTTATGCAAAACGCTATGTAGATCCTGCCTTTGGTTTTGCCTTAGGTTGGAATTACTGGTTTAACTGGCTATTACCTTGGCTGCTGAAGTATTAGCAGGGGCGCTTATCATGAAATATTGGTTCCCTGATGTACCTGCCATCGTATGGTCTGCTCTGTTCTTGTTCATTTTATTCGGCTTGAACTATTTATCTACTCGTTCCTTTGGTGAAAGCGAATATGTGTTCTCTAGCATCAAAGTTATTACAGTATTCGTATTTCTATTCTGTGGCTTCATGCTTATCTTTGGTATCGGTGGTACATCTCCAGGATTTGCAACTGGACTGTAGGAGAGGCTCCATTTGTAGGTGGCTGGGAATCTATTCTTGC
>ENA-OPYQ01000118-OPYQ01000118.1-human-gut-metagenome-genome-assembly--contig:-NODE-118-length-10574-cov-2.293960_pt1 | contig 10574 bp, 7 predicted proteins | sample MGYA00242471_ERZ504479 | MGnify/ENA primary metagenome ERZ504479 (study PRJEB26092, sample SAMD00036225) | human gut metagenome | host: Homo sapiens | study: EMG produced TPA metagenomics assembly of... | reverse complement strand
GCAAAAGCTTTGTTATTACCTGGTACTTGAAAGCTTTTGCCCTTACAGGGCGACAGGCTTGCGTCCTTGATTACCCAGGGCGCTGCCTTGGGCTAGGAGCTTCTGCCCTTTCAGGGCGAGTGGAGCCAACTTGCGAAAATTCAGTAACGGAAAATTTGCAGCAGACTTTAAAATATTAGAATTATGATTTCAGAAAAAGAATTAAATAGCTATCGGCTGACAAGCATGGAAGAGCCAACAGATGAAATGCTGGCTCAGATTATGCATGAGGCTGCCGAAATATACAGAGAAGAGCACGAAGACACAAAGAAAAAAGTAATAAACATGATAAGAGAAGCTTCCAACCAAGCTGCTCATAAATATCAAACCCTATATGGCAAATAATACACATAAACCCGTTTTAATAATTATTGCCGGTCCTAATGGTTCAGGGAAGACAACAATCACCTCCCGCATTCTTCAACACGAATGGCTAGAAGACTCGCTCTACATTAACCCCGACAATGTTGCCCAAAATATTTTTGGCGATTGGAACAATCAAGATGCAGTTTTAAAAGCAGCTCAATATTGCCAAGCACAAAGAGAAGAATGCCTTCAAAACAAGCACAGCATGATTTTCGAGACCGTTATGTCAACAGAAGAAAAAATCGATTTCATTCACCGAGCTAAGGAGCAAGGATTCTTCATCCGGCTTTTTTTCGTAAGCACCTCTTCACCAACAATTAATGCATCTCGTATTGCTGCAAGAGTATTAAAAGGTGGACACGATGTACCCATCAAAAAAATTATAAGTCGATATTTCAAATCAATAGGTAACTGCAAGCTAGCCGCTTCTTTAGCCGACCGTACATACGTATATGACAACTCAATTGACGGTGTAGAAGCTCAACTTCTTTTCAGAATGACAGAAGGTAAAATATTTAAGGAATACGTGAAGGAGATTCCGGAATGGGCTATAGGCATTGCCAACAAAGAAGGATAGCCTTGAAAGGTTTCTCGCCGACAAAAGCATCGCATTACCTTTGCTTTACTGAACTTTCGCATGTGGCTTAAGTACGGGCTGAAGGCCCAAAAGCTCCTAGCCCAGGGCATCGCCCTGGGCTAGGAGCTTCTGCCCTTTCAGGGTGTGTGGGGTAAAACATGAGAAACTTAAAACAAGCAGCTTATTTGCAGCAGGTTTTAAAAGATTAGAATTATGATTTAAGAAAAAGAACTACCTTCACCTCGTCACCACAACACATATCCATCATCTTATTCCCAACATTTGTTTTCCTGGTTTACTGAACGACCGTGGGGAGCGATAACTTCTTTAACTTCCCTTTAACTTCTTTAACCACTTAAACTTCTTTAACTCTTTTAACTTCTGAACTTGCCTTAAACTTGAATCATCTAATATGCGAAACTTCAAGTTTTCTGCGTTAATATTTGTTTAAAAACCAGTCCTTTTTCGGTATCGTTAACTTCTTTTATCTGATAATTGTTTAACACAACATAAGACGGGATATCCTACCCCCACTCGCTTTTCAAAGATTTCAGCGGTAAGAAAAGAGAAAAAAAAGGACCCTAAAAAAATGGCACCTCTTTCGGAACCAAAAACAAACGCTTAAAATATGTAAAAACGGGCTTAATTCTTAAAATATGTTTATAAAAAGCAAAAAACACCCTTCACCACCCTTCACCCGTAACTATTTGACACATAAAACCTTAAATAAAAAGGTGAAGGGTGAAGGTTTGAAAACTCTTTTTTATATATACGCGCGGCAAGGGAAAAAATCCGTTTTTTCATTTTTCTGACTTTCTGGATTTTCCAAAAATCCTAAAAAAAGAATATAATATAAGATTTAAAATATACCCTTCACCCTTCACCTCGTCACCACAACACATATCCATCATCGTATTCCCAACATTTGTTTTTCTGTTTACTGAACTTTCGCATGTGGTTCAAGAACGGGCTAGGAGCTTTTGCCCTTTACCTTTGCTTTACCCTTCGGCCAGCGATTTTCAATTCCATTCGACCGGTGACCGTTGGTTCAGGGCGTGTGGAGCTTACATGTGAAACTTGAGTGGTTTCTTCGGAGATATTATTTTATCTTTCGGAGATATTTTCGTATTCTTCGGAGATATTCTGCTATCTTTCGGAGTAATTTTCGTGTTATTGATTTCAGAGATAGTTATCATTCGACAAGTGGAACAGCCAATTCGTTACCGCCCACCCCAAGCCAACCTCGTGACCATCAGAGCGAAAGCCAATAGATTAACTTTATTTAACAAAAAAAACAACTGATTATGAAAAAATTACATTAAATTTGCAACCGTCTAACAGCTCCACTTGTAAGTGTACGCAAGATGATGATAGTCAAACTACCTAAACGATAGTCAAACTACCCAAAAGACAACGAGCTGAAGGACAAGAATATAAGTAAATGGTCTTAATCAGAAACTGAAAGTACAATTTAAACTTAAATAGATATGAAAGTATTCAATTCTACACTTGCTGCTATCGGTTTGGCAGCATTCGTATTCGTATCATGTAGCGACAGTAACAGTGATGGTCCTAGCACCAATCCTGATATCCTCGACGCTACAACAATTGGTCTTACACAGTCAGACGCAGCTTCACTTGCTGCAAGTGTAACGAACTACAAGACATCTGCCACAGCAGGTGCTCGCCACTTCTCTCGTGCAATCGACGAAAATCTCTTCAATGGACTTCTAACAATGGAAACTATTCCAACAAGACCAAATACTGGAGTTGGTGAAGTTGGAAACGAAAGCACAAAGCTCCAAAACGGAAAGTTCTACGTAAAGGGTGGCGAAGGTACTACATACGATTTCTCCAACCAGACAATTAGCAATGCTGAAATTTGGATTGATGGAGGTGTTACATTCAAGTACAGTTCTACAGGAGGCAACAATAAGTTCTATGTACAAGCTGGCTCACACCTTGAGTACACAGGTACAGGCACTGCCATCGCTAACACCGATAAGGTTATAGTTGAAAAGGCTGGAGATTTCACCTCTGTTAATGACATTGTTATTGATGGAACATTATTCTCAACAACCTCCATTGGTAGAGTTAACAAAGACGAAAGCAAGAATATCACAGGTCCTGCACAGAACGTAACCATAAATGGTAATGTTTTCCTCTATGGTTATGAAAGTCCAAAACAAGTTGACAAAGACGGCAACCCAATTTGGTCTTTTGCATCTATTCGTGCTAAGAAATTGACCATAGGTCAAAATGCTCGTGTAAATGTTCAGGACAAGATTTCTTTCACAAACCAAGCTGAGGTTAATGGTGCGGTACACGTTGGAAAGACAATGGAGGTTAATGATTTGACCATCCAAAACAATGGTAATGTAAGTTCTGATATTTCCATTAAGGTAAAGAACAACCTTACCATGAAGGACAACGCGAAGTTGACTGTAGATTATCTAAATGTAACAGACAACGAATATTCTAGCGATGGTACAGAAAAGAAGAAAACAAAAACAGGTAACGCTGTTGCTTCTCTTAATGGAACCAGTACTATCACTGTAAACAAGCAGGGAGTATTGACATTCAACACATTGAAGACAGACAACGCTTGGAACCAGATTGTACTGAACAGCAATGACGCAAAGAGCTATGCTGTTATAAAGGCAGACAAGTTCGAGTATACAGGTGACGAGGTTCATTTCCTCAGCACACCAAACAACAACTCTGCTGCATTCCTCCTCCAGTTCAAGAAGAATTATGCTAACGGTACAGCTGTAGATTTCAAGGATATAGCTTTCTCTGCTTCCTATATGAACTATGATGTGGCTACTGACGGTGCCGCATTGGAAGAGGTAACAGAAGCTGGCAAATATCATACATGGAAGCTGAAGGACGATGTAGTAAGCACTATAGAGAATAAAGCTAAACTAGACTTGGTATCATCTCTAAAATCTACAGATGACAAACAGTCTGCAACTAGCATTCTCCCTTATGGAGGTAATCTTTATCTTTCTTATCACACCAACGGTTCTGATTTCGGTGGCAACATTGAGGTAGCAAAGATGACTGGCAACCAGTTGACTTTGGTTCAAGATGTATACCAGAATGATAACAAGAGTGATTTCAATCACCTCAACATCATCGACGGAAAGCTCTACTTGGCTGGTAGCAATAAAGCAGGTGCCATCATGGCCTACACAACACTAAACAATGGTACCATCGAAGTAAATCAGGGTCTTACAACCCTTCCAATTTGGCGAATTGCAAAGAACGATAAGGACAATGCAGATTTTGGTGATGCAACTGCGTTGTAAAATGGGGCAACAACATATATGTAGCAACAACTAGAGGCTACGAGATTTACGATCCAAACAACGGTTACTTGCACACCAATAGAACTGCACCTGGAAAGGCTAAGTTCTTGGCTACCACAAATGATGGTCTTCTCGGCTTGAACTTTGGTTCAAATGGAACATCATCAGAAGAGGGTCAAATAGTTAAGTTCAGCAGCGCAGACTTACAGAATGTATCTCAAAACATCAATGTGGGAGCAATCGCTCCAACGAATGGTAAGAACATGATTGCAACAGACTCTCAGGGCAGAATCTATGTTTGCCAGGGTGCTAAGGGACTTTCTTGCTGGAACGCTAACGGAACGAAGGCTTGGGAAAACAATTATGTAACACCAATCTCTACCAGTGACAAGAACAATCAGGTAGACAAGCGTCAGGGGTACATTAACGGTGTAGCAGTAGATAACAACTATGTATATGTTGCAGCTGGCTCATACGGCCTCGTAGTATTGGACAAGAATGGTAAAGAAGTAGCTCACCGTAGCATCGGAACATTCTCTGCCAACTATGTAGCTGTAGACAACAACTACATTTATGTGGCATACGGTCAGAACCGTGTACAGGTATTCAAGTTGACAAACACTGTAAAGTAAATTAGATAAAAATCTCAGTTCTCCCTCACTCTCACTATTTTAGAGTGAGGGAGAACTAACCGAATTAAAGCAAACTTAGCTAAATAAAATTACGTTTAAAACGAAGACTAACATGAAAGCAATAAATGTCAAACTAGCTACATTTACTTTCGCTGCAGTGCTTCTAGCATCTTGTAGCGATTCTACAGATGGACTTTCTGGAGGTGATGCTTCTAAGACTGTGGTAGGCAAGGAAGTTACTTCCATCACAGATGCACAGAAATTGGCTTCACGTGTAATCAACTTCAACACAGCCCCTTTCTCTGCAACAACGAAAGCAAGAACTAGATCTGCATATACGGGCACAGCTCCACAGGTTACAAAACTTTCTATGCCTAAGGCTCCAGTTGCCACGGGTACAGAATTGAATGTAAACAAAATAGACGGAAAATCAGGAAATTACATTGTCAAGAGCAATGTCACATTGAAACTGGCAAATGTAAACAACACAAATATTTTCATTGAAAATGGTGGTGAACTGACTATCACTAACCATTGGAGTATTGGAGACAACGTAAACATCTACGTACTCAATGGTGGTAAATTCCACTACCAGTCAGGCAACGTAGATTATAACATTTGCATTTACAATGGCGCAACCTCGATTCAACAAAGAACCTCTATATAAGTTCTGGCAAGGGCATTTATATCGAAGGCGATTGGACTACAACAGCAGACGTAGAAAATAGAGGCAACTTCTACATTGGTGGTGATTACAATGGTTCCAAATTCTATCCTGGTGCTGGAACTTCTTATTTTGCAAAAGACCTTACATTAATGAATGACGTCGATGCTGATGCTCCTTTGTATGTAGGTGGCAACTTGAAAGCACAAAACTTGTACTTTGGTTCTCAGGTTTACATTGTTGGAAATGTAAACATCTCCAACAACGTATATAACACAGACACAGAATCAGCCAATGTCTACATCGGAGGAGACTTGAAATGTGGAGACTTCAAGCACAACCAAGGTAGTACAACTAACGTACAAGGTGAGAATGGGCTTGACTTGAGCAAGAAAGACATTACCATCAATGGTACTGTCAACTTTGCTGGTTCTTTCAAAGCAAATACACTTAAGTTGCAGGGCACGACAAACTTCTATGCTTGCGGTGTAGAAACCAAAGGCGAGTTCAGAATCGATAGCAACACAGCCAACTTGCATACAGGTTATTTGAGGCAGCAAGCATCTATCAGTGTGCATCAAGCCACATTTATTTAAATTCTAACGGATACATTGACTGTTCAGGAACCTATCAGAATGAGAATAACGGTGTAGGCTCTGTTGATTTGGTAGGAAGTGGTTCTAAAGCTTTGTTCAAAGCGAATAAAGTTAAGTATAATGGAAACAATGATGTTTGCTTAGGAGAAGCCTATAACAATGCTTATTTCTCAACCTGCTACCTGTTTAACGCAGAGACTGAAGGAAGCACATTGTATCTTGACGTTACAGAATTTGAGAACAATGGTACTGTCTTGACAGACATGAACGTTGTTCCAAAGGGCGGCAGAAACGCTTACTGGTCTGAAATATCTAGCGACTACAAGATTACTGATACTCAGTGTGGTAAGACCATAACACCGACCACACCAGACAAGCCAACAACCCCAGAGAAACCAGGCAAGGAACTGACCCCTGTCAGCGATATCGTCTACGACCATACGCACAACATCTCAGCAACATGCATTCAGCCATACAATGGCAAGATGTATATGAGTTATCATACTCGCGGTAAAGGACACGGAGCTTGTGTAGAAGTATTCCAGACAGCCAACGATGCGACAACCATGTTGCAGTACTTGCAGGACAAGAAGGGAGTGCTTGACTTCAACCACTTGATGATTGATACCAAGCCTTCTACTCCACAGCTCTACTTAGTGGGTAGTTCAAACGACAGTGGTGCAATGCTTGCTAGCATCGACATCAACAGCAATGGTCTTCTCAATACCGAAGTGAGCGAAATCGATGAGAACACTACTATCAACCCATTGAATGTAGTTCCATTGATTAAGAACGTACAGAAAGGTTCTGCCGAGGCTAAGAACGACGAGAACTGTATCGTACGTGACGGCAACAAGCTTCTCATAATGAGTACAAGAGGTTATGAGGTTTACAACGCTGATGACTTGACATTACTTGGAAGCAAGGAATTGCCTGGCAAGGCTAAGCATATCGCAATGAACGGTAATAAGATTGCAACATTGTACTATGAGTCACGTCCAGGAGATTCTCTCGCTACCGTAAAGGGACGCATTGAAGAGTTTGACACAGGTTCAGACATCTTGACTGCTACTCCTAGCAAGACTATCGAAGTTGGCGACATCGCTCCTAACAATGGCAAGAACACCATCGCTATCGACGGCAACTACATTTATGTATGTCGCAGCGAAAAGGGTCTCTCTTGCTTCGACCGCTCTTCTGGCAAGGAAGTATGGAACTGGTCAGCACCACTGACAGCCATCACCAAGGTACCTCAGGGCTATGCCAACGGTGTTACCTTCGATAGCAACTATATCTACTTGGCATGCGGTGGCTATGGTCTCGTAGTTCTCGACAAGAACAAGAAGACAGCAGAAGGCAAGCCTGAGGTTGTAGCCAAGAAGCGTTGCTCAACCAAGAACTCAGCTAACTATGTAACTCTCGACAATGGTTACATCTATGTAGCTTACGGACAGAGCCGCTTGCAGGTATTCAAGTTGATAGACAAGGTTGTAATCAATGGCAACACGAAATACAACAAATAAAAAGTGAAAGATTAGTAAAATACATACTAATACAAAACTACGAACACTATAGAATGCAGCTGCATTAGCCTGCAACTGCATTCTTCGTGTTTAAACATACAAAACCTTATGAAGCGTATAACACTCTCAAAAACAGCAACTATCCTATCCACAGCCCTACTCCTAGCGGCAGGACAAGACATGATGGCGCAAACTCAATCAAGCAAAAGAAAGAGTTTCAGCCCTAAGATGCTCGTATATGAGAACCTGAAGAACGATAATGTACTGAGACACTTTAAACAGCGCTTCGCACAACTCGACACTCTCATCAATAACCCAATCTGGGTGAAATCACCAGTCATCGCACTGGGACTCAATAATCAGCATCACGCTGATATCAACAAGACCGACTCTCTGTTCTGGTCGAAAACTGCACATGAGCACCTAGCGCTCAACAGACACAACGGTCTGGAAGTGACCGGACAGGTTTATGCCCGACCTGACTCGTACTTCGATTCTGATGAAGACGATGCAAAAGAGGTATCAAAATATAAGATGAAGGTTCAAGCCGAACTGGGTTGGAACATCATCAACTCGAAGTTCTACCAAGCAAGGAGAAAAGAACAAAGATTGCTCTTGCCAATGAACTCGACCGCTTGCAAATAAAAAAGCGCCAAACTGCAGACATCTATGAAAAGGCAGCCGATGAGCTGACCGAACAATATAATTTCTATATCGGTACTGTCATAGCACACAGACTGGACAACCTCGACATCATGAACGAAGCGTACCAGTTTATGCTGGAAAAAGACCGAATCAGCAACGACAAGATGCTGAAAGTGATGAACGATAAGCTGGAGGCTGAATACGACATCTCCGTGCTCTGCACAGACAGAGATATCAGCAACAAGCCTATCTACCGCATCAAACCAACCAAGATTGTGGTAGACACAACAGCCCTCTGGAACCATCTGAACCAGGAAAGTCTGGATGCACGCATCATGATGGTGAAAGAACAGATTGCTGACAACGACAGCAAGCTGACCAACTATTTAAGCACTACCCGACTCACACCATTCGCAAGATGGTCGAGTTACTGGCAGAGCAACAACAAGATTTCGAACAATGCCGACGTGGGCGTAAGATTCACCATTCCTATCTGGAACGAAACGCCACGCAAACGACAGGCACTGGAGACCCAGAAGGAAATCATACGCAGCAGCCGCGGTACCGATGTGAAGGAAATAAAACAGTCGGTAGGCATCCTGCTCAAGAAGATAGACAACCTGAACAAGGCTATAGCCACCGAGGCTTTCCATATAGACCAGACCGGCAAATATATAGAAATGCGGCGGTTTGCCTACCAGAACCAGAAACAGGGATACAACTATCTGATGCGTATGGACGAATATACGGGACTCCTGGAAAGTATGGAGCGTATGTACAAACTGATGCAGAACCGGGCACTCGCTATCATCAATATCGAGAAAGCCGTGAGCATCTATGACAACAACAACATCTTCAAAGAAATAGAACTTTGAATATAAGGAAACCAGAATATGAATGAATTCCAATATAATGGCACGCCACAAGAACAGGCGATGGCAGACTTGCTGAAGTCGCAGAGTCACCGCCTTGCCAGACAGCAGATCGTCTTTGCCCTGATCTTCCTGCTGGTTATCGTGCTTGCCGCCTACTATATTGTCACTCGTATGATATGGGCAACCTTCGACGGTTATATAACCCTCGATGAAAACCGTATCAGTGCCGTTGACGACATCTATATCCTTAAGGTGAACAAAGAAATGGGTGAAGTGGTACATAAGGGAGATACGCTCTACTCTTATGTACTGCTAGGTAATATTGTGAACCAATACGACCCGAACATTCTGCCTTCAGCCGTAAAGGAGACTCACGACATGGAGGTACAGGCTAAACTCGCCCAGCAGGAGATTCCGGTGCTGCGTACCCGACTTGCCGAACTGAGAAAACAGAAAGCATCTGAAAGTTCGGACATCTACTACGGCCTTACCGACAACACCAAGCGAAATGCACTGGATGCCGAGATTGCGAGGTAGAAGAGGAATTGAGAAAGCAGGCTAAGAAGGTGGAAATCTACGCACAGGCAAAGAACACCACCTATAACTTCATGAGCCGCAGAGGAGCCGGCAGAGCAAATGCTGCCATGCCTTACTCCAACACAAGCATCTACAACCCGGGACTGATACACTACTGCTGTGCACCAGCCGATGCCTACATCTCAAGAATCAATGTGAACGACAAAACCCTGGTGTTCAAAAGCGAGGAGGTGATGGTTATCCAGCATACCGACTATGCAGACTGCCATCTGGGAGTAATCGCATACGTACCAAACGACATGGTGAAGTATATGGAAAGCCCTGACGATGCAGACATCATCATCAACAAAGACCTGGAACTGAAGGCTAAGTTGCAGATGGTAGGTCTGAGAGTAGAGGAAATACCAAAGCATCTGCAGAGTAACTTCTCGCATGATGCCAACGCAGTGGTTACCGTATTCACCCTGAACCCTAACCAGAGAGTTCCGGCATGGGTAATGAGCAACAGACTGCCAGTAAGAATAAGAGTGAACAAGATTGGTGCCATGCTCGATCCGAAGCCACTACCGATGTACACCGTCCCAGTGGGCAAGAACGAAAACGTGAAGCGAAGCAACAGGTTTTCGAGCAACACCAATAATCATCAAGAACCTCAAATCCGCAACCTATAGGGTTTAGTGGTATTTTGCTTGCAAAGCGACAAAATTCATTTTATTGTACATATTTCTTGCACAACAGAAATGTCGCAGACACAAAATCCCCTTACCCCATAAAGCGACTTGAGGTAATACGCTGGTTTAACCAGAAAA
>ENA-OPYQ01000112-OPYQ01000112.1-human-gut-metagenome-genome-assembly--contig:-NODE-112-length-10991-cov-3.384389_pt1 | contig 10991 bp, 10 predicted proteins | sample MGYA00242471_ERZ504479 | MGnify/ENA primary metagenome ERZ504479 (study PRJEB26092, sample SAMD00036225) | human gut metagenome | host: Homo sapiens | study: EMG produced TPA metagenomics assembly of... | reverse complement strand
TCCTGTTTTCTCTCCTTTTCATCTAATGTTATTTTTAAGTTATTTCTATCATTTTGTAGGAGATTTCGGATATTTTTGTTTACCTTTGTGCCCGTAAACCATAAAAAGAATAATTTATGTTGAGATTACTTTTAAGGCTTTGGTGGTTGCAGCAGCGCCGTAACTTCCATAAGCGAGATGCCTTCGTGGCGTGCTACATCATCTTCCTGTATGTGGTGATGGGCGTGAGCTTCTTTCTCAGCTTCACCGAGAATGGGGGAGAACTTGGGGGCGAAGACATGCCTGCCCTGTTGGGAGCCGGTATCGTTGTCGGTATGCTGATTCCAGACATCATCATGAAGATGGTGATGAAGCGGGATATTACGGCGATGGATGATTACGTGAAGTCGCGACCTGTGCCGGAGAAAATCTGGAACAAGTTCCTGCTCACCACCAATCTCGTGAGCTTCTGGAACTATGTGCTTCCAGTGCTTATGCTTCCTGTATTTATCTATTTCCTGCCTGTAGGTCAGGTTATTGCCAGTTTCTTTCTGTTTCTGGCGTTCTCTTATATTGACGGCATCTACATCACCTGCTACCGCAAGGCAACAGAGTGGATTCTGAAATGGCCCTTGATATTGGGATGGATGGGAATGTTTGCCGTGCTGATAGGATATATGTTTGTGAGTTCCTTTTTCCCGGTATGGATGGGATGGGCGGGTATCTTCTTCCTTACCGGAGCGGTATTCGCCGGACTTACCATCTATCTCTATCACGAAAAGATTTATAACGAGCAGAAGCAGAAGGTTTCCAGGTTCCGTGGTTTCAGCCATATCAACCTCTTCAGTCTGCAATATATCGGCACATTGAGAGCAAAGCGTGTCCGTACGATGGTGATTATGATTGCTGCCATCTTCCTTTTCGATGCCTATCTCTTTGCCTTGCTCCCGGCAGAAGCGGGACAGGAAATGGGGGACAAGGTGGCTATGACTACCCTCTATGTGGCGGGTGCCATCCTGCTGCCATCGGTGGTGTTGTCGCAGTGGACCTTTGGCATTGAGGCAAACTTCTTCCATGGTTTGATGACCAAGCCTGTTAAGGTTAAACAGATGCTGCAGAATTGCTTCTATTATTATATGGTAGTGAGTGCTGTCGCTTTGTTGCTTACCCTTCCGTTCCTTTTCCTGCAGGTAGGAATCGGAATCCAGGTGCTTATCAGCGGTTTCTGTCTGGCAGTATTCATCAATCTCTTCAATCTGCCTACGGCACTCTTCTCTTCCCGTCTGGAGATATTCCAGACTTCCATGTTCAGCATGCAGGGAGCTAATCTGAAGATTAATCTTTATGCCATCGCCTTTCTCTTCCCGCTGGCTGGTGTCTGTGCTGTCTATTATTTCTTCGGTGAGACGGCATGGTTTGTCACCTGCATAACGCTGGCAGTCTTCAGCATTGCCATCCACAAATGGTTCATCGCCAAGATAGCTGCCATCTTCGAGAAGAACAAGTATAAGCGCATGGAGAAGTTTATGGAAAGCTAAGTAAACATTAAACACTACACATTAAACATTAGAATAATGGATATCAAGATTCAGAATCTCAAAAAGATATATAATGGCAATACCGTACTCGATATTGATAATCTGGGTGTTGCAAAGGGCGAGCTGATAGGACTCGTAGGTAATAATGGTGCGGGCAAGACCACCTTGCTCCGTCTGATTCTCGACCTGATTCAGGCTGATGACGGTTTCGTGGAAAGCAATGGACAGAAGGTGAACGAGAGTGAGACCTGGAAGGAATATACCGGCAGTTACATCGACGGTAGATTCCTCATCGACTTCCTCACCCCTGAGGAATACTTCGATTTCATCGCTGATGTTTATCACATTGACGATGAAACCCTGCAGGAGCGATTGGCTCAGTTTGAGGGCTTTATGCACGATGAAATCATGGGAACCAAGAAGTATCTCCGCGATTTTTCTCAGGCAACCGCCAGAAGATTGGTATCATCGGAGCGATGATCATCAATCCGAAGGTTCTTCTCCTGGATGAGCCATTCAACTATCTCGACCCTTCTTCTCAGATGACTATCGCCCACATGATTCAGCGTATCTGCAAGGAGCAGGGCACCACGGTCATTATCTCCAGCCACAACCTCAACTTCGTTGCCGACATCTCCTCCCGCATCCTCCTGCTGGAGAAAGGCAAGCTGGTGAAGGATCTTCCGAATGCCGATGGTGCTGCCATCGCTGAACTCAACGAGTACTTCGGTATTCAGGCGGAATAAACTTTTTCCGTTAATATTATACAAATTCCATGATATGATTTGTATAATTATCGTTAAATGCTTACCTTTGCACTCAAACGAAGAAAAAAAGAATCAATGAGCAAAGGAAAATTAGCAAAGTTTGCGGATATGGAGCGTTTCGAGAACGTGTTCCAGTATCCATATAGTGTAGTAGATGACGTGCCTTTCGATATGAAGGGCAAGTGGCGTGAGATGTATTTCCACAATGATAATCCTATCGTGCTGGAGTTGGGATGCGGCAAGGGTGAATATACCGTGGAACTTGCCAAGCTCTATCCTGAGATGAACTTCATCGGTGTGGATATCAAGGGGGCACGTATGTGGACCGGTGCCAAGAAGGCGATAGAGGAAGGACAGAAGAACGTGGCTTTTCTCCGTACCAACATCGAGATTATCGACCGCTTCTTTGCTGCGGATGAGGTGCAGGAAATCTGGCTCACCTTCTCTGACCCGCAGATGAAAAACCCTCGCAAGCGTCTTACATCTACTTACTTCATGAACCGTTATCGCCACTTCCTCGTGGATGGCGGTATCATCCATCTGAAGACGGACTCCAACTTCCTCTTCACCTATACTACTTATATGGTGGATGGCAACCATTTGCCTGTGCTCTTCCGCACCGAGGACCTCTATCATCAGGAGGGTATCGATGAGGAAACCCGTAAGATTCTCTCTATCCAGACCTATTATGAGAGTATGTGGATAGAACGTGGCTTGAACATCAAGTATCAGAAGTTCGCCTTGCCACGTGAGGGTGAGTTGGTGGAACCTGATATTGAGATTCCGCTGGATGATTATCGCAGTTATCGCCGTGATAAGCGAAGCTCAAAGGATACAGCGAAGTAGATTTCTACAATGATTTGAATAGCTTCCGCAATGCTTTGAATGCCTTTCCTCAAGCGTTATTGGCGTTTGAAGAATGCGTCATAAGTATCTGAAAGAAGTAACTGAAGTTGTTCGGAGATACAATAGAAGTTGTTGGAACAGTAAGTATCTCGAAGCGCACAACAGTTGATATGCGGTCGCACATCAGCTGTTGTGCGCTTGTCTTTCAGCTGTTGTGCATGCGTAGAACAGCTGTTGTGCGGCTTTTTAATGGCAATTCTATTGATTGTCTTTGTTAATCAGGTTGACGACTACTTTTACCATTACATCTTTTTCCTCAGTTCTGCTTTCTGCAATCATCAGAGTCAGGGCAACGAGTGTGTTGTCGGCAATTCTCTTATGTCCATTTTCAGCATACAGAATGCCATTCTTCTCCATAAACCAAAGAAAAAGCATGGCCGCAATTCTTTTGTTGCCATCGCTGAATGAATGGTTTTTTACGACAAGGTAGAGCAGCATGGCTGCTTTTTCTTCTACCGAAGCGTAGAGTTCTTCACCACCGAAGGTTTGGTAAATCTGACCTATGCTGCTCTTGAATGAATCATCCTTCTCATTGGCAAACCATTTACTGCCTCCAAACTTTTCTTTCAAAGCATTGATGGCTTCCATTGCATTTTCGTAGGTGGCATGGAACGGCTCGGCTTGAGTCGTCTTGTCTATGAGTAATGTCTGATAATCATATTTGTCGAGAGTATCCAGGGCATAAACATAGTCGCTGATGACATTGAACAACCCGTTGTATTCGCCTTCTGAAACCTGATCTTGTAATGTAATTGCACGTGACATCAAACGAACCACTTCTTTCAGCTCGTTGTAATTGTCTAGGCGTTTCTGGTTGATGGCGTAACCCTTGATAATGTATTGCTTCAAGATAGAATTAGCCCATTGACGGAATCTGGTACCATTGATTGACTTTACACGATAGCCTACGGAGATAATGACGTCCAGGTTATACATTGTTGTTTCGTAGGTTTGGTCTCCTTCAATACCCATATGTGCAATTTTGCACATGTGATATTTGGGTCGAGTTCACCTTCTTTAAAACAGTTATTGACATGTCGTGAAATCACAGTTCTGTCACGGCCAAACAACTCTGCCATTTGGCTTTGTGTAAGCCAAACGGTATCATTCTCTAATTTTACATTCAGCTCTATGTTTCCCTCAGGGGAACGATAGATTTCGATGGATGAATTCCTCTGCTCCATACCTTTCATTATTAAAAGTTCTTATTCTAGTACCCAACTTTTGGATAATTTGGCAAAGATACGATTATTATATGATTCCTACAAGGTTTTCGAGTATTTTTTCTTCTTTTTGATGAAATTTGCGAAAGATTGAAATGGAAGGAATGTTTTGTTTTTGATTACTTTCAGATTAAATATCGGGACTAGTCTTAGGTTAGGGATATGTATAGTATGTTATGTTCTTCCTATACCTTTTGTTAAATCCGGGAATAATCTTGTTGGATTCAGGAAAAAAAGGTGGAAATGCTTGGTATTTCCACCTTATTTTATTATATTTGCAGCAAGTTTTTGAAGAAATGCAGTATTCTCAGGGACTGCATGGAACTGACGAAACGACTAAAAGAACAGAAAAGTAATAACTAACTAAATAAACGACAAAATGATGAACTACAAGAAATTGGCTCTTACCGTTGCGGCAGGAGCGATGGCAACTACAGTGATGGCGCAATCTGCACCAAAACTGAATGCCAATAACATCGAAGAAGTAATCAAGGCGATGACCTTGGAAGAGAAAGCCCAACTCTTAGTGGGCGGTGGTAACGATGGATTCGTGGGTAGTGGTGCTATGCTCGGACATCAGAAGAAGTTCGTGCCGGGTGCTGCGGGTACTACTGTAGCCATTCCTCGTCTCGGCATTCCTACTACCGTTCAGTGTGATGGTCCTGCCGGAGTTCATATCGATGCTCATCGCGAAGGTGACAGCCGTAGCTACTTTGCCACCGGTTTCCCTATCGGAACCTGTCTGGCTTCTACCTGGAACACCGACCTGGTGCGCAAGGTGGGTGAGGCAATCGGTAACGAAACCCTAGAGTATGGCTGTGATGTTGTGCTCGGACCGGGTATGAACCTGCATCGCAATCCGCTCTGTGGCCGTAACTTTGAGTATTATTCAGAAGACCCAATCGTAACGGGTCTTATCGGAACCGCCTTTGTACAGGGTGTGCAGAGTCAGGGCGTGGGTGTAAGTGCCAAGCACTTTGCCGTGAACTCTCAGGAAACTGACCGTACCAAGGTGGATGAGCGATTGAGCCAGCGTGCTCTCCGTGAGCTGTATCTGAAGGGGTTCGAGATGATGGTTCGCAAGAGCAATCCTTGGACTATCATGTCTGCCTATAATAAGATTAACGGTGTTTATGCCCAGGGCAACAAGGGTCTCCTTACCGATATTCTCCGCAACGACTGGGGATATAAGGGAATCGTGGAGACTGACTGGATTGGTAAGCGTGCCGACCTTCCGCTGGAACAGGAAGTAGAGGCTGGCAACGACCTGATGATGCCGGGTTATCCAGCACAGGTGCAGGATATTGTTGATGCAGTAAAGAATGGCAAGCTTGATATCAAGGATGTGGACCGCAATGTTCGCCGCATGCTCGAATATATCGTGAAGACTCCTCGATTCAAGGGATATAAATATAGTGGTGAGCCAGACTTGAAGGCTCACGCAGCTATCACCCGTCAGAGTTCTACCGAGGGTATGGTGCTCCTGAAGAATGATGCCGCTCTTCCTATCCAGGGCTTGAAGACCGTGGCACTCTTCGGTGTCAACTCTTACGACTTCATGTCGGGTGGCCTTGGTAGTGGAGCCGTTAATGTAGGCTATTCTGTAGATATGGTTACCGGTTTGAAGAATATCGGCGTGGCAACTACTCCTCAGCTTACGGAAATCTATCAGAATTATGTGAAGTATGCCAAGGCTAAGTTGAAGGCAGACAAGAATCCGATGATGTGGTTCCTGGATCAGGGTCAGCCTAAGCTCGATGAAATCGAGATTACCGAGCGTTGTGTGGCAAGCGAGGAGCCAAAGGCAGACGCAGCCATCATCACCATCGGCCGTCAGGCAGGTGAGGGAATGGATCGCCAGATCAATGGTGAGTTCAACCTCAGTCAGATAGAGCAGGATATGATTTTCCGTGTATCTGATGCTTTCCATGCCAAGGGCAAGAAGGTGATTGTCATCATCAACTCGGGTTCTGTGATGGAGACAGCCAGTTGGAGAGACCGTGTGGATGCTATTCTCGTAGCTTGGCAGCCAGGTATCGAGGGCGGCAACTCTGTTGCTGATATCCTGACCGGTAAGGTGAATCCATCGGGTAAGTTGACCATGACCTGGCCTATCGCAGCTACCGATCATCCATCTACTGCCAACTTCGCCAAGGATTACGATATGTACACCTACAAGAATCTGCTGGATTGGAGCAAGGGTAATATCAAGGGTTACGATTATAGCAACCACGAGGAGGATATCTATGTAGGTTACCGCTACTTTGATACCTTCAAGAAGAATGTGGCTTATCCTTTCGGTTATGGCTTGAGCTATACTACCTTCGAGTTTGGCAAGCCATCTGTCAAGGCTAAAGGCAACAATATCGAGGTTAGCGTAACTATCAAGAATACCGGTAAGGTTGCCGGCAAGGAAGTTGCTGAGGTTTATGTCACCGCTCCTAAGGGCGCTTACGAGAAGCCAGCCAAGGAACTCAAGACCTTCGGCAAGACAAGAGAACTGAAACCAGGTGAGAGTCAGACATTGAAGATGACACTCGAGAAGCGTGATCTTGCCAGCTTCGATGAGGCTAACAGCCAGTGGAAGGTAGATGCAGGTAACTATCTCTTCAAGATAGGTAGTGATGTGGAGAACATCAAGGGTACTGCTACATTGAAGGTGGCAGAATATACCGAGAAGACTAGCAATGCTTGCGCTCCTAAGGTTCAGTTGAACTATCTGAAGCTGAATAAATAATTCGTGGTTTGTGCAAAATAAAATAGATTAAACAGAAACGCCTCTATCTCAGAAAAAGAGATAGAGGCGTTTTTATTGTAATTCCGTTGTAAGGAATAGACCACACAGCGCACGCAGATAGTTCGCTTTTATTCTAGCATTGTTCGGTTACCTCTTCGTAGATTTCGCGGCATCTCTTTTCCTTCATTTTATTCTTTACGCCAACGGCAATCATATCCTCTACGGTCGGATGCCCAGTTCCATTTACAGATGTTGCGTGTTCACCATTATATCCCTCGGTGCAATGGGTGAGGTCGTAGGCTGGGGCTAAATGCCAGTGCCATTTGCCATCGCTCTCTTTCTGAACCAAGAAAGAGAAGTTCTTGCAGTGGTCGTCCTTGTTGTCCATTATATAATTAAAAACCATGCGGCGGAACATCTCCTCCACATCCTCTTGGCTCTGGGTAAGATAACCGGTAAGTGCCAAAAGGTTAAGGTAATCGAGAATGGGGTTGGAAAGGGAAACGTTGAGCAAGGCTCCAGCTGTGGCTACGTGAATGCGTTCGCCTGTTGGAGAAATGTCGAAGCGACGGCAGGCAAAATACTTGTTGTTTACCAGTTTGAAGTCGGGTACTTGGATACCACATTGCTTGGCTATCTCATTATAATGATACTCTTGCTTTCCCATGTGCCGACTTTCTCCTGGTGATATTTCACGGTTAAAGATTCTATATGTTTCATTGTCTGTAAGCCTTTTTCTTGTTAGCGTTTCTTTTTATCTGTTGCAACTCCTCCATGGTGGAGTACTTGGGTTGCGAGAAGACGTTCTTGATTTCTGAGGTGTAGTCCAAAGCTATGGCGATACCTATCAGATTCTTGAGGGAGATGAGGCCCTTTTGCTCGAATCTGGTGATGTTGCTGACGGCAACGCCTGACTTGTCTGCCACTTGCTCACGTGTCAGATTCTTCTCTATTCTTCGTTTTCTGAAGTCGTTTGCCATCTCCTTTGCAATCTCATCAGGATTGTCGTGGAGGTAGTTATCTAATATTGCTAATATATTATTCGTTTCTTGCATAATCGTTGGGATAATAATAAGATATTATCAGTTGCAAAGATACAAAAAATAATGTTATGTTCCAAATAAAAATGAACTAAAAAGTCAAAAACCCTTATAACCTTGTCTTTTGTCCTCAAAAACAAGGAACTCCCGTCTCTTTTCTGAGATGGGAGTTCTTGTTTAGAAGGAATACTGGGCGGAAATCATCAGTTCGCGGGGGCGAAGATGATAGCTGTTGGTCAATGTACTGATGCCGCTATAGATGGTTTCCATATAGTTCTTCTTGTTGAAAAGGTTTCGAAGCTCTGCAGAAAGGCGGAGCTTTTTTATTCTCCATACTGCCGATGCATCGCCCAGGAGTGTATTCACCTTGCTGCCTCCTTGCAATTCGTTATGGTAATGTACTAGCGAGAAGGTAAGGTCGATATGACTGATGGTGGCGGTGGCTGAGAAGGTCTGCTTCCAGTTTAATAGCGATGAGACCGCTTGATTTGGACTCTTTGAGTCATATCTTGTGAATTCTCCCTCATAACTTAGGGCACACCAGGATGGCGAGTAGTCAATGCTTGGCTTCAAGGAATAGGTATTGGCTGTATAGCCGATAGCTTTCCCCGATGAGTACTGTTCGCCTTGTCTGTAGTTGTAGCTGGCGGTGAGTCGGGTCTTCAGATGCAAATCGTAGAATCCCTTGGAGATGTAGAGAGAACCTCCGATGTTATCGCTCTTGCTGTCCTGCTTATATAAAGAGGTATAGTAGTTGCCGTTCACGATGCGCAGGTCGGAAGCTGTATTCATCCAGAAACGGTTGGCGTTGATTGATGCTGAGAAGAAAATCTCCTTGATAGGACGCTTGTATTCGTAGGAGAGATTTCCGTACAACGAACGGGTGACAGGAATGATGTCGCCCGAAACATACCAGGAACGATAACTACGGCGATATTGGCTCAAGGCATAGTTCTTCGCATCGCCCGTGCTGGTAGTATATCCGAAATAGGTTGTCATTTCCTGGCGGAATTTCAACTTCTTGTTGAGATATACGAACGGTGAAACCGCCCATAATGTCTTTTTCGGATAGGTGAAGCGCTCCCAGATGAGGTCTGGAGAAAATGATATTCTGAATGTCTCCGTCTTGTATTGCCAGTATGGAGAGACTTTGCCTGTCAGGTTGAGACTACTCTCACTGATGGCTCCAATTGCTTCATTTTTGATGTGGATGTTGTTGGCATCTATGCTTATCTGATAACGCTGCATCCAGTGGAACCGATTCTTCTGCCATGATAGGGCGTGGGCAGTATGCCATAGGTTACTGCGTAGGCGGTTGCGGTCATCATTAACATAGAGATCGGATACTCCATGGTGATAATCGGAAGTGGAGCGCCAGGAAAGCTGACTCTTCTTGAAGACAAAGAGGCGGTAGAGACTACCTGCAATGTCTATCTTTGGGATGCGGATGCGCTGGGTAAGCGTATCGTTGATATTCGACAAGCCATCGTTTTGGCTTACGTTGAGGCTGATGTTCTCATTGCCATAATGATTGGTTTGGTTTACCTTGTCCTCCCATTCCAGTCTGAAGACATCGCTGATCATCGTCTTGTGATTCTGCTCCGTGGTTGTAACCGGGGCTTCGCCGCCAAGGTTGTAAGCAGAGGTGTTCTCCCGTTGCTGGCGGACAACCTGGCGCAGATAGTTCGCCTCAATACGGCTTTCTGCATCCTGCTTGTTCTTCCTGATATGGTTGATGGAATACTTTTGGGTAGTGTTGAATCGCAATCTTTCATCGTCTATTGGCGCTTCCAGACTGGGTGCACTATGCCAGGAAGGCAATGCGGCAGCTTTCAATCTGTCGCTGTAGGAAGCAAGTTTTTCCAGAGAGTAGCCAAGATTCTTGCCGGTTCTATCGTATGCAGCATTATACATCAGCTGTTTTTTCTTGCCTATCTGCATCAGATTGAGTTCACCACCTACGTGGGTAGGATTGCCAACCAGCAGATAGGGCTTGATGGTAGGCAACAGTTTGTCTCTGGCACTATCCTTCAGGGCGATATTCATTGCAATATTATCGGTAAAAGTCTTGTTCTGGAGCGCCTTGATAGGCTGGTCATGCTCGATGACTTCGGCCTTTTTCACATCTTTTGCCTTGATGTTCTCCTCTAGTTGGTTATATTTGCCACCTGTCAGGTCGAGACCTTCCACAGTGAATCGGTTGATGGACTTACCATTGTAGTTGATACGGCCATTCTTCTCTATATCCACGCCAGGCAGCTTTTTCAATACATCCTTCAGACTGTTGTCACGTTCATTGGCAAAGCGGGTGAGGTCGAAAGATATGGTATCCCGCCCTGTGATACGAGAGCCTTTTACTTGTACTTCCTTCAAGACAAAAGCTGTTGAAGCCATACTGATGATGGTTTCTTTTCCTGATGAAACCGCCGTTTTTTGCTTTTTATAGCCCATATAGGAAGCTTGCAGCATATCGCCAGTTTGCTTTTGTACTATGGGAATCAGGAAAGTTCCGTCTTCCTTGCTGCGTGTAAACTTCAAGGGCTTTCCATTGCGCAGCAGAGTAACTGATACGTTGGCCAGGCGGTTGTGTGTAAGTGAATCTTCCACATAACCGCTAATCTTCTCTTGGGCAAACGCATGGCACGCCACGAACAGAATAGTCAAAAGAACTATTATTTTCTTCATCTTTTTTCTCTCTTTTCTATTTTACCTTAGACACTTATCTTGCTAATGTCTTTAAGACGCTTGTCTGGCAAAAAAGTAAACTGCTAATTATCTTTCAATCGGATTGTATGGCTCAG
>ENA-OPYQ01000109-OPYQ01000109.1-human-gut-metagenome-genome-assembly--contig:-NODE-109-length-11418-cov-2.961208_pt1 | contig 11418 bp, 11 predicted proteins | sample MGYA00242471_ERZ504479 | MGnify/ENA primary metagenome ERZ504479 (study PRJEB26092, sample SAMD00036225) | human gut metagenome | host: Homo sapiens | study: EMG produced TPA metagenomics assembly of... | reverse complement strand
CAAAAAAATGCGCATTTAGCGAAAATTTTCTATGAAAAATTTGCTAGATTCAAATAAAAGTAGTAACTTTGCACCCGCAAATAAGCAATGGTCCCTTCGTCTATCGGTTAGGACGAGAGATTTTCATTCTCTAAAGAGCAGTTCGACTCTGCTAGGGACTACAAACATTTAAGAAATAAAAAAAAATAACATAAAGAAGATGGCAAATCACAAATCATCAATCAAGAGAATCCGTCAGGATAAGAAGAAGGCTTTGCACAATAAGTATTATGCAAAGACTATGCGCAATGCTGTCCGCAAGTTGCGCAACATGTCTGACAAGGAAGAGGCTGCAAAGCTCTATCCTACTGTTCAGAAGCTTTTAGACAAGTTGGCTAAGATCAACGTTATCCACGACAACAAGGCTGCAAACTTGAAGTCTGGTCTTACAAAGCACATCGCTAAGTTGGCCTAACTTATAAGTCAAAGCAAAGAAATAAATAAGGCTGCAATCCTATTATAGGGTCGCAGCCTTATTCTTTTCTATGAACCCGACTACCCATTTCCTGCATCATAAAATCTTCCCATCACAACCGGTTTATACTACAACATACCCTATAAAAATGCGCAAAACGATTATTAAATAGCTTTTTCAAGACACTTTTGCCGCTAAAGTTCACATTCTACGTTTTTTCTTCACTTTTTGGTGATTTTTCACAAACAAAAGTTCCTGTTTCTCAGCTTTTTTTAGTATCTTTGCACGGAAATAAGACAATACTAAAATGGCAGAAAATCAAAACAACGCAAATAATTACTCTGCGAGTAACATTCAGGTTCTGGAAGGCCTGGAAGCTGTTCGCAAACGTCCGGCGATGTATATTGGTGACATCTCCGAAAAGGGGCTTCATCACTTGGTAAACGAGACAGTAGACAACTCTATTGACGAAGCAATGGCGGGCTACTGTACCGACATCGAAGTTACCATCAACGAAGACAACTCTATCACCGTAGAAGATAATGGTCGTGGTATCCCTGTGGATATGCACGAGAAACTACATAAATCAGCCCTCGAAGTCGTTATGACCGTGCTTCACGCAGGTGGTAAGTTTGACAAGGTTCTTACAAGGTATCTGGCGGTTTACATGGTGTGGGTGTAAGTTGTGTGAATGCACTTTCTACCCACATGTTGTCACAGGTGTTCCGTGGCGGCAAAATCTACCAGCAGGATATGAGAAGGGTAAGCCTCTCTATCCGGTTAAGGTGGTAGGTGAAACCAACAAGCGCGGTACACGCCAGCAGTTCTGGCCAGATCCAACCATCTTTACTCACACTGTCTATAAGTGGGACATCATTGCCAACCGTATGCGCGAGTTGGCATTCCTCAATGCAGGTATCAAGATTACCTTGAGAGATTTGCGCCCTGACGAGGAAGGTAAGACCAAGGAGCAGGTTTTCCACGCTAAGGATGGTTTGAAGGAATTCGTCCGTTACGTAGACCGTCACCGCACTCATCTCTTCGATGATGTTATCTATCTGAAGACAGAAAAGCAGGGTATTCCTATCGAGATGCTGTGATGTACAACACAGATTACTCTGAGAATATCCACTCATACGTCAATAACATCAACACCATTGAGGGTGGTACCCACCTGACTGGTTTCCGTATGGCGTTGACCCGCACCTTGAAGGCTTACGCAGAAGCTGACCCAACCATCTCTAAGCAGATTGAGAAGGCAAAGGTAGAGATAGCACCAGAAGACTTTCGCGAGGGTCTTACTGCCGTTATCTCCATCAAGGTAGCTGAACCTCAGTTTGAGGGACAGACCAAGACCAAGCTCGGTAACAGCGAGGTACAAGGTGCCGTTCAGCAGGCTGTAAACGAGGCTTTGTCTGATTATTTGGAAGAACATCCAGACGAGGCAAAGCGAATCTGCGAAAAGGTTGTCCTGGCTGCTACGGCCCGCATAGCTGCCCGCAAGGCACGTGAGAGTGTACAGCGTAAGAACTTCATGACAGGTGGTGGTCTTCCTGGTAAACTTGCCGATTGCTCAATGAAGGATCCTAAAGAATGCGAGATCTTCCTCGTCGAGGGTGATTCCGCCGGCGGTTCTGCCAAGCAGGGTCGCGACCGTTTCCGTCAGGCTATTCTCCCATTGCGTGGTAAGATTCTGAATGTAGAAAAGGTACAGTGGCACAAGGTATTCGAAGCTGAGTCTGTCATGAACATCATCCAAAGTATCGGTGTCCGCTTCGGTGTAGATGGCGAAGACAGCAAGGAGGCTAATACCGACAAGTTGCGTTACGACAAGATTATCATCATGACCGATGCCGACGTCGATGGTTCTCACATCGACACATTGATTATGACACTCTTCTATCGTTTCATGCCAAAGGTTATTGAAGAAGGCCATCTGTATATCGCTACCCCACCACTCTACAAGTGTACTTATCGCAGCAAGGTAAGCGAGTATTGCTATACAGAGCAGCAGCGCCAGGCATTCATCGACAAGTATGGAGATGGAGTAGAAGACAAGAATATCCACACCCAGCGATACAAAGGTTTGGGTGAGATGAACCCAGAGCAGCTTTGGGAAACTACTATGGACCCATCTACACGCTTGCTCAAGCAGGTTACTATCGAGAACGCAGCCCAGGCTGATGAGATCTTCTCTATGTTGATGGGTGATGATGTGGAACCACGCCGCGAATTTATCGAGCAGAATGCCACATACGCAAACATCGACGCTTAAGACAATTCAACTAATTTACATAAGGGGCTGTGCCATTTGCCAATAAATGACACAGCCTCTGCTTATATAAAACCCAACAAACCAACTTATGAAACATTTACTTATCTCTTGCCTATTACTCTCTGCAGCAAGCACACTCCAGGCTGTCCCAAAGAGTAATATTCCACCGCTGAAGCTTTGGTACAATAAGCCAGCTACAGCCTTTGAAGAATCATTACCTATCGGTAACGGTAAGTTAGGTGCATTGATCTATGGTGGAGCCAACAATGACTCTATCTATCTCAACGACATCACCTTGTGGACAGGAAAGCCTGTTAATCGCGAGGAAGGAGGGGATGCCTACAAATGGATACCAAAGATTCGCGAGGCTCTGTTCAAAGAAGATTACAAGGCAGCCGACTCTTTACAACTGCATGTACAAGGACACAATTCAGAATACTATCAGCCACTTGCCATCATCAATATCAAAGATGCAAATAAAGGACAATTCAGTAACTACAAGCGTGAATTGAGCCTTGACAACGCTACGGCAGCATTGAGTTATACAAGAGGGGGAATACAATACCAGCGAGAATATTTCGCATCACATCCGGACAAGATGATTGCCATTCACCTGACAGCTACACAGAAGAAAGCTATCAACTGCGACATCTCTCTCACCTCTCTGATTCCTCATCAGGTAAAAGCTTCCAATAAGCAACTCACCATCACGGGCCATGCTATGGGAAAGCCTGAGAACAGTACCCACTTCTGCTCCATCCTCAGCATCAAAAACCAGGACGGAACCATTACTGCCTCTGATTCTATCCTCCATCTGCAGGGCGTAAGCGAAGCTGTTATCTATTTAGTGAATGAAACCAGCTACAACGGATTCGACAAGCATCCGGTAAAAGAAGGGGCTCCATATATTGAAAAGGTTAACGACAATGCCTGGCACTTGGTCAACTATACCTATCCAGAGTTAAAACAGCGTCATATAACCGATTATCAGAACATCTTCAACCGTGCCAAGTTTGCACTCAAGGGAGCAAAGTTCGACAACAAGCGAACCACCGACCAGCAACTCTTTGATTACACAGAGAAAGAAGAGCAAAACCCTTACCTGGAAATGCTCTATTTCCAATATGGAAGATATCTTCTTATCAGCTGTTCGAGAACTCCAGGCATTCCTGCCAATCTCCAGGGACTTTGGGCTCCGGCACGAAAATCTCCTTGGCGTGGAAACTACACCATCAACATCAACCTGGAAGAAAACTATTGGCCAGCAGAGGTAACCAACATGTCTGAGCTTGTAATGCCTGTAGACGGACTGGTGAAAGCCATGTCTGTAACAGGAAAATATACAGCAAAGCACTATTATGGAATTGAAAATGGCTGGTGCGGTGGACACAACACAGACGCATGGGCAATGACCAATCCTGTTGGAACAAAGAAAGAGAGTCCTAAGTGGAGCAACTGGAACATGGGAGGTGCCTGGCTTGTACAAACCTTATGGGATCACTACGATTACACCCGCGATAAGGAATATCTACGCCAGACAGCCTATCCATTGATGAAAGGTGCAGCAGACTTCATGCTTGACTGGATAATAGAGAACCCGAAGAAACCGGGCGAACTGATTACTGCCCCTTGCACTTCACCTGAGGCAGAATATATCACCGACAAGGGCTATCAAGGCTGCAGTTTCTATGGAGGTACTGCCGATCTTACCATATTGAGAGAATTGTTTAAAAACACACTCAAAGGTGCTCAGATTCTCGGTATAGATCAAGCATATCAGGCAAAGTTACAGGATGCTATCAATCGTCTGCACCCTTATCAGATAGGAAAGCGCGGTAATCTGCAGGAATGGTATTACGATTGGGATGACCAGGATTGGCATCATCGCCACCAGTCACACCTTCTCGGTTTACACCCATTCTATCAGATTTCATTAGATAAGACTCCAGATTTAGCAGCAGCTGCTGCCAAGACTCTTGAGATAAAAGGAGACTTCTCTACCGGTTGGAGCACAGGATGGCGTATCAGTTTATGGGCTCGCCTGCACAGAGCAGACAAGTCATATTCTATGATCAGGAAATTGCTTAACTATGTACATCCGGGCAATTACAACAATCCGAAGAATCGCCCTTCAGGAGGAACTTATCCAAATCTCTTCGATGCTCACCCACCTTTCCAGATAGATGGCAACTTCGGAGGCACAGCAGGCGTATGTGAGATGCTGATGCAATGCGATGGCGAGACTATGCATCTTCTTCCTGCTCTACCTAAAGAATGGCCTGCAGGCGAAATTAAGGGTATCAAAGCACGTGGAAACTACGAGATTAATCTCGTATGGAACAATGGAAAGGTCAGCAAAGCTTCCATCACCAGCAAGAATGCCGGAAACCTGACCGTCAAGTATAATGGTAAGCAGAAAGCATTAAATTTCAAGGCTGGCGAAACAAAACTCATAAAATAGACAAATAATAATCTATGAGATATTTTACAATTCTCATCTTTACAACTCTCTGGGTGCTGAATTCCTATGCACAGGAATTCGGTACCCATTGGGTATCATATCCATTCCCCAACGATTCTTCTGAGATATTATACAGGAAAATCTATCATCTTAATCAAAAGCCTTTAAAGGCTGAGATAAACATGGCAAGTGGAGGAAATACCCGCCTATACATCAACGAAAGAAATGCTACGCCAAGCATTTTCAACGAAGGAGCCAGAGACAGCATCCTTCTGATGCAAACCATAGATATCTCCAGATATCTGAAAAAGGGCGAAAACATCATCGCGGTCTGGTATGCACCAGGAAGAATAAGAAATAAGAGCAAACAACTCTCGCTGGAACTTCATGGCTGGTATACAGACTCTGTTCCTTTTTATCATAAAGCAGACGAAACATGGTGGTGCAAACCCCTGAAGGGCTGCAGTTACAACGAAAAGGAACACTTTGACAATAGAATATACACTACTGAGTGGAAATCGGCAGAATACCAATCTGCAGGATGGGTTCATCCGACAGGTGCGTTCAAAGATTCAACAAACTATATCTTTGTTGACCAGCTGCCATACCTCACCCAGAACAAGCTTCAAATGGTATTAGAACCATACCAGGAGGAATTTGATCATCAGGGATGCCGTATAGACTTCGGACGTCCGTTCCGTGGAACCATCCGGCTCACGATACGCAATGCCAGCAAAGGAACAACACTTCATATTAACGGAAACCAATATGTATGCAGTGGCGAAATGGACGAGCAAGCCTATTACCGTTTCCATGCTGAGCATCAAAAAGATTTCGTGATAACTTGGGATAAAGGTTTTAGAAGAAGTAATATTACAAATATAGAAGGATTAGAGATTTCGGAATAAGCTCAACAGCGTTTCGAAATCTCTTTTTTTATAAAACAAAAAAGACTTCGGAACTATTATCTTCCAAAGTCTCTAACTGAATTTAGTCTTCCAATTCGACAAGTACTTGCTCTGCCACTTCGCAAAGCTCATCATACCATTCCTTGCCGAACTTCTCTACAAGCGGACCCTCCAGGAACTTATAAACCGGAAGCTTCAACTCCTCACCCTTCTTGATGGCATCCTTGCAGATGCGCCACTTGTTATAGTTGATGCCATACACCTCGTTGCCGAAATCCTTGGCACGGATTGGATACAAAGCACAGGAGATAGGCTTCTTGAACTTCGACTTTCCTTCGCGATAAGCACGCTCCAGAGCACAGAGACAACAGTTAGGAATCGTATGTCCATCGCCCAGGTCTTTCAAATCCTGGTAGCAGGTAAACACGCAATCCTTACCATTCACGATGCTCGTCACCAAATCGCCTTCAATATCGGTATAAGCCACGCCCTGCTTATCAATGATAGCCTGGGCAGAAGCAGAGAGATCATCCCAAACTACATCCAGCGCATTCTCAATCTCCATAATCTCATCCAGGGTAACAGGAGCTCCCGCATCGCCTTCGATGCAGCACTCGCCCTTGCAGGCATCAAGGTCGCAACAGAATTTTTCGGTGATAATATCAGGTGAAACCAACACGTTGCCCACCTGCAGAATACGAAGTTCGTCTTTCTTCATAATGTTTTTGAGATGAATAAATTTCTTTGAGTGTATAATAAAAATAATGATAGCTACCCATGAGTGGATAGCTATATATTAATAGGTGTACCTACCATTGGATAGGCGTAATTCCGTTCTGCTGCAGATATGCATTGCAGCGGGAGAAATGATGATTGCCAAACCATCCGCCTCTGTTGGCTGATAATGGCGAAGGATGAACGCTTTCCAATATCAGATGCTTGCTTGTATCGATGAGCTTCGCCTTGCTCCGGGCATAACCGCCCCAAAGGATAAACACCAGGTGCTCCTTATCCTTGCTGAGCGCCTTGATGGCAGCATCGGTAAACTCCTCCCAGCCTTTGCGCTGATGGCTCGCAGCCTGATGGGCACGAACGGTCAACGTGGCGTTGAGCAACAATACTCCCTGCTTTGCCCAGCGGGTTAAATCGCCCGTGGCTGGCATCGGAGTACCGAGATCCATCTGAATCTCCTTGAATATATTAATCAATGATGGTGGGAAAGTGATTCCGTCCGGCACAGAGAAACTCAGTCCCATCGCCTGACCCGGCTCATGGTATGGATCCTGTCCGATAATTACTACCTTCACATCATCAAAAGGACAGAGATTGAAGGCATTGAAAATCAAGCGGCCAGGAGGATAACAGGGCGTACGCAGGTATTCCTCTTTCACGAAGTTTGTGAGGTCAACAAAATACTGCTTGTCGAACTCTTCTCCTATATGCTGTCTCCAACTTTCTTCTATCTTTACGTTCATGCTTAATATAAATTCAAAAGTATCTTAGGATACTTACGCAAGTATCCTAAGATACTTGGACAAGTATCTTAGGATACTTTTTTGAGGTATATAAAATCGTTTTTACTTGTTGTCAGAAATCAAGTTCTCACCTGTCATATCTGCAGGCTTCTCCAAGCCCATGATATGGAGGATAGAAGGAGCTACGTCTGCCAAACGACCATCCTTAACGGTAGCTGAGTTATTGTCAGTTACGTAGATGAATGGAACAGGGTTCAAAGAGTGAGCAGTGTTTGGTGTACCGTCCTCGTTGATAGCGTGGTCTGCATTACCGTGGTCAGCGATGATGATAGCCTCATAATCGTTAGCCTTAGCAGCCTCGATAACGTCCTTTACGCAGTTGTCAACAGCGTGAACAGCCTTAGCGATAGCGTTGTAGATACCTGTGTGACCTACCATATCACCATTAGCGAAGTTTACAACGATGAAGTCGTACTCCTGAGTGTTGATTGCACCCACCAACTTATCCTTTACCTCGTAAGCACTCATTTCTGGCTTCAAGTCGTATGTAGCCACCTTTGGAGAAGGAACCAGGATACGGTCCTCGCCCTCGTATGGAGTCTCACGACCACCATTGAAGAAGAATGTTACGTGAGCATACTTCTCAGTCTCTGCAGTGTGGAGCTGCTTCTTGCCCTGTGCGCTCAAGTACTCACCGAGGGTATTCATTACGTTCTCCTTAGGGAAGAGGATGTGAACGCCCTGGAAGCTTGCATCGTATGGAGTCATGCAGTAGTACTGCAAGTCCTTGATGGTGTGCATGCCTTCCTCTGGCATATCCTGCTGAGTCAATACCTGTGTCAGCTCCTTGGCACGGTCGTTACGGTAGTTGATGAAGATAACAACATCACCCTCCTGGATAGTACCGTCAACCTTAGAGTTATTGATTGGCTTGATGAACTCGTCTGTTACGTCCTCATCATAGCTCTCCTGCATTGCCTTCACCATATCGTCAGCCTGCTTACCCTTACCCTCAACGAGCAAGTCGTATGCTTCCTTCACACGGTTCCAGCGCTTGTCACGGTCCATAGCATAGAAACGACCTACGATGCTTGCGATGTGTGCACCATTCTTGTCGCAGCAAGCCTGAACCTCCTCGATGAAGCCCTTACCGCTCTTAGGGTCTGTATCACGACCATCCATGAAGCAGTGAACGTATGTCTCCTTCAAACCATATTCCTTACCAATCTCAATCAACTTGAAGAGGTGATCCAAAGAAGAGTGAACACCACCGGTAGAAGTCAAGCCCATCAAGTGGAGCTTCTTACCTGTCTTCTGAGCATAGCTGTAAGCGTTGATGATCTCCTGATTCTTCAAGATGTCACCGCTCTCGCAAGCCTTGTTGATCTTAACGAGGTCCTGATATACCACACGACCAGCACCGATGTTGAGGTGACCAACCTCAGAATTACCCATCTGACCGTTAGGAAGACCAACGTCCTCGCCACAAGTCTGGAGAGTAGAATGTGCTGAAACTGCTGTCAAATAATCGAGATAAGGAGTTGGAGTCTTGAAGATAACATCACCCTTATCATGCTTACCGATTCCCCATCCGTCGAGAATCATTAAAAGAGCTTTTTTTGCCATAATTACATAAAATAATTTAAATTCGAATTTCGACTGCAAAGTTACAACAAAATAGGTGAAGGACAAAATAAATTAAGATAAAAAAACTTCCACCTTTCTAAAAAGATGAGAGTTGATAACAAGATCAACAGGTTCGCAGGATATATCCCTTCTTGATGACAGCTTCGATACTTACCTTTTCATCCAAATTCAATGCCCGGCGAAGATAGGTAATCTGCACGTTCAGGGCAAGGGAATTGGAGTATGAGTCATCACCCCATACTTCATTCAGTATGAAATCCCGCTCTACAAGCTGGTTCTGGTTCTCGGCAAGAAGCTTCAGAATTTCAGCCTGACGAGATGTGATGACTACTCTGGAATTACCACATTGCAGTTCATTCTGCGCATAGTAGAAAACAATGGAACCGATAAAAACAGCAGATTCTTCACCTTTGTCGCCTTCTTTCGGTTGCTTCAACTCATAAATCATATTCTTCAGGAACTCATGGCGAATGCCATCAATGCGTTTCTGGAAGACTATGGTCTTAACCAGATAATACAGACATCCTATCAAGATGAAAAAGAGAAAGATGCTTCCTATCAATTGCCACATCATGGCTTTAAGCGTTCGAGTAATAGGAATGGGCACCTGAAAAGAAATACCTTGGCGAAACATTGGGTTCGTCTGATACTTCACCGTCACCACACGTGACCATCTGCCTTCGACATCATATTTTGTATTCAGGAAGACGGTCTTGTAATCCAGATGGCGAAAAAAGGATATCTTCCCATATCCCTTATCATCCAGTAATCTTTGATAAGAAGCCAACGAGGGATGCTTACCTATATAAGCCAGATATCTACTGATGATGAGATAAGCATCATCCCCCGTAAGATCAGGATCATTCAAACGGACAAGAAAGCGGTGATTGTTCCAAAAAGAAAGCGTAGTACGGCTACATCCCTTCTTCATATCATATTCAGATTCTATCTTAAGCATAACCGTATCTCTTCTACCTTTCGTAGATGAATTCTCCTGCAACTTTTTTCTATTCTTCAAATCTTGCGCTAACACCTCATCACAATCCTTTTTGAATTGCTCTACCTGCTGGTCTAAGCTATATTGACATTGAAGATGGAGCCAATATGCCTGCGTGCAGAACAACAATACGATTGCTACCCCACATACCATCCACACTATTTTCAGCTTACTGTTACTTTTCATACATTCCTGATCTTTTGAATTTGACGGCAAAGTTACTGAAAAATCCGTAAACAAAGGCAAGAGTAATAAAATAATAATAGGCGAAAAGAAGCAAAAGTAATAACTCAGTAACAGAAATCATCGATTTCATCGAATAATCCCAGTACCTTTGCATCACAAAACGAATGAAACAGATAAAATAATGAATAAATAGACGAAGATTATGAAAAAGGTATTATTGATGGCATGGCTTGCACTGTATGCTTGCATGCTTCGAGCTCAAACAGTAAACCTGTTTGATGAATCAAGCATTGGCATGGGAGATTCCATTGATCAGGTAAAGTATCAGGTAGTATATGATGCCGAGTATATTTACGAAAAGAAATATACCAAGACCGACACCATCATTGGCCGCATCGAAGAGAAAATGCTCTTGCAGATTGGCAATAAGTACTCCGCATTCTACAGTTATCCGATATTCCTAAGAGACTCTACCATCTCTGCGAATATGGCAAAAGGAATACCTGTTAATTTCTCCGGTAATGGCGGACAGATTAATTGGAAAGTATATAAGAACTATCCAGAACCGGGCAAGACTGCCTATCTCGATTTCTTTGCTGCCGACAGATATGTGTGCATAGAGCCGATGGAGCCGATAGACTGGCAACTCACAGACAGCATCGATTCCATCTGCGGTTACGAGTGCCACCAGCAATTGCCAAGTTTAAGGGTAGAACATGGATAGCTTGGTATACGGAAGACATCCCTATTGACAATGGTCCCTGGAAACTGAGCGGACTGCCGGGATTGATACTCAAGGCTCACGACTCCGAGAACGATTATGGATTTACGGCTGTAGGACTCACAACAGGCAAAGGCTCCATACCTATCTATTATAAAGGTAAGACTTTCGAGCCTATCGACCGCAAATCATTGACCTCCATTTACAAAAAATACTATGCCGATCCAATCGGTTATCTGCTTCAAGATGCCAAGTATGCTGCAAATTGTAAAGATCAAGGATAGAAAAAGGAAA
>ENA-OPYQ01000105-OPYQ01000105.1-human-gut-metagenome-genome-assembly--contig:-NODE-105-length-12138-cov-0.547831_pt1 | contig 12138 bp, 15 predicted proteins | sample MGYA00242471_ERZ504479 | MGnify/ENA primary metagenome ERZ504479 (study PRJEB26092, sample SAMD00036225) | human gut metagenome | host: Homo sapiens | study: EMG produced TPA metagenomics assembly of... | reverse complement strand
TACGTTTCTGTACCATTTGCACTATTTGGAACCTCTGGGTAGTTAGCTAACCCATTCCAGTTTGCTGCGTTTGCAACACCACCTACTAATAATGTACCGGCTAATACAAATGCACCTAATAAATTTTTATTCATAATGATCTCCTTTGTGCCACGAGAGCAAATCACGAATCAGTCATACTCTCACATGACTTGAATACAATACGCTATATGTATAGTATATCACATTTTTAATAAAATTTTTAGATTTCCAAGGTTACAGAATATATGCATATGAGGTTGTATCAAATTAGCCCTTCATGTTCTCTGCTGTTTTTGCGTTTGCGTTATCGATTGCTTCTAGTAATTTATTGAGCAACATACGCAATTGACGTGTTTCTTCTACGTCAAAAATAGGGCCTGACGCTTCAGCCAAGCGGCGTGGTATATGAACAGCTACATCACGTAATGCTTTACCCGTATCGGTAAGAGTTACCATAACTACGCGTTCATCTTGACGACTGCGTTTGCGTTTCAAGAATGCTTTCGCTTCTAATTTCTTTAAAAGCGGTGTTAATGTACCGGAATCAAGGCGCAATACTTGGCCCAATTCCTTAACGGATAAATCACCATATTGCCACAATGCCATCATTACGATGTATTGAGTATATGTCAAATTTAAAGGATCTAAGTGATTACGATATGCATTAACAATTTCCTTCGCCACTACATAAAGTGGAAAGCTCAATTGATTTTCCAATCTTAAATATTCTGAATCAGGAACATCTTCTTTATGTTTGTACCCTTCGAGTACACCAATTTCTGCCATATTCTACCTCCATATGCACACAATTATCTACTAATTAATTGTACACAATTTTACGGTAAACAGTCAACGTAAAAAGCCTACTTTGAACAGATATTTTTAAATTTGTCAATTAATTAATATTTATTTTCTTATTCGTTAAGAATTAGGCACTTCTATAGAATTTATGGGTAAAAATCATGCCATAAAATTGTTACTTTATTTATAAATTAATTTGATATTAAATTAGAAAGTTATAACTTCTGTTTTCAATGAAATCTTTTTTCGTTGCAGGACCGTCTCCTAATAAATGACTTAGTAAAAATACGCCCCCTACTAGGTCCTTCCTTGTAGTATAATAAAAGAAATTCTATATCAAAGCTAACTTATAATAGGAGGCCTATATGAACACCTTAGAGTGCATCAAAACTCGTCATAGTACGCGTAAATTTAAAGCAGATCAAGTATCTCGAGAACTTATCGATCAAGTCCTTTGACGCTGGTCGTCGTGCTCCATCTGGCGGTAATACGCAATTAACACATTTCATGGTCATTACGAACCAAGATGTGCTTCAAGAACTAGTAACACTCATTCAAGAAGAATACGGCAAAATGCCGATTACAGAAAATACTTTACCTTACATGGTGAATATCATTAAGATGTCCGCCGAAGGCAAATTTGTATTCCACTATAATGCACCTGTGCTCATCGTATTAGCTAGTAAAGCAAACTATGCTAATAACTTTGCTGATGTATCTTGTGCTATGCAAAATATGATGCTTGCTTGCAATGAACTCGACCTTGGCAGTTGCTGGGTTAACCAAATCCGTCATCTTCAAGATAATGAACACATCCAAGCCAAAATGCGTGAACTAGGTCTTAGCGAAGACGAAAAAGTCTACGCTAGCCTCGCTATCGGCTACCCAGATCTACCAAATGGTCTTAACCGCCGTGAAATCGAAGCCAAAGGTTATCCTGTAACATATATTGATTAATCAACACTAGAAACCATCGATTTCATACTATAAGTGAAACAAAAGCGCTATCTATCCCACAACTCTATTTGAGTTTCGTTAGGGATAGATAGCGTCTTTTTATTGACTATATTATTTTTTAACGCTCACCGATTTAGTAATCAAATCGATGCACACACTCCATACTTATATTTATAATGAGCTACTATTAAGCCTCAAACACGCGTTTACGAGCTGCTTTCACAAGAACGGAATGATCATCATCTACTACGTGGTTAGATTTGTAAGCCCAACGCAACAATAGTGCAGAGTTTGCCACTACGAGAAGGCTACCGCCGTTGTGAACAAGGGCGCCCCACACGGGGGATAAGGTACCAACCATTGCCAAGATGATAGCCACAAAGTTCAAGAGTAAGGAGAAGGAAAGGTTTACCTTAATTGTGGTCATCATGCGTTTAGATAAGGCCACGAGATGAGGAATTTCTTTAATATTATCGTTTACGAGAACGATATCTGCTGCCTCTACCGCGATATCGCTACCAACACCGCCCATAGCGATGCCCACATCAGATTTTTTTAGAGCTGGTGCATCGTTTACACCATCGCCAACCATAGCTACAATATTGCCGTCTTGTTGTAATTGAGCCACTGTATCCATTTTGTCTTCTGGCAAGCAGTCTGCAATCACATTGGATACGTTCAATCGTTTACCAATCGTTTTTGCTGTTGCCACATGGTCACCTGTTAAAAGAACAGGCATTACATCAAGATCGTTTAAAGACTCTACTACGGCGCGACTTTCACGGCGAACACGGTCAGCCAAAGCCACATAGCCAACCAATACACCATCAACGGCAACGTATACAATGGATGCACCACGGTTTAAGTGATCATGAACAGCCTCTTTCACAGAGTCCGCAATAGAAATATTAGACAAGGTCATCATCGCTTCGTTACCAGCCAAAACGGCTTTATCTTGTACAGTCGCCTCTAAGCCTTTACCTGGAACCATACGGAAAGATTCCACAGAATCAAAGCTTTCACCATGATGAGACATAAATCCATTCACGATAGCCTTGCCCAATGGATGCTCAGATTTAGTTTCTACAGAAGCCACCAAGCGATACAACTCATCAGTAGGCATGGAACCCACAGTTTCAACGGCAGTGACCTCAGGCGTACCATAGGTCAAGGTACCTGTTTTATCAAAGGTCATCGTATCAACCTTCGCCAAGCGTTCCATAATATTGCCACGACGCACGAGGAAACCGTGTTGGCTTGCATTGGAGATAGCCGCCATAATTGCTGCCGGTGTAGCCAATACAAGCGCACAAGGACAGAACACAACGAGGATAGTTACGGCGCGGATGATTTCACCAGTTACCACATAGGTGCCAACCGCTGCCAACAACGCAATCACTACGATCCACGTAGCCCAGCGGTCTGCAAGGCTAACGATTTTCGCATTGCCTGGATCCGTAGATTTAACGAGCTTAATCATGCGTTGAATAGAGCTATCTTCGCCCTCTTTGGTAGCAGTCATATCGAAGGCGCCGAATTGGTTCACCGTACCAGAGAACACTTCATCACCCGTCGTTTTATCTACTGGCATGGATTCGCCAGTCATAACGGATTGATCGATTGCTGTATCACCAGACAAAATCGTACCGTCCACAGGGATAACCTCGCCTGGCAACACGCGGATTACGTCGCCTACCATTACGATATCTGCAGGCAATACCTCTTCCTTGCCGTTACGAACAATGCGCGCTGTTGTAGGCGTCAATTTAACGAGACGTTCGATGCCCGCTTGCGCTTTAGATACGGTGAACTCTTCAAGCATGGCCCCCAGTTGCATGATGAAAGCAATTTCTGCGGCCGCAAATACTTCACCGATAGCAACAGCTGCAATAAGCGCCAAGGACACGAGTAAGTCTGCTTTTATATCAAACTCTTCGTACATGGCAACCGCTGCGCCCCACACGATAGGAAGGCCACACAATACTATTGTGAACCAAGCCCAGTCGAAAGGCAAACCTAAACGAACACCTAATAAACTAAATACTACGCCGATACCGCCGGCTACTAATGTAATCTTTTCACGATTCAAATCGAACCATTCTGCTATTTTGCTCCACCGTTCCATAATTACCTCCTGTGAAAGCTTATATATAATGATATGTACACATTGATTGTGGTCTATATACATGCGTCCATGTATATAACACCTTAAGGGCAAACATGTTATGTATCGTTCTGTTTACCATTTTTATTGTTTATATACCATGGGGGTATACCTTATGATTATGTTATACCCCTATGGGTATATTTGTGTCAACAACAAAATATGTACAAATATTCATATATAATCAAAAGCACAGGTAAATACTGGATCTATTGAGATTATATTATTCTTGCATAGCCTCATTACGCAAATGAATGAACAGTTATTCATATATGTATTTGCAAATCTAATAATTTTTACATAGAAGATATTTTTGATATTTTTCAACCTATTCAATACTATCTCACCCTAATCAATACTATCCATAATACAGTTTTCTAATAACTATTTATTATAATAGAAAATTAAGTATAGTCGACTACATACCCTACATGGTATTATTACAAATGACATGTTGTAGAAAGGATGTGTAACGATGTCGATTTTCTCTCCTGCTCCTCATATTGAACGTTTTACCAGAGGCGCAAATCGATTCCACCTACAAACAGTCTTCGTCACGAAGTCTTTGCAGGTACATTTATTGGTTATGCTACATTCTATTTGATCCGTCAAAACTTTAGTTTAGCTGTTCCGTACATGATTGCTGAGTACGGCTACACCAAAGCGGATCTTGGTATAGTTATGACCATCTTATCCGTAGCTTACGGCGTAAGTAAATTTGTTATGGGTAATGCGTCTGACCGCTCTAACCCAAAATACTTCTCCACAGTAGGTCTATTGCTTAGTGCTTTAGTTATGTTATTATTCGGCACCTTACCAGGTGTTATGAGCAGTATTCCTATCATGTGCGTTCTTGCCTTATTAAACGGTTGGTTCCAAGGTATGGGCTACCCTCCATATGCGAAAAACATGGTAACTTGGTTCTCCCGTTCCGAACGCGGTGCTTGGTGGTCCTGGTGGAACGTTTCCCACAACTTAGGTGGTGGCATCATCGCTCCTCTTGCTACGCTTGGCATCTACCTATTCGGTACATGGCATAGTATCTTCTTCTTCCCTGCCCTTATCTCTATCGTGTTAGCGATTATTACCTTTGTATTGTTGAAAGATACGCCTCAATCCTGTGGCTTACCTCCTATCGAAGAATACAAACACGAAGTCGTTCATACACATACAGAAAATGAAGAAAAAAGTACTTTCAAAGAAATCTTCTACAAATATATTTTGCATAATAAATACTTATGGTATCTTGCGATTGCAAATATCTTTGTATACTTCATCCGTTACGGCGTAGTTAGCTGGGCACCAACCTATTTAACCGCTGTGAAAGGCTTCACAAAAGAAGGTTCCCGTTGGGCTTACTTCTTATACGAATGGGCTGGTATTCCAGGCATGCTTGTAAGTGGTTACTTAAGTGACCGCGTATTCCGCGGCCGTCGTGCTCCAGCTACGATTTGTTTTATGTTATTCGTTATCTTAGCGATCCTTGTATACTGGTTTAATCCTGCAGGCAATATCCTCATCGATAACTTAGCACTCATTGCTATCGGCTTCCTCATCTACGGTCCTGTTATGATGATTGGCCTTCAAGCAGCAGATATGGTGCCACGTGTAGCAACAGGTGGTGCTACTGGCCTTACAGGCCTTCTTGGTTACCTCATCGGTTCTGCTGGTGCTGGTGCTTTCATGGGTCTCATGGTTGACCTCTACGGTTGGGATGGTGGTTTCATTGTCCCTCGTCGGTGCATGTATCCTATCCATCGTATTCCTACTCCTCACCCTTGGAGACAAAGGACAACAATAGAATACGTACTGTATAATACGTACTGTATAATACGTACTATATAATACGTAATGTAAAATACATACTGTGCAACTTACTGTTGTATATACAAAACTCCCCTAGTAATACTTATGATTACTAGGGGAGTTTAATTATTTATGCGATGCACAAGGAGCCGTTTAATACTTTCAAATTATACACGAGACCAAGTCGCGCCAAGCCGTGCAATGCAGCCGCTGTTACAGGATTAATAGATCCTAACACGCCAGCACCGATGATGGCAACGTGGAACAAAATGGACACGATGAGTAGGCCCAAATGGCATTGTTTCGCCTCTTTTGAAAGCCCCGCCTCGGAGAGTTTTCATCTACGAGAGAACCCATCATGAGTGCCACAAGAACGAGTTCCAAAGAGCAATGGGCAAAGGATAACTAGCAATGTAATGGTATGCATAAAGTTCTGCGTCAATGCATAGGAACCCATAGAAAGTAACATGACGGCCACAACAATGACGGATGAATAATTGTTGATACCCTGACGCAAGGCTACAAGCTGTGTAGGCATGGTCGGCAACATGTCATCATCCAATGTATAGTGTACATCGCCCGTAATAAGCTGCTCTAAGAAAAAGCCACCATGTACGATGAGACCTACATAAGCCGCCGTATGGTAATCTCCAATCGCAATAAGTGCCACCATGGCTATCACGATGAGAAAATTAGCGTGAATCTCTAAATGATCCAAAATACTTTGCACGCTGTTGATGAGCAATGGCAAGCCACAAATGATGACCGTTACCCACGCCAAATCAATAGCTGGGTTCATAGGCTCCGTAAGCGCATCTAATATAATAAATAACAAGCCGAGTGCCAAAATAGCCCCCTGCGTGCGCAGAGACACCTGCGCTGATAAAGACTGTAAAAACTTCATATAGACCTCTCTATAAATGAAATACCGGCCTTACTTAATCCGGAAATAAAATACAAAACAATTTATTAAATAGTAAGGTACACCCATGCAATATGACACTAATCTTGTGTTAATATCGTACTAATATTAACCTAACAGTAATCAACTACCGATCTGAAGTACCTTTTTGTTTCTATTCTAAATTTTTTATAGTACCCATAGGGGTATATCTATTGTGTAAATATTATACAAAATATATAAGTTATATACAAATCAAAATTTTTGATAAATGAGGAGTCCTAATTGTGCGCTCTAATTTCTTTATTAAAACGTAGAAAGAACAGGTCCCTAAAAACGACTTAGCTCGCTATGGAGGCTTTTAGGGACCTGTTCTTTCGGTTAACTAATATGAAATTAGAGCTTCAACGCCTCAATCCATTCTGCTTCTTTAAATCCAACGAGTACTTTGTCTTCAAGAACCAAGATAGGACGTTTTACAAGCATGCCATTAGATGCTAATAAAGCTAGTTTTTCTTCTTCACTAAGGTTCGGCAATTTATCCTTTAATTGTTGTTCACGGTAAATCATACCAGAAGTATTAAAGAATGCTTTCAAATCCTTGCCAGATTGTGGATACCAAGCAGCAATTTCCTCTGCTGTAGGGTTTTCGGACTTGATGTCACGATCTGTGTACTTAATGTTGTGATCATCTAAGAATTTCTTTGCTTTTTTGCATGTTGTACATTTAGGATATTCAACGAATAACATAGGTTCTCCTTATATCAATATTCAATGTTATAACAACTTACTAATTTAAGATAATTGTACCAAATACATCGAAAATTATCAATCTCTTATTGACAATCTACGGGTTCTAATGAAGCACAATGTGCAATAGAGGATAATACTTCATCCATCCCCTCACTAAGTTTTGCTGTACGCAAATCAACATCCATCTGTAAACGCAAGAAATACCCTTCCGAAACATCAAAGTATTTCGCTAAACGCAACGATGTATCTGCTGAAATAGATCGTGTACCATTCAATATTTCTTGAATCCGTGAAACAGGCACATGTATATCCTTAGCCAATCGATATGCAGATAGTCCTAATGGATCCATAAACTCTTCTTTTAATATTTCACTAATGGTAGGTGTAGGAATAAACTTTTCCATATTAATTTCCTCTCTATTAATGATAATCTACAATTTCTACATCATAAAAACTACTACTATCTTTCACTTTAAAACACAGTCTATATTGACCATTAATCCGCAAACTATACTGACCAAATCGATCTCCTTGCAACAACTCCAAGCGATTACCTGGTGGCCAACGTAAATCTTGTAATGATTCAGCATTATCTAACAATAGTAATTTACGAAGAGCTAACCTTTGTATAAAACGGAGAAAAAGCGTTTAGAAAAAGCTTTGATAGTAAACTTTTTCTGTTTCCTTATCCTTAAATCCGATAATCATAGAATCTCTCTTTCAATTATACCTGTTAAAACAGGTATAATTCAATAACATATACTTGATGAATAACTTATACATAGAATTAAAATTATTCTACAAATAATTTTAATAAAGAGATTCTATAAAACATCATCTAAATCCTACACTTGAGATGACTCTATTGGCCACCTATTTCGGAATGTAATCAATTTACCCTATCGTCATAATTGAATTAAAACTGTCATTAATTCCCACTTCAACTAAATTAATTTTAAAAGTAAAAAGACCTACATCCTCGACCGTATCATGTATAAAATACATATTAAAGGTTGAGAGAATATAGGTCTCTTATAAAAATCTATGTATTAATTTATAATACTAGTTATAAGCAAAATGTAAGCCCCATTGCCACGAAGATGGCTGGCAAAAGGTTTGCAATACGTACTTTGCCAGGCCAGATGAGGTCGATACCAACGCAGAAAATCAGAATAGATCCGACGTAAGATAGGTTATCGATGGCACTAGGTGTCATCAACGGTGCTGCAATATGTGCCATTGCCGTGATGAGCCATTGAGTAATACCTACAGGAATAAAGGAGAACAGTGTCCCCTTTCCCCATAGAGATACCATAACCATAACGATGATGCCGTCAAGGATGCCTTTTAAAAGTAATGTCTGATAATTTCCAGTAAGGCCATCTTGAATGGAACCAAGTACGCCCATAGCACCTACGGTAAACGTCAAAGATGCAGTGATAAAAGCATGGGTAAACTTCGGATCACCAGCATTGCCAGTGCGAGCTTTCACCCAGTCACCAAACACAGTAATCCAATGATTAAGATCAATAATTTCGCCAATAACGGCGCCTACGACCATGCTAATAATCATCAATAGAGGGCCCGTTGTTTGTAGAGATCCATTGACAATGACGAGCATATACTGCATGGCCCCGCTCATACCGAGGAGGAGCACGATAATACCGCTCACAATCATGAGCGTTTGCTTTAAATTTTCTTTCATAAAGCGACCAAACGCGAGGCCACATAGGCTGCCAGCTATAATGAGGCCAACATTAATGGCCGTTCCCAAACCAATCATATATTTCCCTTCTTTAATTGTGAAAGTAACACTATCAATTTACTTCAGTATAACAACTACATCGAAAGAAATCAATTTATATGGTATAAAATATATACTATGAAATTGGATTAATTAAAGTTTTTTTAGGCCCATACATATAGCCTGATTAATGCTGCTATAGCTTTCCTTAATACAGTATGGCTTCTTTCATAACATTATATACAGCAAAAAGCCTCTACCCAATAAGGGTAGAGGCTTTGTATAGTTTATAGCGTTGAGAGAGAACTAATGATAGACCCGCTTAGGAGAGAGAGAGTATATGTGTTTATATATAAAGCGGGCCGACATGAGATGAGTCGCTATCGCCTCATCGACTTTAGTGTACACCCAATTCCACATAACAACAAATTCAATTATGTAAACCCAATTATGCGCAAAAACTATTGTTAACCAATCTATGCATCTCCCTTACGCTTCATCGTCTACAGGTAACCGTACGATATCTGCTGTTTTATTAATCTCCTCAAAGCAAGGACAGTCTTTACCGTGATCATTGATGAGGCCACTGGCTTGTAGATGCGAATAAATCGTAACAGGGCCTACAAACTTAAAGCCCCTCTTCTTTAGGTCTTTGCTAATCCGCGTAGATAACCCATTCTTTGTAGGGAAATGACCTTCTGGATGGTTTTCATAAATAATCGTTTTATGATTTGTAAATCCCCAAATATAGTTACAAAACGAACCAAATTCAGATTGAATACGTTTAAAAGCAGCAGCATTATTGATAATAGCTCAATTTTAGGACGGTGCTTAAGCATCCCCTCCGTCTGCATGATGCGTTCAATATCGCTTTCACCATAAGCAGCCACCGCATCAATATCAAAATGATCAAAGCATGCTTCGAATGATGTTCCGTTTATTCAAAAATCGTAAGCCAACTGAGACCACATTGGAGACTTTCAAGACAAAGATGTTCAAATTGATGTTGGTCATCATGAATTGGTCGGCCCCACTCGTAATCGTGGTAATCCTGATATAAAGGCGTCGTCGGCCATTCACAAGTCGTCATCACACACCTCCATGAGCCCATACGAGGACGTCATACATGAGCGCTACTACGAGGCCCATTACGAGATGACCACCCACGTAAAATGGCACTAAATAATAAATGAATAAAAGCAAGGAATGCAAGGCTTTACGAAGCCATACAATCGGCGTAGATGTGTCGCCCCCTACCTTACTATCAAGCCAATTATGGACTGCGTAAATAGGCGTTCCTAGACGGCGAATCCAGTCTGGAACACGTACCCCAGGATTCAAACCAGGGCAATAGAAGATCACCAAGGGCAACGCCACCACATCAATGACGAGCAATAGGGTTAACATAAAAGCAAACCAATCTAATTCACCTTCCCACGTGAAGGGTTGTGCCATGAAACGGGCACCCCACAAATAGGCTTTGTATACGATATACGGTTCTAATAGCCATAATAAGGGCTTCACTACACTCATGGGACTACCTACACCAAACAAAAAATAATAAAAACTACGCATTTGCGTAGTCATTTCATATATACAACATTCCGATTATATCGACTGAATACCAAGGATATAGCGATTTTCTAGGCTAGAAAATCACTTCATACACACCATTTTTCCAGTCCTTATATACGTCGATTTTCATACTAATATTATATCAGATTTTGTAGTTCTTGTGGGATTATATTTTATAAAAATTTTATCAATTTACACTATTTATAGTACTAATCAACAAAAGGAGTCACTATATAAGCCATTCCTCTTTATTTTATCATTCTAAAAAGCCCTTTATCCATTTTAACAGATAAAGGGCTGCATATATGTATTAAGACTTTCACTAATAAAAGCAGTTTAGTTGTCACTAATAATAATTTTCGTCACCTTGCTGCCATTGTGCTCAAAAAAATATACCTACAATATTGTCACTGTTATAGCGTAGATATCCATAGAACCATCGATTATTAAAGTCTATAAAATCAGGACGCCCATAGATGTCCATCACTTTTTTCAAGGAATCGCCAACAGCAATGCCACGGGCAGTCACGGCATCACGATTGCTGACAGTCATATACCATACGATAGGACGACTATCTTGCATCAAAGAATGTCCAAATTTGATGCCCCCATAAGTGAGCTCATCACGTTTCTCTCCTAACCTCTCAAACTACAAATAACCTATAGACCTAATATTAACATAATCACACTGAAATCAGAACCTAACGCTACAATACCTATAAAAAAAGCACTCATGCCCATAGGGAGTAGTAGCATGTAAACAAAACACGTTTCCATGTCACTTAAAAATATAGTCATTTAGTTATATAATTATACTTAATAACATAACCTACGGATTACTACAATACTAATAAATATAGAAATGTAAACGGGAGATACCACCATGACTAAACTACCACTATTAGCGTGTGCTTCATCATGAGCACTATATTATCACCAATAGGAGCCATCGATGTTAATATTCCTGGTGCAGATTCGAAGATCCAAAGGATGCCTACGTAAACTACCAAACCACAAACCCTGATATTGAAAAGGATGTAGCAAACTATGTGAAAACATTAAAGTTAACGGACAAGGCTAACGGTATTAATAAAAACGAAATTGAGTATACTAAAGCAGCCTCTATATATCGCGGTCAAAATTACCATAATACGGTCATTTCCGTTCATGATCAATACAACCAAATTCGCCTTTCATTCCCAGTAGCGGGCATAAAAAGTGATTATCATATAGGACGTTACCAAAATCCAAGTCGAACCATTGAGGACTATCGAGTTTTAACCAATAATGGAAGTCTCAATTTAGAAATTGACTACGCAGATTTTAAAGATTACGACTGGCGCAACACCAAAATAGCTTATGAAAAGCTAACAGACAAAGACGTCCGTAATTTCTTGCAAGACAATGCGAAACGAA
>ENA-OPYQ01000100-OPYQ01000100.1-human-gut-metagenome-genome-assembly--contig:-NODE-100-length-12914-cov-3.107062_pt1 | contig 12914 bp, 9 predicted proteins | sample MGYA00242471_ERZ504479 | MGnify/ENA primary metagenome ERZ504479 (study PRJEB26092, sample SAMD00036225) | human gut metagenome | host: Homo sapiens | study: EMG produced TPA metagenomics assembly of... | reverse complement strand
GTCTCTATCTCCTTCGCGCTTATATGAAGTATTTCTCAATTTTCTTCATGTTGATGTTGTGGCAGAAAACCATCACCGAGTCGCCCGGTTCTATCTGTGTATTACCCGAAACGAGCATTCCTTCTTCACCGCGAACCAGTCCACCGATGGTTACACCGATAGGCATGCCGAGTTCCTTCACCGGTTTCTTGGTTACCTTCGAACCTTCTTTGGCTATAAACTCAGCCACATCGGCGTTAGCGCTCATCAGGAATCTCACGTTCATCACGTCGGCATCGAGCATCATCTGGTAGATGTAGCTGGCGGCAATCATCTTCTTGTTGATAATGGTACCGATATCCAGACTCTCTGCCATGCTCACGTAGTCTACGTTTTCTACGGCAGCCACCGTCTTGCGCACCCCCATTCTCTTGGCGGTAAGACAGGCCAGGATATTGGTTTCGGCGTTACCGGTCAGTGCCACGAAGGCTTGAGTACTACGGATACCTTCTTCTACGAGCAGCGGAATGTCACGTCCGTCACCATGAATGATGAGCGTCTTGTTCTCATCGAGAATATCGTTGAGATATTCGCAGCGCTCCTCGCTCATCTCGATAATCTTGCATTCCATATATTCCGGCATCTTCTTCACGGCTCTTACGGCTGTGCGTCCGCCACCCATAATCATCACGTTCTTCACATCCACATAGTGCTCCTTGCCTACAATCTTGCGGATATATGGGATGTAGTTGCGGGTGGTCATGAAGTAGGCGAGGTCGTAGAGTTTCAGCTCGTCGTTACCGCCAGGGATGATGGTATCACTGCCTCGCTTGATGGCTACCACGTGATAAGGGTCGTTAGGACCGCTGATGTTCTTGAGCGGTTCGTTCAGTATTTCGCATCCTTCGCGCAGTTTGATGCCGAGCATGACGAGTGCGCCGTCGTGCACATCCCAGCGCTGACGTACCCAACTCATTTTCAGTCCGTTATTGATATCTACGGCTGCGAGCATCTCCGGATAAATCAGTTTGCTGATACCTAATTCTTTGAAGAATTCCTGAGCCTGCTGATCCATATATTCCGGATTATCCACGCGGGCCACCGTTCTTTTGGCACCCAGGTTCTTGGCAAGGATGCTAGCTGTGATGTTGGTACTTTCTACCGGAGTAACGGCGATGAAGAGGTCGGCATCTGCAACCCCCGCATCGCGTAAGATGTGAAGACTGGTAGGCTTGCCCAGCATGGTGAGCAGGTCGCAGTCGGAGCCAATGCTTGCCAGGCGCTCTTCGCTTTCATCGATGAGCGTAATCTCTTCATTGCTGCGTGACAGGAGTCTCGCCAGGTGAGTACCTATGGCATATGCGCCAGCTATGATTATTTTCATTTCTTAATTGCTTCTTTGATTGCTTCTTTATCGAGATGCACGATTTCTCTGAGCTGTGCCACGGTTCCGTGCTCCACAAACTCATCTGGCAATCCCATTCGGGTCATCTTTGGCTGATAGTCATGGTCGTTCATCCATTCCAGTACGGCTGAGCCCATACCGCCCATACGAACGCCGTCTTCGATGGTGATGATGCGGCTGAACTTTTCGCCCACCTCTTTCAGAATGTCTTCATCGAGTGGCTTGAGGAATCGCATATCGTAGTGGGCGATGCTCATTCCGGTTTCGGTTTCTACCTCAGCGATAGCCTGAGCGGCATCGTTTCCGATAGGACCGATGGTAAGAACGGCTACATCGGTGCCGTCTTTCAGCTTTCTGCCGGTACCGGTCTTGATTTCCTCCATCGGGTTGCGCCAGTCTACGAGCACCCCCTTGCCTCTAGGATAACGGATAACATAGCTGCCATGATCTGGCAACTGGGCTGAATACATCAGGTTGCGCAACTCATGCTCGTTCATCGGAGATGCGATGGTGAGATGCGGAATCGGACGGAGAGCCGCCATATCGAAGGCACCATGATGGGTTGGTCCGTCTTCACCTACCAGTCCGGCACGGTCCAGACACATGATAACCGGCAGGTTGAGCAGTGCCATGTCGTGGATGATGTTATCGTAGGCACGCTGTACAAACGAACTATAGATATTGCAGAATGGGATGAGTCCGTCTTTCGCCATACCTCCTGAGAAGGTGACGGCATGCCCCTCGGCAATACCTACATCGAAGGTACGGTTTGGCATCGCCTTCATCATGATGTTCATGGAGCATCCTGTAGGCATGGCTGGCGTCACACCTACAATCTTCGGGTTCTTCAGAGCCAGTTCCAGCAGCGTCTCACCGAAAACATCCTGATATTTAGGAGGCTGGTTACTGGTATCGGCAATGATTCTCTCACCCGTTTCCGGATCGAATTTGCCTGGCGCGTGCCAGATGGTAGCACTCTTCTCGGCAGGTTCGTAACCCTTTCCCTTGGTGGTATGCAGGTGCAGCAGCTTAGGACCCTTCATGTTCTTAAGCTGTTTGAGCACTCTCGCCACTTCCTTCACGTCATGACCATCGAAAGGTCCGAAGTAGCGGATATTCATACCCTCGAAGATGTTCTGCTGATGACTCAGTGCCGACTTCAGTGCATTGTTCAGGCGCAGGATGCCCTTCTTGCGGTCTTCGTTGAGATAGCCTTTGGAGTGCAGCCACTGCGATGCCTTGAAACGGAGGCGGTTGTAGGTCTCGTTGGTATCGAGGTTCAGGAGATATTTCTCCATACCGCCCACAGCCCGGTCGATGCTCATATCGTTGTCGTTCAGGATGATGAGCATGTCGTTAGGTGTACTTGATACGTTGTTCAGTCCCTCGAAAGCCAGTCCGCCGCTCATGGCTCCATCGCCAATGACGGCTACCACGTGCCTGTCGGTATCTCCGTTTTCGCGTGCGGCAACGGCCATACCGAGTGCTGCGGAGATGGAATTGCTCGCATGTCCGCAGGCGAAGGTATCATATTCGCTTTCTAAAGGTGTAGGGAATGGACGGATGCCGTGCAACTTGCGGTTGGTACAGAAGTTTTCGCGGCGTCCTGTTAATATCTTATGTCCGTAGGCTGGTGTCCCACATCCCATACAATACGGTCGTATGGGGTGTTGTATATATAATGTAGGGCTACGGTTATTTCAACCACGCCAAGAGAGGAGGCAAAATGACCGGGGTTGACGGCAACCTCGTCGATAATGTCTTCTCTTAACTCTTTGCAGACTTGTGGCAGCTGGTCAATGCTCAGCCGTCTCAAATCTTCCGGGTATTTTATACTATTTAATAGACTAAACTTGTTCTTGTCCATGTTTTCTTCGTGAAAATCTTGTGCAAAGATAATGCTTTTTTCCTATATAAAGCACTTTTGAGACAATATTTTCGCTTTTTCCGATTATTCTTTGTATTTTTGCAAAGGAAATTTCTGAAAAAGGAATGAAATCCGGAATTAGTTATATAACAATAAGCAAATAAATACCTTTATCGTGATGAGAAAAAATGTATTACTTTTGGGAGCCATGATGATGGCTTCCATGTCTCTGATGGCGCAGACCAAGGGTGGCGGCATCAGTCAGTCTGCTCTCCAGCAGATGGAGAAAAACCAGCAGGCAGGTGTAGCCAACAAGGCACTCTTCAATGCGATTGCCAACAACAGCATTGATGACCTTGTGAAGAATCATGCCAACGAGGCCCCGGTTGATACTCATTTCAGCATCGAGACTCCTTCGCAGAGCATTCACAACCAGAAGAGTTCGGGCCGTTGCTGGATGTTCAGCGGTTTTAACGTGCTCCGTTCTAACTTTGCTGTCAATGACAAGCAGGGTAGAGTGGTGGAGTATTCTCAGGATTACCTCTTCTTCTATGATCAGTTGGAGAAGGCTAACCTGATGCTTCAGGGTGTTATCGACCTTGGCAAGAAGAGCATCGAGGATCCTCAGGTGCAGTTCTTCTTCAAGAATCCGCTCAATGATGGCGGTACTTTCTGTGGTGTTGCCGATTTGGCAAGCAAGTATGGTCTCGTACCTATGAGTGCCCAGCCTGAGACTTACTCAAGCAACAATACTTCCAAGATGAGCCGTCTCGTAAGCAGCAAGCTCCGCGAGTATGGTCTGGAACTCCGCAAGATGGTGGCTCAGGGCAAGAAGTCGGCAGCTATCCAGGCTCGCAAGAACGAGATGCTCGGTCAGGTTTATCACATGCTGAGTCTTACTCTCGGCGAACCGGTAAAGGAATTTACCTATGCTTTCCGCGACAAGGACGGCAAGCAGATTGGCGAGGCAAAGAAGTATACTCCTAAGAGTTTCTATGAGGAAACCGTAGGCAAGGATCTCAACGGTACCTTCCTAATGGTGATGAACGATCCACGCCGTCCTTACCACAAGACATATGAGGTAGAGTACGACCGCCACACTTACGATGGCCATAACTGGAAGTATCTGAACTTGCCTATGGAGGAGATTGCCCAGCTCGCCATCGCCTCTCTGAAGGATGGTCATAAGATGTATTCAAGCTATGATGTGGGCAAGCAGCTCGACCGCAAGCGCGGCTATCTGGCACTCGACAACTTCGACTATGGAAGCCTCTTCAATACCTCATTCCCAATGAACAAGGCTGACCGCATCGCTACTTTCGATAGCGGTTCTACTCATGCCATGACGCTGACAGCTGTAGATCTCGACGCCAATGGCAAGCCTGTAAAATGGAAGGTGGAGAACAGTTGGGGTGCCGACAATGGTTTTGCCGGTTGCTTCATCATGACTAACGATTGGTTCAACGAGTACATGTTCCGCCTGGTAGTAAACAAGAAGTATGCTTCTGAGCAGCTCTTGAAGGAATTCGATCAGAAGCCAACCATGCTGACTCCAGATGATCCTCTGTTCCAGTTGGAAGACTAATAATAAGAATATTCAAAGCCATATATGGTGTATCATGCGCCATATATGGCATATTGTTTCTAGTAATCAACATAGAATTAGGTATAGATGAATAAGCGGGAAGTTTTTGGGCATTTTTTCAAATCATATTATGGTCGATTATATTATTATGCGCTGCAACTCCTGAAAGATGAGGAGGCAAGCCGAGATATCGTGAGTGGCGTTTTTGCTCACGTATGGGAGAATTTCGACTCCTATGACATGCAAACCTTGCCAGCCTTCTTGCTTAAAACCGTGAAAAATAAGTGTTTAGACTATCTTCGGCATACAGCTGTTCATGCACAATATGCCGATTACTATCTTCATGCAGTAGATCAATGCTATGAAGATAATGATATCCAGAAAGAACGTCAGCGGCAAGTAGAAGAAATGTTGGATTTGTTACCGGATACTACTCGTCATGTTTTGGAAGAATGTTATCTTAACCATAAGAAATATCGGGAAGTGGCAGATGATATGAATGTCTGTCAGGAAACGGTCAAGCGCCATATCATAAAGGCCTTGAAACTGTTAAGAGAACATTATCATCAAATAAAAACTTGAAAATAATCAAAAGAATCTCAATTGGGGATGTTACCATTTTGGTAGGTAAAACGTATTATTTTTAGTAAAGAAATAGAAATATGATGAAACAAACAGATATTTTTAATGATGAGAGTTTACAGAATGACATCCAAGACTTGGTTGCCATAGAACAGGCTATGATACGCAAAACATATCCTCTGCCAAACCTTGACAAGGAGTTGGAGAAGATAGTAGGCAAAGAAAATTCGGATGCCGAAGAGCCTGTGAAACATCAATATCCAATGATGAGAATGCTGATGAGTGCTGCTGCTATGTTGGCGATAGTTTTTGTATGGCAGTGGGTGAGCTCCAGGCAGACTATTGATGGAGCTACCGGAAATCGGATAACGCAAAATGTATCTTCTGAACAAGATATGACAATGCTTCAGACTGCAGATGGTGAGATGATAACTCTGACACTGGCTGATGGCACTGAAGTAAAGCTCAATAGTAATAGTAAAATTACTTATCCCCACTGCTTTAAGGGAGCAGAGCGTATGGTGCATCTTGAAGGAGAAGCATTCTTCAAGGTAAGGCACGACAGTAAGCGTCCTTTTGTGGTGGATGCAGGTGGTGTCTTGACCAAGGACTTGGGTACTTCTTTTAATATCAAGGCTTATCAGGGTAGTGACTGTAAAGTGACTTTGGTTGAGGGAAAGGTGGAAGTCCTGGCAAAGAACAGTCAGCATAAACCTGTGACATTGAATCCGGGACAGCAATATTCCTTAAGTGCAAAGGAGACTGTTTCTGGGCAGATAATTAATGTAAATACGGATGAAACTACTGCATGGGCAGATGGTGTGCTCTATTATCACGACCAGGCTTTGGAATACATCTTGGATAATCTTGCAGCATATTATCAGAGTAAGGTGGTATTTAGAAATCCTGCAGTCAAAACCAAGCATCTCGATTTCTCCGCAGATAAGAGTGGCAGTATAGAGGATGCTATAGAACTCTTGAATAATCTGGGAGTTGCAAAGGTTAGTTTTAAGGGAAATACTATATATATAGAATAAGGTATTTAAGTAAATCTTGATGTATCGTCACATCGGCATTTCTGGGAAATTATAATTCCTGAAAATGCCGATGTTTTAGTTTTATTTGTAAGAAAATAAACTTTTTTCATTATTTTTTGAAAGTAGATGTTACCGATTCGCTGTCAGAAACGTATTTTTATTATAGTATTAACGAAAAAAAGAAAAATATGAAAGAAGTAAGATGTGTATTCATGTTTGCTGTCCTGATTTTATGGATGGCATTGCCTGTAGGAGCACAGAATGCAAAGAGAGGCATCACGATGTCGCTCGTTAATGAGTCTTTGGCTTCTGCATTGAGAAAAGTACAGCAGGAGTCGGATTATAAGGTGAATTTTGTGATAGAGGACGTAAAGTCCTATACCACAACGGTTCATCTGAAGAATGCTTCTGCCTCAACTGCCGTAAAGCAGATTTTACAGGGTAAACCTTTCACTTACTCAGTAAGTGGTAAGTTTATTACCGTCAAGAAGGTTTTGCAACATAAAACTGCAGCTGAAGCTACAGATAATGGAGCTGCCATCCGCCCCCTCTCAGGAACAATTACCGATGAGGATGGAGAACCTATGATTGGCGCTTCTGTTGTAGTGCCTGGCAGTCCTTTTGGAACCGTGACTAATACGGATGGTAATTTTGAGTTTTATATTCCTAAAGGATGTCATGAGGTTACGGTTTCGTATGTCGGTATGAATGACCAGAAGGTAAAGGTGGCTGGTAGGGATCATGTGAAGATTGTAATGTCTGAAAATAAGACCATACTTGGTGAAGTGGTTGTAACGGGTTATCAGACAATCTCTAAGGAGCGTGCAACCGGTGCTTTTACCAAGGTAACAGCTGATGAACTGAAAGACAAGAGGTTGGGTAATCTCTCTACTGTGCTGGCTGGCGAGGTTGCCGGATATAATGACGGCATGATTCGTGGCGTAACCACGATGAATGCCTCTGCTTCTCCTCTCTATGTCATTGATGGCTTTCCAGTAGAGAAAACTAAGTTGACCGGCAATGGAACTGGTGATATTATCGAGGAAATCCCTGATTTGAATATGGATGATATTGAGAGTATTACTGTTCTTAAAGATGCTGCAGCTGCTTCCATCTATGGTGCTCGTGCTGCCAATGGTGTCATTGTCATCACTACCAAGAAAACGGCAGCTAAGGGTAAGACCAATGTCTCTTTCAATGCTTCTCTTACCTGGCATCCTTATTCTTATTATACAGATTATCTCGCCAATTCTTCTCTTGTTATTGACTTGGAGAAGGAGTGGGCTGCGCAGAATCCGAATCTTGCAGGCAATGGAGCTAAGGTATACGCTCAGAATATGTTGGATCAGAAAATCTATACGAGCGCGGGTATCTGCAATATCTTGAATTATTATGCAGGCAATATCTCTGAGTCAGAAATGAATGCTAAACTGACTGATTTGGCTGGAAAAGGTTATAACTACTATGACCAGATGAAGAAGTATGCTAAGCGCGATCCGTTGTATCAGCAGTATAATATGAATATTGTAAACAACTCGGTGAATAATCTCTTCAAGGCTTCGGTCACTTATAAGTATAATACCCTCGAAGATAAGTATTCCAATAATCAGAGTTTAGGCATCAACCTTGCCAATACTTCTTATTTCACGAAATGGCTTTCTTTGGATTTAGGTGCTTACCTAAAGGTGGGTGAGGATCAGACACAGAACTACAATGTCCTTTCTCCTGGATATTCTGTTTTGCCATACGATAATTTAGTGAATGCTGATGGCTCTTGTTATACCAAGCCGATGAGTGAGAGATATGATGCAAGTACTTTGGCTATCTATCAGAAGTATGGTCTTTATAATATGGATATCACTCCTTTGGAAGAGCTGGATCGTCAGATTACCACCAACAAGGAGTTGGCTTTACGAACTTTTGCCCGTCTGAATGTACAGATTCTGCCCTGTTTGAAGTATGCTGCTTCCTTCCAGTACGAACGAGCTTCATATCGTGGTGAAAACTGGGCTGATAAAGCTTCTGCGCAGGTTCGGGGTGTGGTAAACGGGTATGCAACCGATAATGGTGATGGCTCTGTCAATTATGTGATTCCTTATGGGGATATCCTGGTTCGTTCAGACCAATATACCTCTGCTTATAACTTCCGTCAGCAGTTGAGTTTTGATCAGACTTTCAAGGATGTTCACAGCGTAACTGCTATTCTGGGCACGGAAACCATCCAGAACAAGCAGGAATTGCATCGAGACAAACTGTTTAACTATGATTCTCAGATGTTAACATCCAGTATGGTGAATAATGTTGATTTGTTGAAAGGTATAGCGGGTGTGCTGGGATATAAATCTATGACCGCGACTGATTTGTCTGCTTCTTATGAAAATGTAAACCGTTATGTTTCAGTATATGGTAATGCTGCTTATACTTACGATGACCGTTATAGCTTGACTGGTAGTTTACGATGGGACCGCTCTAATCTCTGGGGAACCAGTTCGAAGTTTCAGAACAAGCCTATCTGGTCGGTAGGTGCCAGTTGGATTATCAGTAAGGAGAAGTTCTTCCACGCAGATTGGGTCAATTATCTGAAACTCCGTGTTTCTGATGGTATTGCCGGTAACGTATCTAAGAATTCTGCCCCTTATATGGTGGCAAGCTATAATAATAACGGGCATGTGGGAGGTACACAGGGATATGTGCAGTCGCGTGCCAATCCGATGCTGAGCTGGGAGAAAACCAATACCTTTAATATAGGTATCGATTTCTCGCTCTTTAAGAACCGACTCAATGGTACTGTAGAGTATTACGACAAGAAGGGTACCGACCTCCTGGCTTCTTCCATGGGTGTACCTACTGAAGGTTGGGGCTACAGCACCTATACCATCAACAATGGCGAGATGTACAATCGTGGTGTAGAAATTTCCCTGAGTGGTGAGGTTCTGCGTACCAGGGATTTCTCATGGAGAGCCAATATGACTTATGCTTATAATAAGAATGAGGTGACTTATGTAAATGTAAAGGCGCCGGTTTATATTCTTCAGTTGGATTACCCTTCGGCTTATCCTATTATCGGCAACGAATATAATGCAATCTATGGCTATAAGTGGGCTGGATTGAGTGAAGAAGGATTGCCACAGGTGTATAACGAGAATGGTGAGAAGGTAACTAATCAGCCAACGACATTGGATGCCATCTCTTACATGGGTACTACCACTCCTAAGTATAGTGGATCTTTCGGAACCAGTATCAGCTACAAGGATTTCGATTTCAGTATGCAGTTCCTTTTTGCGGGTGGTCATAAGATGCGCAATGCCAATCCTGCTTTCCTCACTTGCAGTTATTCCAGCGTAGGATATATCTCCAATATTGCGGGAGCTAGTGCCGGACTTGCTAATCGTTGGCAGAAACCAGGTGATGAGGCTTATACCAATGTGCCAAAGGCTGTTTTTGCCGAAAGTGGTTTGTCAGCATCTTCTTTGTATAGTACTTATTTTTATTCTGATATCAATATCCTTGATGCCAGTTATATTCGTCTGAACAACATTTCTCTGGCTTATCATTTGCCAAAGTCGCTGTGCCGTTCGCTCTATATGCAGAGTGCCCGTGTTCAGGCTAATGTGGAGAATCCGTTCTTCTGGGCAAAGACCAAACAGGCTAAGTACCAGCTGGGTGGTTATAATGCCACCAACTATGTGTTAGGCATTTATCTCAACTTTTAAATAATGAAGAAAATGAAACAGAAATTAGTATATATGGTGTTGTTGCTGGGCATGGTTATGGGACTTGCCTCTTGCGATAACTATCTCAATATAGAACCAAAGGGCAAACGTATCCCTAAGTCGCTCGCCGACTATGAGGCTTTTCTCCGTTACGAGTATGGTACTCATCGCATGCCGGTTTTGCAAACGTGCTATTTGCTTAATGATGAATATCTCACCAATTCGTATGCCAGTTATTATCCGATGTATAAGGCTAACTACAATTGGGAGGAGGAAACTGATCGTGCCTATTGGAACTCTGCAGATGAGAGTACTTATTATGTGGCTTATGGCACTATCAATACCTGCAATCTGATATTGGAAGATGTGCCTAATACAACAGAAGGTACTGAGAAAGAAAAGGCTGAGGTGATGGCATATGCCAGAGTGTTGCGTGCGATGAACTATTTCAATCTCGCTAATTATTATGCTGATACCTACGAGCCTTCAAATGCTGCCAGTAAGTTGAGTGTGCCTCTGATTACAAGCAGTCTTCAGAATGCTCCTTATCATCAGGCCACCATTCAGGAAATCTATGAATTCATTTTGAATGATTTGAACACGTCGGTAGCTGATCTTCCAGATATGGGTACCACGCTCCTACATCCGGGCAAGGGAGCTGCCTATGCTATGTTGGCACGTACCTATCTTCAGATGATGAACTATGAAAAGGCGTTGGAGTTTGCTGATAAGGCTCTTGCCATTAATGATAAGTTGGTTGATTGGGTTGGATTCTATAATGATAATAAGGGTGTGATAGGCCAAGAGGGTGTTTATCCTTCTTTGAAAACGCCATTGGGATTTGATAGCCAGGACTGTTATAATTTCAATTATGCCGATAATAGTTCCAACTCTGCATCTGCGATATTCAAGATACCGGTAAATCGTGCTGCCGGATTCGAAGAGGGAGATGCTTATTTCTTGAGCAATTGGAAACTAAGAACGATGGGTGCAGAAACTTATTATCAGGGGTTGACCAATGGCTATATCAATCTTGCTGGTATGAGAACCGTGGAGCAGTATCTTATCAAGGCTGAATGCTTGGCTCGTAAGAATCAGTTGACAGATGCTATGGATGTGCTCAATGAGGTGCGTAAGACATATATCCTTCCAGAGAAATATCAGCCACTATCGGCGTCCTCTGTGGCAGAAGCTATCCGGTATGTACGTCAAGCAAAGGATAATCAACTTATCTTCTCTATTGTGCCGTTTGGCGATGCTCGTCGCTTAAATGCTGAAGGTACCTATGCCCGCACGCTGACAAAAGAGATAGATGGCAAGCAGATAAGTCTTGCTCCATCCTCTCATCTCTGGACCTTCCCATTCCCTAAGGGAGCCATTGATAATCCTGGCAACGGAAGTTTCGTACAGAATGTGGAGAAGTAATGAACGTTAAAATAAATCTTTCTAGTAATTGTACAAATATGATGTTTAAAAAAACAATTTTCTCATTGGCATTGACGCTCATCTCTGTGATGAGTGCTCATGCTCAGAATGCAGACGAGTGTATCATTGATGCAATCTTGAATGGTGTGCCTGATGGTACGGAAATGGAAGCCGTCCTGGCTGCTACCCATCGTAACGAGAAACCTCTCGCTAAAGGTGTGGTAAAGGGTGGAAAACTTACTTTAACCATCCCTGTTACAGAGGCTCGTTTTATCGGTGTCGGTCCAAGAAACGGTGTTTTCACTTTTAGTCTGATGACCAAAGGTGGCGAAAAAGTACAGGTGTCTCTCGATGCCAAACCCATCAATGATGGGGTAACCACTGGTTTTAATACCAGCAATGTCAAGATTTCCGGCAGTGCTATGAACGATGAATATCAGACAAAAATCGGTTCTGTGAGGGATATGCTTGATAAGATGTATAAGGATATAAACGATAAGCATAAAAAATTGATTGCAGAACAGAGCAAGGCTTACCAGGCAAAGGATAAAGCTAAGATGAAAGCTTTGGAAGATAGTGACGAGAGAAAAGAGATGGCTACCGAACAGAAGAATTTCTTTGACACGGTGGAGTCTTCTTATGGAAAGTTGTATTCAGACAACAAGGATTCCTGGTGGGGACCTTTCGCCATGCTTTGTACCTTGAACTATTTCACCAAGGAAAACTCCAAGGAATGGAATTCGTTCTCAGAAACAGCTAAGAATAGCTTCTATGGAAAGTTGCTCAACGAGCAGATTAATCCAAAGGGACTTGCAGGTGAGACTTTGCCTCAGTTCGAACTCCAGCAAGTTGATGGTTCTAAGGTGAGCATGGCTTCTTGTGTAAAGGGAAAGAAGTATTATCTGGTTGATTTCTGGGCTTCATGGTGTGGACCTTGCCGCAAGGAAATTCCTAACCTCAAGAAACTTTATGAACTGTATAAAGGAAAGGGACTGGAAATAGTAAGTGTTTCAATCGATAAGAATGAAACTGCTTGGAAGAAAGCGCTTGCTGAGGAGAAACTTTCTTGGCCTAACGGACTTGACCGTGCCGGTATAGCTGATTCTTATAAGGTAAAGTTCATTCCTGCCATCTTCCTGGTAGATGGTACTACAGGTAAGTGTATTGCTGAGAATATCCGTGGTACGGAATTGGCTGCAAAGTTGGCTGAACTATTCTCGAAATAAGATATTTAGACGAAAAGTTTGGCTAAAGTGCTCCATTTATATAAAGATAAACCGTATTTTTTCGATAATATCGTGAAATACGGTTTATTTTTGTA
>ENA-OPYQ01000092-OPYQ01000092.1-human-gut-metagenome-genome-assembly--contig:-NODE-92-length-13711-cov-2.248012_pt1 | contig 13711 bp, 14 predicted proteins | sample MGYA00242471_ERZ504479 | MGnify/ENA primary metagenome ERZ504479 (study PRJEB26092, sample SAMD00036225) | human gut metagenome | host: Homo sapiens | study: EMG produced TPA metagenomics assembly of... | reverse complement strand
CACCGGAATCCTGTATCTTTCCAGCCAGATAGGCCTCAGCCACTTCCATCACTGAGCCATGGCATCCTCTGATTACTTCTATGCCACAAGCTGAAAGTTTGGCCAGTGCACCAGCCCCCATATTGCCAGCCAGCATTACGGTCACTCCGTCGGCCTGCAATTTGGAAGCGATGTCCGACTTGCATCCACACCCTTGCGGAGAAGGGAGCACTTGTGTGCGTGAAATGCGGTTTTCTTCATCCACCGTAAAAATGGTGTAAAAGTCACAATGACCGAAATGGTCGTCTATCAGACCGTTCTTGTAGGTAAAGCTATTTTTTTCATACGCGCTTAATTTGATAATTTATTAACGCAAAGGTAAAGAAAAAATGCCTGTACTTACACTATCGGGCCAGAACAAATGAAGTTTTCGGGCAAAGCCCCCTAAAATCCAAGTAGTTTTATTATTTTTGCAGCCGATTATACGATAAACATAAATAATAAAGATATTATAACCATGGAATTAGCAAGTAAGTACAATCCCGCTGACGTGGAGGGAAAATGGTACCAGTATTGGCTGGACCACAAACTTTTCAGTTCTAAACCCGACGGACGTGAACCTTACACCGTCGTCATTCCTCCCCCTAACGTGACGGGAGTGCTCCACATGGGACACATGCTCAACAATACTATCCAGGATATTCTCGTTCGCCGTGCTCGCATGGAGGGCAAGAACGCATGTTGGGTACCAGGTACCGACCATGCCAGTATCGCTACCGAGGCAAAGGTTGTAAACCGCCTCGCTCAGCAGGGCATCAAGAAGACCGACCTTACCCGCGAGGAGTTCCTCAAGCACGCTTGGGACTGGACTCACGAGCATGGTGGCATCATCCTCAAACAGCTCCGCAAACTCGGTGCCAGCTGCGATTGGGACCGCACAGCATTCACCATGGACGAGACCCGCTCTCGTGCCGTCATCCACGTATTCTGCGACCTTTACCAGAAGGGACTCATCTATCGTGGCGTGCGCATGGTTAACTGGGACCCTAAGGCTCAGACTGCACTCTCTGACGAGGAGGTTATCTACAAGGACGAGCACTCTAAGCTCTACCACTTGAAGTATTATGTAGTAGAACAGGACTGCCAGCAGGTGGATGAGGAGAACGTGATGCACAAGGATGAGAAGGGATACTATGCAGTAGTAGCAACCACCCGTCCTGAGACCATCATGGGCGACTCTGCCATGTGTATCAACCCAGAGGATAAGAAGAATACCTGGCTGAAGGTAAGCACGTTATCGTGCCTCTCGTAAACCGCGAGATTCCTGTCATCGAGGATACATACGTAGATATCGAGTTCGGTACTGGTTGCTTGAAGGTAACTCCAGCTCACGATATCAACGACCACGCCCTCGGTTTGAAGCACGGTTTGGAAACCATCGATATCTTCAACGACAATGGTACCATCAGCGAGGCAGCAGGTCTCTATGTAGGTATGGACCGCATGGATGTGCGCAAGCAGATTTCCATCGACCTTCAGAACGCCGGTCTGATGGAGAAGATTGAGGACTATAATAATAAGGTGGGCTTCTCTGAGCGTACCAATGTGCCTATCGAGCCAAAGCTCTCTACACAGTGGTTCCTCAAGATGCAGCACTTTGCCGACATCGCCCTTCCTCCAGTAATGGACGATGATATCGAGTTCTATCCTAAGAAGTATAAGAACACCTATCGCCACTGGTTGGAGAACATCAAGGACTGGTGTATCAGCCGTCAGCTCTGGTGGGGTCACCGCATCCCTGCCTACTACTTCGACAATGCCGGCAAGAAGGATTTCGTGGTAGCTGAGACTGCAGAGGAGGCTCTGAAGCTCGCTCAGGAGAAGAATGCCAACATCAAGGCTGAGGATCTTGAGCAGGAGAGCGACTGCCTCGACACCTGGTTCTCTTCATGGTTGTGGCCTATCTCTCTGTTTGATGGTATCGAGCATCCTGACAATGAGGAGATCAACTACTACTACCCTACTTCCGACCTCGTAACTGGTCCGGATATCATCTTCTTCTGGGTAGCACGTATGATCATGGCTGGCTACGAGTATCGTGGCAAGATGCCATTCAAGCACGTATATTTCACAGGTATCGTTCGCGATAAGCTCGGCCGCAAGATGAGCAAGAGTCTCGGCAACTCACCAGACCCACTGGTTCTGATTGACAAGTTTGGTGCCGATGGTGTTCGTATGGGTATGATGCTCAGTGCTCCAGCAGGCAACGACATTCTCTTCGACGAGAGCCTCTGCGAGCAGGGACGTAACTTCAACAATAAGATCTGGAATGCCTTCCGCCTCGTGAAGGGTTGGGAAACTGCAGATATCGAGCAGCCTAAGAGTGCAGAAATCGCCGTGAAGTGGTTTGATGCCAAGCTCAAGGAGGTGAACGAGGAGATGCAGAAGCAGTTTAAGGACTACCGTATCTCTGAGGCATTGATGACTGTATATAAGCTGTTCTGGGATGAGTTCTCATCCTGGTACCTGGAGATGGTGAAGCCAGCTTACGGCCAGCCTATCGACCAGAAGAGCTACGACGCTACCCTCCGCTTCTTCGATGCCCTTCTGAAGATGTTGCATCCATTCATGCCATTCATCACCGAGGAATTGTGGCAGCACATCTACGACCGCAAGGATGGCGAGAGCATCATGCGCGAGAAGCTGGATATTCCTGCACCTACAACCGAGGAGCAGAAGTTGGCAGCCGACATTGAGGCTGTGAAGCAGATTATCGCCGGTGTTCGTACCGTTCGCAACCAGAAGAACATTGCCCAGAAGGAACAGTTGTCTCTCCAGGTAGTAGGCAAGAACGACTTCGAGGCTTACAACGACGTAACGCTGAAGATGGCGAACCTTGATAAGATTGAGGTCATCGCAGAGAAGAGTGCCGATGCGTCAAGCTTCATGGTAGGTACCGACGAGTTTGCCGTACCATTGGGCGACCTGATCGACGTAGCTGCCGAGATTGAGAAGGCAGAGGCTCAGCTCAAGCACTTGGAAGGCTTCCTGATGGGCGTACGCAAGAAGCTCAGCAACGAGAACTTCGTAGCTCACGCACCTGAGAAGGTAGTAGCCCTGGAGCGCAAGAAGGAAAGCGACTCTGTTGAGAAGATTGCTGCCCTCAAGGCAACCATCGAGGAACTCAAGAAGAAATAATAGTTTAATATTTATCATGTTAAGTGCGGAATGTTAAGTGTAAGAACTTAGCATTTCACACTTAACATTTCATATTTTCAAGAGAAACATGATCAAGAAGCTTTTCACCTTATTTATATGTACGCTATCTCTAGCAGCAACTTTCACCAGTTGTGGCGATGAAGCTATTGATGTAGAAAGCGTCAATAAGCAGACTATCTTCGTCTTCTATCCTTGGACGGGTGGAACCAACACTTCCGGTCTCACAAGTTTTTTGGAAAACAACGTTGACAGTATCTGCGAAGGTATTGTTGCCAAGAAAGGCTTGAATAATTCGCGTGTAATGGTCTTCATGAGCCAGAATTACAGGAAGAGCTATCTTATAGATCTTCAATATGACGGCAATACGAAAACCGTAATTCGCGACACTTTGAAAACATACGATGAAGCTACATATACTACAGCAGAAGGATTTGCAGAGATTCTGAATGAGGTGAAACGCCGTGCTGAAGCCCTGAATTATTCGCTCATCATCGGAGCTCATGGCTGCGGATGGACCTACAAAAGCGATTGGGTAAACTATCCTTATATGGCAAGACCTAATGCCGGTTTTGCTCAGAAAGGAAGCACCAGCTGCCCTACCGCTACCGGCAATTTCAGCGGAATACACTATGGTCCCGATCCCAACAAACCTATCACCCGTTTCTTCGGAAGCGTAAGTTTAGAAGAAAACGCTCTCGACGTTCCTACCCTTGCCGAAGGAATCAAACTCAGCGGCACCAAGATGCAATACATTCTCTTCGATGCATGCTATATGGGCAATGTAGAGACTGCATACGAACTGAAAGACGTCACTAATTTCATGATCAGTTCAAGTAGCGAAGTAATGGGAGCCGGCGTTCCATACAAAACCATATGGAGTTACCTCAACAGTTCTGCACCCAACTACTCAGGATTTGTCAACGGAGTTGTCAATTTCTACAAGAATAGTAGCGATCCATTCTGCAACATGGCGGCCATCGACTGCAGACAGATGGACAATCTAGCCCAAGTGATGAAGGAAATCAACAGCAAATATACCTTCTCATCATCCGTTCCGCTCGATTCCATACAGCCTTTGGATGGTTTCTCTCCCAACCTCTTCTACGATATGAGTGTATACATAGACAGTCTTGTTCCGAGCGGCTATCTGAAAGACAAATATACTTCACAGATGAAACTCACTATCAAAGCTGCTGCTCATACCGAACAGGCTTATACAGGGTTAATGAGTTATAGAGGTACAACCTTTAAAGTGAAAAATTATTGCGGTCTTTCCATCTCCGACCCTAGCCAGCACAGCGTAGCTATCAAGGGCAGAGAGAAAACCGGTTGGTGGAAAGCTACACACTAATAAGCAATGAAGAGTGAAAGAAACTCCTTATTGGCTTTTAAGAAAAATATTATATAAAAGCACTGCTGTCCCGTTTAGAAATCATCGGGCCTGAAAAGGCTAGGATATAGCCAATCCTCCGTCTCTTCTGTTGGAACAGCTTTGTTAAACAATTCATTTAAAGGAGTCTTGTCCGTAAGGAATAGACCCACGTTCTTTGAAATAGTGTGTAGCGATTGATCTATGTGCATCACTTTCTTTGCATAAGCTAAAAGCAAGTATGTGCATATGGCAATCCAGATTTGCAGATATATGGCATTCTCGGAAGTTCCATAAAAGGATTTGATGTGAAGGTGTTGCTTAATCCATTTAAAGTAAAGTTCCACGTTCCATCTTTCCCTATATAATTCAGATATGGTAAGCGCTTCATATTCCATGTTGTTTGTGAGAAACCTATACACCTTACTTGTTGCATAGTCCTCATAGGTTACCATTCTAAGTTCTTCAGGATACCATTTGGCAGTATGTAGTCCTGTTAATTTGATACGTTCATCAGAAATGATACCAGTACTCTTGTCAACTTCGGCTTCTGATACAACTTCAAAAAGCATGTTATCTTTTGCCCTAGTAACAAAGAATGCATTCTTCTTAGTTATCAACTTGAAGAGTCTGTTGAAATCTACATATCCTCTGTCCATCAAATAGATAGCAGAAGGTTCTATGTAGAGATCATCAAGAGCTTTTACATCATTAACCGATGCAGAAGTCAAATAAACTGAGACTGGAAGATTTCCTCGCAAATCGACTAATGTGTGCATTTTGATGCCACCTTTGTTTTGCGATACTTTGCCCAAGGACATAATTTGAGACACAGACTTATAGTACTGCTATCAAAAGCATATACCATGTTGTCTAGGTCTAATCTGAACTTGTCTTTGACATAAAGAGGACGTACTTTTTTCAAAAGAACGTCTGCAAAATCTTTATAGATATGCCAATCTCGCTTCTCGTTAGCTTTTGCTAGAGTATTACGTGGTACAGCATAACTAATACCACAATGGTAAAGTTTGCTGGAGAGTGCCGTAAGGCAGTTTTCTATATCTCGAAGACTATCACGACCTGTTAATTGAGCATAGCTCATTACTAGGAATTGGTCTTTGCAAGAGAAGTTTCTTGCTCTGTAGTTTCCCTTATAACGGTCTACACAAGTTTTGAAATCACGTTCTGGTATAAGTGACATAATCTGAGAGAATATAGTTTTGCCTTTGTTCATCGCACACGTATTTTAAATATGCGTGCAAAGATACAAAATCAAATCGAATACACTATAAAAAGTCCGTAAACTTTTGAGTATTAATAACTTATTTAATAATCGTCTCGTTTTAACGGGACACTAGTGATATAAAAGAATACATGATGGAATATTTTATCATTGAGAATAACGGACAGCAAGCGGGTCCATTCAGCCTGGAGCAACTCGTCCAGAAGGCTATCACACCCGAGACCCTTGTTTGGGCACAAGGCATGAAAGACTGGACTCCAGCTTGGAAAATAGCAGAACTGAAGACTGTTCTTGAAAACTGTAGAAGCAATCAAAGCTAATACAGCCAACAAAGAAAATGCAGAAGGAACATCAGCAGATGCAGCCGGCAACAACGGGACAGAAGCAGCAAACTTTCAGGCTACAAACCAACAGGGTTTCCAGCAGGCACAGCAAGAAGCTTACCAGCAAGGCTTTCAGCACGGCGCAGCAATGAACCAGGGCTACAGACAGGAACCGGAAAAGAAAAAATCGAGCAAGACCCTCTGGAAAATCATCTTAGGTTTTATCGTACTTCTCTTCCTGGTTTTCGCAATAACCAATCCAGGACTTGATGCCCATAAAGAAAAGGTAAAGACTGAGGCAGCCAAGGCTATCGACAAGGCTACAGAAACCAGTGATAACAACTTCTTCACCCAAAGCATCCGTTCCATTGCCAAGATGATGGCAGGAAGCGCTATTGATGAAGTGATGAACCAGCTCTTTGAATACCACAACTATATCGTATGCTCTAAGGGAACCGTTGAGTTTAATGGCAAGCAGCACACCGTAAGCTTCGGAATCCTTGGCAGCGTTTACACGATGAATGCTGATGATATGGTGAAGGCGCTGGAAGGTGCCGACAATCTGCAGATAGAAGAAACCACCAGCTCATCAACCGATGAATCCCCTTCGGTAAGCGATAATAACAGCGATGGTTCAGAAGAAGACGGACTGGGCGCTTCCGTTCAGAAGAAACTGGAAGACAAGGCAAACCAGGCCATGGATCAGGCTGCCGACAAGGTAAGCAAGAAACTGGAAGAGAAAATCAACCAAAAACTCGATGAAGCAACCGATTCTTCAACCGTAGAAAAGATTCTCGACAAGATTCTGGAACTGATCTAGCATCAGAAATCCGAAGAAACATAAGAAATATGACACATTTCTCAATATGACAGCATGGCGGCTTGACGTATATCAAGCCGCCATTGCTGTTTAGTTGACGTGTATCAAAAAAAGCCCCTTTTTCATCATTTTGTCATGTCTTTGTGACAGATATTCAAGAAAAAGGCATTACCTTTGCACCAGAAAACAGTGAGATTGTAAAAGGATAATGTAAAACAGGAGACCTCACATGGAGGCTCCACAAATAAAGAAAGGAAACAAATTATGATGACGACAGTAATGATTCTTACAGTTGTGGCAGCTATGATTGCCAAGGCTGTAAATGTAAACAACAACATGGAGATGGGCAAGTAAAATTGACCACCGTTCATGAACAAAAGGAAAAAGAAAATGGCAGAAATGCCAAGTATTAATTTTTTAAAAAGGATAACGATTATGAAAACAATGTATGCAAACATCAAGAAGGCCTTGAAGGCTATTCTTGCAAATTACATGACCGCAATGGAAATGTATGGTGAGGCTTTGAACAGAAGCCGTGGTTGTGCTTGCGTATAAGGGTTCCAATCCCTTCATGCTGCGGCATAAACTAGATTGAAAGCAAAAAGTAATTACGTTTAAATAAAGAAAAAGCGTGTAAGTTACCATACTTACACGCTTTTTTTGTATCTTTGCAACCGGTTAGTAAAGATTTTAAAAAGAAGAAACGATGAACTCACAAGATATGATCAGCAGGCTGGAATCGAAAGGCATTCGGCCAACCGCCAACCGCATACTCGTAATGAAGACCCTGATGGGCGAACAGAACCCGCAGAGTCTGAGCAATCTGGAACGAAAGATGGTTTCGATGGATAAGTCGAGCATCTTCCGTACCCTTACCCTCTTTCTGGAACATGATGTGTACATGCCTTCGAAGATGGGCGAGGCGTACTCTGCTACGAACTCTGCGAAGAAAAAGGGGCTTGCGATCATCACGACGGGCATATTCATTTCTACTGCAAATCTTGCCAGCGTTCCTTCTGTATGGAGAATATCCATATTCCAAGTTTCGAGCTGCCCGAAGGCTTTTATCCCCACTCTATTTCCTTTGTCATCAAAGGCGAATGCCCGGATTGCAGAAAGAAACACCAGTAAAGCGAAAGGTGCATTCTGCGTTAATTTAGCATAAATATTTTTGAAATTCTATTGCTTTTCCGATATTATCATTACTTTTGCAAGCGATTATCACGGGGTGCTGAAAGATTCGGCTGAGATGATACCCATAGAACCTGATGCAGGTAATGCTGTCGCAGGGATATTTGATAGCGCTTTATTCTTTCTCTTAAGGCTTTCATCTGGAAGTTCACCGTGTTTGATTACATATTTGCTTATCATCGCTTTCGGGCGATAGAAAAGCGTAAACAAACGGATTATTCATCATATAAAACGAACAGAATATGAAAGTAACTATCAACAACAAAGAGACCGAGACACAGGCTAAAACCATCAGGGAGTTAGCCCAGGAACTCGATTTGCCAGCTACAGGAGTTGCAGTAGCTATCAGTAACGAAATGGTGCCTCGTGATGAATGGGAAAACACAATCATCGCAGAAGGAGCAGACATCGTTATCGTAAAAGCGTTCTGCGGAGGATAACGGTCCCAGAATACTGCGGAAAAGAATCACCCAAAAGTACTTTTCCTACAGAAATGAAAACAAAAATAACAACTCTATAATAAAACAATGGAAAAATTAGTAATCGCAGGCAGAGAGTTTAACTCACGCCTCTTCTTGGGCACAGGAAAGTTTAACAACAATGCCCTCATGGCTGAAGCCATCAAAGCATCAGAAACAGAAATGGTTACTGTTGCAATGAAACGTATCGAACTCGAAGACAAGCAGGACGACCTGCTCTCTCATATAGTGCAGAACCCAAATATCCAGCTCCTTCCAAACACCAGTGGCGTGCGCAACGCCGAGGAGGCTGTCTTCGCAGCACAGATGGCTCGCGAGGCTTTTGGAACCAACTGGCTCAAGCTCGAAATCCACCCAGACCCTCGCTATCTTCTTCCAGACTCTGTCGAGACGCTGAAGGCTACCGAGAAACTGGTAAAACTCGGTTTCGTGGTATTGCCATATTGCCAGGCAGACCCTACCCTCTGCAAGCACCTCGAAGAGGCTGGTGCTGCTACCGTGATGCCACTTGCTGCACCTATCGGTACTAACAAGGGATTGAGAATGAAGGACTTCCTGCAGATCATCATCGAGCAGGCTACTGTTCCAGTTGTAGTAGATGCAGGTATCGGTGCACCTAGCCACGCTGCCGAAGCTATGGAGATGGGTGCCAGCGCTTGCCTGGTTAACACAGCTATCGCCGTTGCCGGTGATCCTGTAGAAATGGCTAAGGCATTCAAGGAAGCAGTAGTATGCGGTCGCCGTGCTTACGAGGCAGGTCTCGGAGCCATCAGCGATTGTGCTGAGGCAAGTTCTCCTCTCACCGCATTCCTCAACGACTAATTATAATATAGATAATACAAAGGCATGAAGGATGAAGGCAAAGAAGCAGAATGTTCTTTTTACCTTTTTACCCTTTTACCTTTTTACCTTTAAAAAATTATGCCAAACGATAAGAAAGCTTACGCCCAGAGAGAAAAGGCGTATATGCAGGGAAAACTCTTCCCACAGATCAAGGTTGGAATGACCAAGGTAAACCTCACTCCTACTGTTGTGAAGGATGAGCGCGGCATTCCTCATACAGAGCCAAACGCTCCGGTTTACATCTACGATACCAGCGGTCCTTACAGCGACCCTAACTATCAGGTAGATTTGAAGAAAGGCTTGCCAAGAATGCGCGAGCAGTGGATTCTCGACCGCAACGATACCGAGCAGCTCAAGGAGGTTACCAGCGAGTATGGCAAGCAACGCCTTGCTGACCATAGCCTTGACCACCTCCGCTTCGAGCACATCCAGTTGCCTCGCCGTGCTCAGGCTGGCAAGCACATCACCCAGATGGCTTACGCCAAGGCTGGCATCATCACTCCAGAGATGGAGTACGTAGCTATCCGCGAGAACATGAACTGCCAGGAGTTGGGCATCGATACCCATATCACTCCTGAGTATGTGCGTGATGAGATTGCACGCGGACGTGCCGTTCTTCCAGCCAACATCAACCACCCGGAGAGCGAACCGATGATCATCGGCCGCAACTTCCTCGTGAAGATCAATACCAACATCGGTAACTCTGCCACTACCTCCAGCATCGAGGAAGAGGTAGATAAGGCTGTATGGTCTTGCAAGTGGGGAGGCGATACATTGATGGACCTCTCTACTGGCGACAATATCCACGAAACCCGTGAATGGATTGTGCGCAACTGTCCTGTGCCAGTAGGAACCGTGCCTATCTACCAGGCTTTGGAGAAGGTAAACGGCAAGGTAGAGGATCTGAACTGGGAGGTATTCCGTGATACCCTCATCGAGCAGTGCGAGCAGGGTGTTGACTACTTCACCATCCATGCCGGCATCCGTCGTCACAACGTGCATCTCGCCGATAGCCGTCTCTGCGGAATCGTGAGCCGTGGCGGTAGTATCATGAGCAAGTGGTGTCTCTATCACGACCAGGAAAGTTTCCTCTATGAGCACTTCGACGATATCTGCGACATCGTGGCACAGTACGACGTAGCCCTCTCTTTGGGCGATGGTCTGCGCCCAGGCTGTATTGCCGATGCCAACGATGCAGCCCAGTTTGCCGAGTTGGATACCATGGGCGAGCTTGTTACCCGTGCCTGGGACAAGAACGTGCAGGCATTCATCGAGGGTCCTGGTCACGTGCCATTGCAGAAGATCAAGGAGAACATGGAGCGCCAGCTCGACCACTGTCACGAGGCACCATTCTACACCCTCGGCCCATTGGTTACCGATATCGCTCCAGGTTACGACCACATCACATCAGCCATCGGTGGCGCCCAGATAGCATGGCTCGGCACCGCCATGCTCTGCTATGTAACACCTAAGGAGCACCTCGCCTTGCCTAACAAGGAAGATGTGCGCACAGGTGTGGTAACCTATAAGATTGCCGCTCATGCAGCCGATTTGGCAAAGGGTCATCCAGGTGCAACCATCCGCGACAACGCCCTCTCCAAGGCACGTTTCGAGTTCCGCTGGAGAGATCAGTTCCACCTCTCTCTCGACCCAGAGCTTGCCTTGAAGTATTTCGAGGAGGCAGGTCATACAGACGGTGAGTACTGCACCATGTGTGGTCCAAACTTCTGTGCAGCCAAGTTGACACACGATTTGAGAAAGTTTAAAAAGTAAGAAAATGTTTTCAGACGAATTAAAGAATATCAGTTGGGAGGAGACCACGGAGCGAATAGCTCGAATGACCGATAATGATGTGCGTCGTGCCCTTGCCAAGGACCATTGCGATGTGAACGACTTCATGGCGCTGATTTCACCTGCAGCCGAGCCATACTTGGAGGTAATGGCGCGTCTTTCCCGCAAATATACCGAGGAGCGCTTCGGCAAGACCATGTCGATGTTCATTCCTCTCTACATCACCAATTCATGCTCTAACTCCTGCGTGTATTGCGGTTTCCATCGTGAGAATCCGATGGCTCGTACCATCCTCACCCCAGAGCAGATTGAGAACGAGTATAAAGCCATCAAGCAGCTGGCTCCATTCGAGAACATCCTTCTCGTTACGGGTGAGAACCCAGCCAAGGCTGGCACCCCTTATCTTGCCAAGGCAATCGACATCGCCAAGAAGTATTTCTCTAACGTGAAGATAGAGGTAATGCCGCTCTCTACAGAGGATTACAAGACCCTCGCCGACCACGGTATGAACGGCGTCATCTGCTTCCAGGAGACCTACAACCACGAGCACTACAAGCTCTACCACCCACGTGGCATGAAGAGCAAGTTTGAGTGGCGCTGCGATGGTTTCGACCGCATGGGTATGGCAGGCGTTCACTCCATCGGTATGGGTGTGCTCATCGGCTTGGAGAAGGAATGGCGCACAGATGTTGTGATGATGGCTCATCACCTGCGCTACCTGCAGAAGCATTACTGGAAGACCAAGTACAGCGTGAACTTCCCTCGTATGCGCCCTGCACAGAACGAAGGTTTCCAGCCAAACTGCTTCATGACCGATAAGCAGTTGGCACAGGCAACTTTCGCCATGCGTATCTTCGACCACGATGTAGATATCTCCTACTCTACCCGTGAACCAGCCTACATCCGTGACAACATGGCAACACTGGGTGTCACCACCATGTCGGCAGAATCAAAGGTAAATCCTGGCGGTTATCATACCTATCCTCAGGCATTGGAGCAGTTCACCGTAAGCGATGAGCGTACCGCCAAGGTAATCAATGCGAGATTGAAGGAATTGGGCAGAGAGCCAGTCTGGAAGGATTGGGATGCCTCATTCGATTTCTTCGGAAATATCGCAAACGGATAAAGAAGATGTAATTAAACAGAATAAAAAAAAGAGTGTATCATAAATTCATGACACACTCTTTTTTGTTAATATTCTCAGACTGACGCCCCTATAATAGATCATTTCAGATGGATGGTCTGTGTTTTCCCCGTGATATCAGTTACCACGGCGATCCCTCCATCACGAATCTCGACCTTCTCATATTTGGCATCAACTATCACCTTGCCTTTTAAGGTCATAATACCCCAATATCTAGGAATCTCTTCAAAGGCACAATAGGCACCAACAGGTTGCGCTATGCTGCGATAAAGGGGTGGCACGACAACTCTGCCATCCACTTTTATGCCCCATTTCTTTCCAGCCTGATATAATTCCACATGTCCTGCTACAGACTTTTCATGCAAAAGAATCATCTCGCTTGCTTCCTTTTTCTTCTCCTGTAACATCATCTCATCATAGTATTTCTTGCCAAGGCGAGGCATTACAATATGAAGATCTTCATTTTCATTCTTTGGGTTATTGCATCCAATATAGGTCTTCTTCAAATATGAATCCACCAGGTAGTAGTCCTGCTTGCTGTCCATAACCACGATACAACCACAATGAAGAGTAGCACACTTCCAATACACATGTTCATAATCACCACGCAAGAAACATACTCGATTACTATCTATAGTAGCCTTCATCATCAAGCCATTGCCTCCTTCATAATAGTACCATTCCTGGCAACCACTATCTACTAAATAATTATAACGATATATCAGGTAATCCCCAAAATTGAACAGGTCATATTTGGAAGGGCAATATGGCCAAGAGAAATGTTCGTAGGTGCGAGACATATAAACATCTCCATATTTGATGAACTCCCAACCTTCTAGCGTAACCACCTTTGGAACATCGTAAACATTGGGGCCATCGTCAATAATAGCTCCAGACAACAGGTCATAATAGCAGACCTCCTTTCTGCAATGTCGGTAGAACAGGATGTTGCCATCCAACAGTTTCATGTCATAGTAATCGCCTGGCTCCAAGACTTGTTCTCCTTGTCGGTTCACTACCGTCATCTTCCCATCAGGAAGCTTGATGATGGCAAACTCCCCTCTACTGTCCACAAACTCACGATACAGTATCGTTTGGAGCAATTCTTCATGGCTCATCACCATCATCATTTCTGAGTCTGGATGAATCTGAATATCGTCTTGTTCCCCGTTCATCAGGAAAAACTCTCTATCCTTCGGAGTCTCCTTTCTCTTGCCAACTTTCAGCTTTCCCTCGAACATAGCATTCCAGTTCCATACTTGCGAAGCAACCCGAACACCCGATATAGTCCCACATTATCTATAATTACG
>ENA-OPYQ01000090-OPYQ01000090.1-human-gut-metagenome-genome-assembly--contig:-NODE-90-length-14062-cov-2.592680_pt1 | contig 14062 bp, 16 predicted proteins | sample MGYA00242471_ERZ504479 | MGnify/ENA primary metagenome ERZ504479 (study PRJEB26092, sample SAMD00036225) | human gut metagenome | host: Homo sapiens | study: EMG produced TPA metagenomics assembly of... | reverse complement strand
TTGCGTTTGTCGCGATTTGCAAAGTTACTGAAAATCAGCGACTTGACCAACTTTTTATAGTTTAAGTTTCATAAGCATTTCTTAATATAAGTTATTGATTTACAGACGATTAAATATTAATTTAACGCAGTATTGCTATATAAGTAACCAATAAAATAGATATCATTACTAAAAATAGAATCTTTCCTATACCACCTACATACTCCAATACATTATCTTTAAATCCCCAATGGAATAATAAGTAAGGCTTCCAAATATTCACTATCAGAATTTGGCTAACAATGCCACCCAACAAAACACCAGGAAGTCCCCAAAGAGCACCACAACTGCAAGCTACACCTAAATTTATTACAATTTCTGCTATAGGAGCCCAAACATCCCAAAATAAGCCATATCCATAATTAAATTGCATAACACCACCTCTTGTGTAACTTATAAACACATTGATTACTATCAAGATTAAGATGATGTCATCAAGGATATACTTATCTCCTAACCATAATGCTATAAATGGATTGATTAACATATAAATAGCAAAAGATATAACGCCGCCAATAAAATAACGAATGGAAATAAGTTCCCAAAAGACTTTTTTAATATTATCTTTATTCCCTTCTGCAATTAAATTACCTACACCAGCTCCAGTACTCTCCAAGAAAGTATTGACAAACTGTGCTAATTTATCTGTAATAATAGTATAGTTACCATAGTAAGCCACCATTTGCAAACTAGCAAATGCATAAGTCAAAAATGGAACTGTTTGCCATTGTACTATACTACTTATTTTTTGAACAAACAGTTGCTTCGTATATTTAACGACCTCAGGATATTTCTTCATCAACTTTCTACCTTCACTTATCTCAGATTTAAGCCATGGATAAGTTTGATTGATTTTCCAATTAAGTACGAATGAGTATAAGATACCGAAAGTCAGTTCTATAGCTACCCATATATAATAGTTTTTATAATAATACGCCAGAAATATCTGCAAAAGTGTTTTAAGAATATTAGCTGATTGGAAATAACCAACAACAACATAATTCTTTTGATCTGCACCCAACAAATTTTGGCGATAATTGATAAAATATCCTATTAATGAAGAAGCTAAGAAACTATAATAAGCAAAATATATTAAAGTCCATTTAAACTCTGTATTTGGAAAGATCAAAGGAAGAAATATGGAAAGAATCATTCCTGCTGCTAATATTACCACACCAATACAGCGATATAAATATCCTAATACAGAAACAATTTCATTTATCTTTAATTCATCATGTTCAAATAATGGTTTATAAAGAATATATCCAATAGCAGTAGCAATACCTAACTCCGCCAAGTTTAAAAATCCTAGCAAATTCTGCAAAGTACTTGTAAAACCAATAAATTCTGCTCCTAATGTATCTAAGAAAATCTTTCTTGAAAAGAAAGACAATATCAATACCAAAAAATAGAAAATAAGATTTACCCTTGCATTCAACAAAGACTTCTTAACTCTAGAATCAGTACTAGACATAATTTTTAATATAGTCTTCTTTTATTTTTTCAATATTTCTACAATTCTCTCGCAAGCCTTACCGTCTCCGTATGGATTCACGGCCTTTGACATCTTTTCGTAAGCTTGCTCATCTTCCAACAAAGTACTAACCTCATCCATAATCTTCTGGTAATCGGTACCAACAAGGTGAACAGTTCCACTTGCTAATGCTTCAGGACGCTCTGTTGTATCACGCATTACGAGAACTGGCTTACCTAATCCTGGAGCCTCTTCCTGGATGCCACCAGAATCTGTCAGTACGATAGTAGCTTTCTCCATAAGATATACAAACTCCAAATATTGCAATGGTTCGATAAAGAACATATTGCCCAAGTTACTCAAATCCTCACCGAATACCTCGCGGATTGGTTTTCTCACATTTGGGTTCAAGTGCATTGGATAAACGAAATCTACATCTGGATATTTGCTTTTCAAGTCCTTAATGGCTGTTACCATGTGAATGAAACCCTCACCGAAGTTCTCACGGCGATGACCTGTAATCAAAACCAACTTCTTACCATCAGCCAAACGATTAATATCATAACCTGCCTGCTTTAAAATCTCTTTCTGCTCCTTCGCCAAAGTCTCGTCGTTCTTCAACTTATTTACTACCATGTGAAGGGCATCAATCACCGTGTTGCCAGTTACATAAATATTACCTTGTGCCTTTTCTGCCTTCAAGTTACTTTCCGACAGAGGTGTTGGAGAGAAGTTGTAAGTTGCAATACGACCTGTAATCTGACGATTCATCTCCTCTGGCCATGGTGAGTAGATGTTATGTGTACGAAGTCCTGCCTCGACATGACCAACAGGAATCTGCTGATAGAATGCTGCAAGTGCTGCCGCTGTTGATGTTGTTGTATCGCCATGAACCAATACTACATCTGGCTTGCACTCCTTGAATACATCTCTCATTCCAGTCAACACACGGGCAGTGACATCATACAGGTCTTGTCCCTGCTTCATGATGTTGAGATCATAATCTGGTTTTACCTCAAATATATTCAATACTTGGTCGAGCATCTCCCTGTGCTGACCAGTTACACAAACGATGGTCTCAAACCCATCATTATGCTTCTGAAACTCTTTTACCAATGGGCACATTTTTATTGCCTCTGGACGAGTTCCGAAGACTAACATTACTTTTATCATATAATATTATTGTTTATCATGAATAACAATTGATTCATACGTAATTTGGTACTAAACAAATGACAGAATCTACACCAATAGTAAAGATACTAATCCAATTCTTCAAAATTCAGTTTAAAAGCATTACTATCCATGACAGCTTTATAAAACTTAACATGTCTTAGATATTCATTGTCTCTAACTACCTGTTTAACTTCCTCTATCATAGTATCATCTGTCTTACAGCCAAAAAAGATTGAAGTCAAAGCTGCAGGATTAAACGAATAAACTTTATGCTCTTTTTTAAACAGCATTCTCTACCTCATCATTATTATAAGGCAAGCTGTGTCTTTTAGCGATTATATAATTGCATCCTGAGCCTCTTTCGGTGGGTCAGTTTCCGAAAGAGAACTGCAGGATGCGTTGTGGGTGATTATGTAGCGCCCAGACTACTAAGCTACTTCTCGTTATATATATTTTTTTGTTATTTCTAACAATATAATTGTTTCGTATCGGAAATGAAGGACATAGAGTCCTTACCAGATAAGAATCGTTTTTAGGGTATTCTTACCTGGATATTGATTGAGTAAAACTAATTTGAATTTGATATTATAAGAGTTTTTTCTACCTCTCCGTCTCTCCTGCAAAGAGATTTGTTCTAAAATCATCCCGTCCTTCTTTACCATTAAAGAAGGCTCCACCTCTCATCTCGGTCTTCTCCCCTCAGGGAAGAAGAGGAAAACCGCCCTACTCGGTGCTCGAACCGCTACGCTATAAGGTTGGCGGACCATCAAAGGTCTCGCCAGGTTATGCGGGATGGGACCGTCAGGGATGGAATGGCGATTTGTGAGAGTTTAACATCTGACAGATGACTTTATTTCGTATGATGCTCGATGAAGCGATTAATCATTTTTGCAACAGTGACAGTTGACTGCCTGTAATGAGCTATCACCATAATATTAATGATTTCACCATCCTCTTTGCTCTTTAATCTTTTCCATTGCCTGAGAATGAGAAAGACCTCTTCCCGAACGACTTTCCTTAATGGCGTACTCTGAAGCCATTTCTAAAACTTCATGAGGCATTTCATTATAATTGAACGTTCTCATAATTCTAATATTTAGTACCTTACATGGTGCAAATATAAGGGAAATATCTGAAATAGCCAAGGTATTTCCGGTTTTTAACACATCGATGTCCCACAGATTTCACAGATGAACACAGATTTCTTTGCGGCCTGGGCGGCGGTGGATTTAAGAGGGTCACGCAGATTTGGCTTTCCCTTCGGCCGCCGATTTTCAATTCGCAGATGACGCAGATTTTTCCTTTATATCTTATCCGCAGATGAGACCTATTCGGTCAGATTACGCAGATTTTTCGACTCCCCTGTCCCCCTCTTGCGAAGAGGGGTCCTTATCCCACTCCCAAGCCCTCGCCCTTAGCATAAGGGCAAGGGATGTAGCTGGCGGCGCTATAGCTCTGCCAGAGTTTTGGTCAGCCAGCGGAGCCTGTGCCGCAAGGGGCTGGCTGAGAGTGCTTACGCAATAAAATTGCGATTGTCTGTCGCCTGACGGAAAACTTTATTCTGGTTGTTCTTGCAGATATTTCTCTATCCAAGGCTTTAACTCTGGAATATCACATTCTATTGTATCCCAAAGACTTTCCGGATCTACAGTATAATAGCCATGCACTAATACATGACGCATCTTTTCTATAACACGCCAATCAACTTCCGGATGACTAGCCCTAAATTCCTTTGTCAGCATATAGACAGCCTCTCCTATTACCTCAACAAACTTCGTAAAGCCGTAAAAAACAAGCTTGCTGTTTTTAACGTCTTCTAAAGTATATTGAGATTTATACTCTTGAATTTCATTGATGGCTTCAAGAATATGTTCTAATCTGCCTCTATCTTTAACTTTTTCTCTCATAAATCAAGAACTTGTCGTTATTTACTGAGTCTAATGCAAAAGGTAAGAGGCGACTGGCTTCTACCATATCTACCTTACGATGAAGTAAATCTTCTAAATTGAGCATCATGGCAGCAATCTTCATCAATGATACTCGGGAGTTCTGGCGATCATACTCTACAAGAATATCGACATCACTATCCATACTCTCTTCGCCTCTTGAGCATGAACCAAAGAGCCAAGCCTTCTTGATGGGTTGGCTTCCAAAGAATTGCTGAATCTTTGGAATCATATTTTCAACATTATTACTAATCATAATCGAGTACATTTTTATTGTTTACATGCTGCAAATATAAGGGAAATATCTGAAATAGGCAAGGAAATTCCGGATTTTAACAAATCGGAGGATTATCGATGTCCCACAGATTTCACTGATGAACACAGATTTTTTGACCTATTCGGTCAGATTTTCACAGACTTTTACAATCACTTCTTCTTGTTTGTATGTGAAGGGGGTGTATAAGAACTTTTGTATATACATCGTGCGCAAAAGATAAAGAGAAAGGGTATCAGATAGTTATGCCTTCTTTTTAACACACTTTTCACGCTAAAGTTCATTTACCCCCTTCACACTTCACACTTTGTTTGCTAATCTAAAAATCGATCATTTCGGCGACAATGGTTCCAGCAACCCGTCGATCAGACGAAGCAGCTCGTCTCTGTGAGCCTCGCCAACCAACGACTCCATCCAACGTATCGCGCCCCAGTAGTCGTCGATGGAAACATCACGGTCCATCGCCTCCAGACTCTTGGTGTACGCATCAGACAGCCGGAACTCCTTGCGGATGGCTGACTTGGTGGAAGCCCAATGCTTCTCCTCCTCAGTAAGACCACCCTCAAAACGGTCTTCCTTCAGTTCTTCACGCATAGCCCAGAACACGTTGTGGACTAAAAGATTAAAACACTTGTGGACAGAAATCATGTCCGTCTGTAGTCGTAGGAATCCTTGATTCCCATGACTTCACTTTTGATTTTTTTGAAAAACATACTGAAAATTTTATGTTATGTTCCAAAATCGGAACTTTTTGATTTCAATGCCAAATTTTATGCTTAGCTTTGCGGCGGAATCTGTATGATTCAATTTTACATCAACTTCTAATCATTGGCTTAAAAATGACAACAAAAGAACAACAACAAAGACAGGAAATGGTATTACCATCTTTCTTCTATGCTATCGCCTCCAGCGAAAGCAGACAACTCATCAGTCTTGATGAACTGCAGCGAATCATCACCCTCGACGCCATGACCCAGGCTCGTACCGAAGACTACCGCAAGAACATGCGCATCAGCAGCGAGCTCGCTCATCAAACCAAGGTGATGATGCCAGGCATCACTACCTCCGTGCTCATGGACGGACGGGGCAAGGAACTGCGCAACGTGGTGAAGACCACCCAGATGATCGCCGTGGACATCGACAAGATTCCTGCAGAAAAGATGAAGGAGGTCGTACAGAAGGCGGACGCCGACCCTCATACCATGATGAGGTTCATCACCGTGAGCCAACGGGGCCTGCGCATCATCTCCAGATACCTGCCCATAGATGACGACGAGGTGACCGCACTGGAACTTTTCGATGTGATCATACGCAAGGCGATGAGCTATTACAGTAAGTTGCTAGGCGTGCCTGCCGACGAGCAATGCGTAGACATCACCCGGATGTGCGGACTCGCACACGACCCTACCGCCTACTTCCATTGGGACGCAGAGGCTTTCGGCCTGGACACCCACGACCTGAAGGCGCTCTACACCAAGAAGGCCAACGAGGCGAAATATGCCAAACGTGCCAGCAAGCGCAAGCGAAACAGCCAGAAGATGGTGGCACTGGGCAAGGGGGGGTCCCTCGATGGACGAGGCAGCGCAGCACATACTGAACCTACTCGACACGTGGGGCTACAAGTTTGAGAGCGGTGCCCACAACGAGTATGTGCTCCACTTCGGCAAGGTGTGCGTGCGCTATGGCATAGACAAGGAAGAGGCAATGACCTACGCCAAGAGCAACTTCAGCTCCGACTATCCCGATGCTGACAGCGTGATGAAATCATGCTACAAGCACACCGAGAAGCTAGGCACCTGGCACTTCTACCGCAAAGGCGAGGGCTTCTCGGGTAAGCCGACAGTCAAGGTAATCAAGCAGTGGCTCTCGATGAGATACGAGTTTCACCACAATGAGGTGACGGGATTTCACGAGGTGCTGAGTCGCGATATAATCAAAGGCAAATATCATAAGTGGACCCGCATCGACGACAACATAGAGAACACCATCTGGACCCAGATGGACGAGATGGGACTCGAAGTGACCGCCATCAAGCTGCACGCCATCATCAACAGTGACTTCAGCGAGCCTTGGGATCCCTTCGACGAATATCTCAGGAGTCTGCCCAAATGGGACGGAAAGACCGACTACATCGACGAGCTTGCCAACCGGGTAACCATCAACTATTGCCCTGGCTACCACCACTCACAGGAAGAGTTCAGATACTTCTTCAAGAAATGGCTCGTATCGATGGTGGTGGCATGGGTATCGCCGAGAGTAGTGAGCCAGACCATCCTGATATTCATCGGGAGGGGTGGCATCAACAAAACCACATTCTTCTATTATATCCTGCCACCTTGCCTGCGCCAGTACTTCATCAACGAGTCAACCGCCAACTATACCGACAAGGACTTCATGGAGGCTTTCTCAAGCAAGGCACTGATATGCCTCGACGAGCTGGAGTCTACCTTCGGCAAGGGGCTGAGCGCCCTCAAGAGCAACGTCACCAAGCTGGTGTTCTCCATCCGCCGCCCCTACGACAAGTATCGTTCGGAACTGCTGCACCGTGGTGCCCTCTGTGGCACCAGCAACAGCATACAGATCATCACCGACGAGGAGAACCGCCGCTACTCGCCCTGGTTCGTAGACAACATCGAGAGTCCTAGGGAGACCCCCATCGACTACCAGCACGTCTATGCCCAGGCTGTAGCTCTGGGACAAGAGGTAACCAATCGGGTGAAGAACCAGGAAGAGGGATGGGTATACTGGCTCACCACCGTCGACATCGACGTGATGAGGGAGCACAACGGCATGTTCATGGTTTCCAACTTCATGGAAGACCAGATACTGCGCTTCTACAAGGTACCGAAATCAGACACCGCCCCTCAATATGTAAAGTTCCGCTATTCATCGGAAATCATGGAGCGCATAGGCGGAAGTCCCGCCCTGAGCCGCAACATGAGTCACCAGAATCTGAGCGCCGTGATGCAGCGACTGGGATTCAAGAAGGTACACCGCGCCAAAGGCAACGGATGGCTCGTGATAGAGAAGAATCCGGGAGAAATCAACACCGAGGCGATCTGCAGTCCAAACGAATGCGCAGAAACGTACCTGAAACCGTACAGAGCCGTAGCTACGGATAGCCAGAATGGTTCTGACCAACAGTAAACAGCATTCTGGCAAGTGCTAACCAGCATTGCCAGCAACGCTAAGTATCATCAAGAGAAACGCTAAGTATTATTACCGCGATTCATAAAAGTCAAAACTATATGAAAATCAAGATATACAAAAAATTCGAGCTTGCCAAGCTCTACTTTCCAGAGCAGTCGAAACACGTGGCACTAAACCACCTGATGCGAATGGTAAACCACTGCCCGCCCCTGCTTGAAGCCTTGCGAAGAGAGGGCTACGAACGGTTGGCGAAGACCTTCACCATGCGCCAGACGCTGCTCATCTATGAGTATCTGGGCGAGCCATAATACTGAGTTTTCCAGTTTTATGCCCCATCGTATCCCTATCTCACCCCTATCGTACAGAAGCCTCTTCTGAAAGTCGTATCTTTGCAACCGTAAACAAGAACCAAGCACTGCGCAGCGCTTTAATACATGAAACACGAACCATAAAACAATTTATTAGCCTTATGATTGAGTACGATTTAAAGAAGAACAACAACAAGAAGAACGTGAAGGCTTATGGCAAGTACTACGCCAAGCCCCACATTAGTGAAACTGTAGATCTCGATGAGCTCGCCGACCACATGCATGGTCACAACTCTCCATTCTCAGCCGGGACCATCAAGGGCATCCTCATCGATGCCGTGACCCACATCAAGGAGCTCCTGCTCATGGGCAAGAATGTAAAGCTCGACAACCTCGCCATCTTCTACATCAGCATCAAGAACAAGATGGGTGCAGAGAACGCCGACGACTTCACCGTATCTAAGAACATCGAAGGAGTAAGAATGAAAGCCCGCGCCACGGGCGACTTCCGCTCTGTGAATCTCAACCTCGACGCCAACTTGAAGAAGTATGGTGCTAAGAAAAAGAAGTCTTCGACCACCACCGACACCGAAACAACTACGCCATCGGGAGATACAGGCAAGAGCGAATCTGGCTCTACCACTAACCCAGGCAGCGGTTCGGAAGGCGATGGACTTGAGTAACCGGGATAGCATATCCCCGTTATCTCTTAACGGGGATTGCAAATCCCCTTAACATGTTTTTTTTAATATATTGACCGAAAATGACACAAGATCGATTTCCGATGACGATTGGCGGCGAGGAGGTGCTCAATGAGCATCTCCTGCTCGCCTACACAGAGAACGGCGAGATGATGGACTCACCTCTGAGCGTCCGTTTTCTCGTAATCCATTGCTCGGCAACACGTGCAGACCGTAACTACACCGACAAGCAACTGATGCGCGACCACAAGAAGCGTGGATTCCGCACCGTGGGCTACCACTTCTATGTCCACAAGGACGGAAGCATCACGCAGTTCAGAAAGCTGCTGGAGGTGGGCTCACATGCCCGCCCATACAACCGCTGCTCCATCGGCATCTGCTACGAGGGCGGGCTGGATGACGAGGGGCGTCCTGCCGACACCCTTACCCGCGCCCAGTATGACGCAATGTGGAATCTGCTGCGCAAGCTCAAAATCACGTTCCCACAGGCTAAGATAGTGGGTCATCGTGACTTGCCGGGCACCACCCCGAAGGCATGCCCTTGCTTCGATGCAGCGAAAAAATTTCCACTTTAATGCTTAATGTTGAATGTTGAATTTTTAATTTGAACTATGAAGAAAGAAACCATCAAGAAGGTGATCAATTTCATCATCACCGTACTTACCGCCGTAGCTAGCGCATTCTGCGTACAGAGCTGCCAGTAAATTCCCAGTAATCAAACCTTAACCTTAAGTTCTAATTCTACCAGTATCGCCAGAAGATGCCGAGGCGGTGCATGTCGGAGCCCACCATGTCGTACATATCGTGCTTCATGAGCCACTTGCATCGTTTCTGCACCTTCTTGCCATACTGCCCATCTATCGAGAACGCATTTCGCTGGAACTTGATGCCCATCAACTTGAGTTTCTCGTAGTCGCGCTTCTCCATATAGAGGTAGCGCTCAGGATGGGCAAGCACGGGCGTGTAGCCCTTGTTCTTGATGCGCTCCAGGAGGGCTTGAAAATTCATCGGGGCAGAGAAGATGCTCGTCTCCACCAACAGGAGCTTGCCATCCTCGTCCAGCGGCAACAGGTCGTTTGCCTTCAGGCGCTTTTCGAAGAGCGTATCTAGCATATTTTCGGCTGCGAGATGCAGCCGGAGCATTATTCTGTCAGCAGGGTTTCGCTCGGCGAAGTCCTGCTGATATTGTTTCTGGAAGTTTGCAAATACTTGGCGCAAATGGGTAGTCTCGTTGGGTACGTCTTCCATAATATGAGGCGTAAGCCAGACATCCCTCATGCCTGCGCCTTCGTAAAGGCACAACATTTCCAACGACTTCTTTACCTCTTGAAATCCGTCGTCCACGCCGGGCAGGATGTGGCAGTGCCAGTCGATGCCGCCGGGGAGTCTCTCTGATGGTGCTTTCTTGCTTGCCGTCGGATTGCAAATCCAACGGAACGCCTCACGGAATATATACATATTTTTCTATTCTTTCATCCAATTTTCTACTTTCCTATTTTTGCCCCCCATTCTTGTCGGAGCCGTAGTGGTAGCCGTAGCCATAGCCATAGTGGTAGCCATAGCGATAGTAGTGGCCGTAGCGGCCGCCCTGAGCCTTGGTTCCGTTCAGAATGAGCGACATATTCTTGAATTTCTTGTCCTTGTAGAACTGCTCGATGTCGCCCAGCATGCTGCGCTCCATCAAGCCGCTGCGAACCACGAAGATGGTGCGGTCGGCATATTTCTCGATAATCTGGGTATCGGCTACAATCTCTACAGGAGGACAGTCGATGAAGATATAGTCATACTCCTTACGGAGCTGATTGATAAGCGATTCCAAACGTTCGCTGAAGAGAAGCTCCGTTGGGTTTGGAGGCATGGTACCGATAGGCAGGATGTCGAAATCCTTCACCAGTCCGTTCTCCTCACCATGGCAGATGATGCCCTTCAGGTCGTCGGTTCTGCCATTGAGGTAATCACTCAAGCCCTCGGCAGGATTGCCTACGAGCATAGAGGTGGAACCATGGCGGAGGTCACCGTCGATGACGAGCACCTTCTTCTCCTTGATAGCGAGCGACATGGCGATGTTGGTAGCCAGATAGCTCTTGCCGGAACCCGGATTAAAGGAAGTGATGACGATGACGTTCTTTTCAGGATGCGCTCCGATGGTGAACTCGAAGTTGGTACGCAATACGCGGAATGCCTCGTTCACGATGTCGCGCTTGCCAGCCTTCACCACAATCTGACGCACCTCCTTCGGCTTCTTCCAGAACAGAATGAGCTGCTTCAGGGTTGGACGATTCTTGCGGCTGATATAGAACGGAATCTCGCCCAGGAATGGGATGGTTACGTTCTTCAGATCCTTGCGGCCACGCACGGTGGTGTTCATGTTTTCACGCACGAAGATGATGACCACAGGGATGAGGAAGCCCAGTGCGAATGCCACCAGCAGGATGTTGCGGCGCACAGGAGCCACAGGCAGGTTGCTGCCTGTAGGAGGAGTGATAACACGGGTGTTATAGGCGGTAAAAGCTTGGAGAGCTCGTTTTCCTCACGCTTCTGGAGGAGGAAGAGATAGAGCGCCTCCTTTACCTTCTGCTGACGGCCTACGGTCTGCAGATACTTAGCCTGGTTAGGGTTGCTGGCAATCTGCGAGGTGGTATGCGCCTCGTTAGCCTGCAGGGTGCCCAGCTGGGTGCGGAGGGTTACCACGAAGTTGTCGATACTTGCCGTAATACTTCTGCGCATGGCATTCAGGTTCTGGTCGTAATCGGCAACCAATGGGTTCTGTTCGCTGGAGTTTGCCACAATGTTGTTGCGCTCCAACAGGGTCTTATTGTATTCAGCAATCTGCTGCTCGATGCCCGGACTGTCGATACCGGTATTGGATGGCAACACCTGGTTCTTGCTCACTCTGCCTACGAGACTGCTGCGGATATACTGTGCGATGGAGAGGCGTGAGTTGAGATCCATGATCTGCTTGCTCAAATCGCTGCTCTTCTGCATATACTGCTGAGCTGCAGTCTCTACATCAGGCAACAGGTTGGCACTCTTGAAGGAAGAGATATCCTTATCCACATCGCCCAGCTCATGCTCGATAACGCCGAGGCGCTCGGTGATGAAACGGGAGGTGGAAACGGTCATCTGGTTCTTGTCGTCGAGCCAGTTCTTGCGGTATACGGCGATGATGGTGTTGAGGATATCCTCGGCACGCTTGGTCTGTACATCCGTATAGGTAAGATTTACGATGGTAGTCTTCTCCTCGTTCAATCCCACCGTGAGCGAGCCCAAGATGCGATTGGTCATGGAATAGAGGTCGGTATGGCTTACGTAGAGTGCCGGTGCATCGCCACCCTTGATAAAGGCAGCGTATGACGGTGCAGCCTCCAGCTTCACCTTACCCAATGGAGTCTGAACCAGTTTGCCCAACTTACCTGTGACGGTCTTGTTGGTCTCCACAGGAGTTCCATTAGAAGAGGTACCCTTGAAATCAGTGAGTTCAAACTTATCTCCGCCCTTCAGGTAAACGGTCATCGAACCATAGTGTTCTTCGCCGATGGTGAGGAACTGCACGGTGACAGGGAGGTCGTTGCCATAGAGCACATTGCGTGGAATCGTCCGTCAACAGCGTAATCTACATTGAGTTTCAGCTGCTTTCCTACTTCCAGAAGAACGGAAGGCGACTTGATGGCAATGAGTTCGTTATTAACGTTCGACTTGGTGCCTCCCAATCCCATATCAGAGAACATCGACTCCACATCATTATTGATGGAACTACCTTTGCTTTCATCCTTGATAAGCAGGGAAGCCGTGCGCTGGTATACATTCGGTGTAGAGAGCAGATAATAGCCGGCTGCTCCCATCGTAACGAACAGGGAGAGCACGAACCATTTCCATCTGGCTAAACAGAGATAAAAGAGGTCTTGCAGGCGGAGGAAATCATCCCCCTGGTTGCGGCGAAGCATCGGATTTGGAGCACCCTGATTATTCGCCGGATTTGAATTCTGTATCATCTATAATTTATAAACTATAAACTATTAATTATCAATTATTAATTAACCTTGAGGAAGGTGAGGATGGCAACGGCGAGTGAAGATACGCTCAGCCAGAAGCCCGTAGACTGGATGGTGTTTCCATTGACGGTAGAAGTACGCTTCTTGGTATCGTTAGGCGAAACATACACCACGTCGTTCTGCTGCAGGTAATATACAGGCGAGCTGAACACATCCTTGCCCGAGCAGAGGTTGATCTTATAAATCTTCTGATGGCCGTTTTCCTGACGAAGCACCATCACGTCGTCGCGCACACCGGTGATGGTCAGGTCGCCGGCATTGCTGATGGCATCGAGGATGGTAACCTTCTCGTCTTCGATGGCAAACTGTCCAGGATGGTTTACCTCTCCCATCACGGAGTAATGGAGATTGCTCAAGCCCACGGTAACCACAGGGTCCTTGACCAGGCTTGCGTCTATCAACGCTTTCTTGATTTTCTCAGCCACCTGCTCACGCGACAGGTTTGCCACATGAACGGTTCCCAACACAGGGAAATCGATATTGCCCTTGCTGTCTACCGTATAATAATAGGCATCCTTGGCGACGGTCGACGTGGTGGCGGTTCCCGTAAGGTTGAAGAGCTGTGAGATCTGTGGATCCTTGCTCTTCACGCCGATGTAGAGTTTATCTGTTGGCTTGGCGGTGATCACCGCACTTTTCAGATTGATTAGCGTGTCAGGATTTTGGTTAAAATCCTGGAAATAAGCTATTTGTTGTGGGGCTCCACAAGCTGACAGGACAAGAAGTCCCGTACAAAAAGCTCCAGAAAGCAATGAATTACGATATTTCATATGATTTTATATTTTTTCTAGAAAACATCTTGGTATATAGGTGGTGGCGACAGCACAGACCCCGTCTATCGACACGATGAGGCGATGGTCGCCATTGATGCGCTTGATTTCGCCCTCCAGACCTTTGAACCTGCCGTCGATGACCCTGACACGTTCACCTTTCTTCCAGTTG
>ENA-OPYQ01000087-OPYQ01000087.1-human-gut-metagenome-genome-assembly--contig:-NODE-87-length-14790-cov-2.027689_pt1 | contig 14790 bp, 19 predicted proteins | sample MGYA00242471_ERZ504479 | MGnify/ENA primary metagenome ERZ504479 (study PRJEB26092, sample SAMD00036225) | human gut metagenome | host: Homo sapiens | study: EMG produced TPA metagenomics assembly of... | reverse complement strand
TGACACGTTCACTGTTTTCCACAGCCTCCTGAAGGAAATGGCAGTCTGCAAATACTGCAGTTTCAACCTGAACGGAAGTGATGATGTTAGGCTTGCCTTCCTCTACAGTCTCTGTGATGTTGGTCACATAGCCTTGCACCTTCTGGTCGTTCTTGGCACGATAGGTTGCATCAGGATCGTTAGGATTCTGAAGACTGTCTGCCTTTACCTCCTTCTTGTCTCGAAGTACAGCCTTTCCGTCCATTACGACATACTGTTCTTCAAACAGACGCAGAAGAAGATCATGTGCAGGAGAAGTAGCTGGAAAAACTGCCAGCATCTCCATGATGAAATTACCAATTCTGGCAAGATTGTTCTGAAGCGTATCAGAGTCAGAGCGGTAAACTGTCTTGGAGGAATCCTCTTTCAAGTATTCCTTTGCCCGTTCTTCCTGCTCTGGGGAGAGATGGGTAAGCGTGCATGTCTTGAGGAACTTGACCAGAGTTGTATGTATCAGTTCATAGCGAGACTGGCGAGCGATATTGCTACCGATAAGCTTACTGTCCATACGGACGCATTTGCCTGATATCTTGAGAAGGTGTACATGCTTGCCAGCAAGCTGCTCAAAGCAGAGCTGCATCAGGTCAATGCCAGTTCTTTCCTGATATTCGCAGATGCGGCGGCGAAACAGATAATAGGTATCTATTGATGGGGTTACATCAGTCAGAAGTTCCATGCCGAGAGCCTTTCTGGTAAGAAGGTCAAACTCGCACTTCTCAAACAGATCCTCGTCGCTGCAACCGAATCCCTCCTTCAAGACAGACATAGCCACGAGTATGCGGATGGAAGCATTTGGGCGGCCGCTCTTCTTGCCTTCTGGAAACAACGGCTTGAATATCTCCTCATCAATCTTGGTTGTCACGAGGCAATAGAACTGGTTATGCCATGCGTTGGGGGCAGAATATTTCTTTGAAGCACGACTTCCTAACTGCATTGAGGGAGCCGTGAATATATCTAACTGAAGATTCGGATCTGTCTTTTTAAACATAGTCATTCTTTTAATTGATGGTGTAAAGATACGAAAAATATTCCAAATAGCAGCATAAATCAGAGATTATTTTCGTGAAATATAAACATTTTAAACAGGCCTTACTTTTTAAAGTGGGCTCATTATATTACTTTGCCAAGTATATTATATTACTTGGGCAAGTAACTTATATTCCCGAAAACATGAGAGAAATATATATTCATATGATACGTAAGGCACAAGAGTTCATGAATGAGAATCATTATGCAGACATCTCTCGTGTACATTGTTTGCTCCGAAAGATGATGCCTAAGGAATACCATGACCTGATAGACCAGATCAAGGAGTGTCAAGACCCGCACGTTATGTTCAATGTTAATGGTGGCAACAACGTGATAGCGCCAAATGCTAGTCAGGCGAAACAAAATATACATGATGATTCTTCTAGTAGTATAAAAGATAATTTTCAATCATAAAAGTTGAATTATGGATTTGCAATTAGAGCGATTTTCAGACATCAATCTCAAAGATTCATTCTTTGATTCTTTGAGGTCGAGTTATCCCGAGTTTGATGAGTGGTATCATAAAAAGGAAGCTGCAGGTGCAACAGCCTACACCTATTATATTAATAGAGAACTGAAAGACTTTCTTTATTTGAAGATAGAGGAAGAGGAACTATCAGATATGGTACCTGTGCAACCTGCGAGGAAACGCTTGAAGGTCGGCACATTCAAGGTGGACAATGACAATCGTCATACCACACGTGGCGAGCGTTTCATGAAGAAAATCATGGATTTGGCTATAGCCGAGGATGTGGAAGAAGTCTATGTCACCATGTTCCCTACAGATGAGTTACAAGGCTTGATTCGTATGTTTGAGAAGTTTGGATTCTTACATGAGGCGGACAAGCCTCATGAGGACGGTAATTCGGAATATGTATTGATAAAGAATATGAGAAACCATAATGGTGATTTAAAACTCGACTATCCTTTTGTTAGAAAAGCGGGTTTTAATAAGTATGTTCTTTCTATAGTTCCAGAATACCATACACAGCTTTTTCCGGATTCCATTTTGAAAAACGAACAGAAGTATGATCTTATACAGGATGTTTCTGAGACTAACAGCATCTATAAGATATACCTTTGCTGGATGAAAGGTACTAGATATTTGAAAACAGGCGACAAACTTGTCATTTATAGGACTAGTGATTTCCAAGGTCCAGCCAAGTATCGCAGTGTTTGTACATCTGTTTGTACAGTTAGTGAGGTCAAGACCTTCAAAGACTTTGAAAATGAAGATGCTTTTGTGAATTATACCAATCGTTATTCGGTATTTAAGGAATATGAATTGAGACGATGGTATAGAACAAGGAATTGTTTCATTGTCATCAAGATGTTGTATAACATAGCTTTCACTAAGAAAGTAATCAATAAAGTGATGAAAGAGCAGGTTGGCTTGAACCCTGAGTATTGGGGATTCTTCAAGTTGACCGATGCTCAATTTGATAAACTATTGGAATTAGGAGAAATAGATGAACGTTATATTATCGATTAAGCCAGAGTTTGTTGAGAAAATCTTTTCTGGGGAAAAGCAATATGAGTACCGCAAGGTTCTCTTCAAGCAAAAGGTGGATACCGTATATATCTACGCCAGCCGTCCCATCAGCAAGATTGTAGGCGAGTTCAAGATAGCAGAGATTATCTGTGATACCCCTGCGAATATTTGGAATCAAACGAAAGAATACTCTGGTGTAACCAAGTCTTTCTTCCAACAGTATTATACAGGAAAAGATAAAGGCGTGGCCCTCAAGATAAAGGAATGTAAGCAGTACAAGGAGGCTGTTGATCCAACAACGGTTATTGCTAACTTTAAAGTTCCCCAGTCGTTTATATATGTTTAAGTTTTGTCTAATAGAAATATGATACCTCCATTTCAAGTAATAATAGATTGTCCCTTCAAGAGTATTACTAAAGATTCAACATTTGCTTCTATAGACAAGAAATATAGTGTTTGTATGGTAAATGATTTTGAGGATGGAGTATGGAACGGTAAATCACCATTAGCCCGTATGGCGGTACCTATATAATATATTACCTTTCATATTATGAATACTGATATTAAGAGTTTGATACCATCCATGCATGCAGAACTGAAGCATATGCAATCTCGTGTTGCAGAGCTTCAAGTCTCATTGCAGCAAGGTTCATCTGATGAAAAGACGATTCTAGAGGAAAATTCTCGAATGAATCTGCGTGGGATTTGGACTTGAAACAAAAATTCCTTTAAAAATTTGGTAGTTTCATATAAAAACCATATATTTGCAGTCAAAAAAAGGAGATACAATTATGAATACAATTACAATAGATAATAATACATATCACGACATAGAAAATTTTGCTCATGTAAACAATTTGGATGTAGCAGATGTTGTGAAGAAGTCTTTTCGTTTCTTTATAGAGGAGTTTAAGTTTGCTAAGCCGCATTCGAAAGCATCTCGGTATCAGTTGCCTTTGCATTTGAAAAAGATGCGAGGAGTATTAGCTGGTGTGGAAGATAGTGAGGATGAAAGATTAAACTATATATTGAGCAAGTAATGAAGAAGGTATTTTTAGATACGAATGTGGTTCTTGATTATTATCTGGATCGAGAAGGCTTTAGTGATGATGCTGAAGCCATCTTGGCTTATGGATATAATCAAGGATGTTTATTGTATGTATCTTCTTTAACTTGTGCTAATATGGCGTATATAGGCAGAAAGAAGTTCCCTGGTGAAGCGATATATGCAGTACTTGCAAGTTTGTTTGAATTTGCCGAAATAGCATCTGTCGATTCGAATGCTGTAAAGTCCGCAGTAACTTTGCAGGCTAAGGACTTTGAAGATGCATTGCAATATTTTTCTGCTAAGGCAATAGGTGTGGATTGTATTGTTACCAGAAACGTTAAGGATTTTCCTTTTTCGGAATTGCAAGTCTTGACCCCTAAGGATTTTTTGGCTCATTATGCAGTTAAATAAAATGACAGGTTAGATACTTACTAAGAAGAATACGACGTTATGAACATAGAAGAAAAAAAGCAGATTTTATGCGTCGCTTCAAGGCTTCTAGAGAGCGGAAGGCAGAATACATAGCACAAATGGAAAAGCGTATGCGTGATGACTATCGCCGCAGAACCGGTAAGGAAGCAGAATCATTTTGTGTGTTGTAAGAATGAAAAAATTAGATTTAGTCAAGATTAATAGTTGTGCACCATATGCAGTAATATAGTAGAGACGCAGTCTTGGTGATATACGAATCGTTGCTTGCAACGAAAAAAATCCGTGAGATCCGTGAGATCCGTGTGCGACTTAAAAGAATAATATTGAGTGTTGAACACGAATCTTTCGAGACTAAGCAACTTATTCGTGTAATTCGTGCAATTCGTGTTCCGAAAAAAAATACGTAATTCGCGTGCAGAGAAATATCTATTGCTGTGAGGCATAGTGACTACCGTTGCTTGCAACGAAGAAATCTGTGTAAATCTGTGAGATCTGTGGGACATTAGAATAAACTCCTCATTCGAGTGACGACAAGTGCAGAGCGATACTGCAATGGGGAACAAAAATATAAAATCATGAAATCTTATTTCTCAATCAAGCCAGGAGCAACCTTCTTTTTAGGTAGCTCCCGCACCCTATTATGGGGAAAAGAAACATTATAAAATCATAAACTATGCCTTCAGAAAAGATGAAATACATTCTTCGTAGAGCTGAGCAATCAGCCTTACGAACCGATATAGAGTTATCTCCTTTGAAAAGAGAGATAGAGTTAATCTTTAGTCCTCGTAATATAGACATGGATTGTAATATGATATCCAATCTCCTCTTGCCATGCGAGAAAATGATTAAGGAAGATATGTCGAAAGGCAACCATCGTAAAGCCTTCGAGACATTCCTGGAAATCTTAGAATCCCTTTCTTATCATTTCGTGAAAGATGAGCACTTCTGTTATTTCGATGACATGTATTGTCCCGACTATACCTGCTCCGATATCTTGAAGTCCATCATTTCAGAAATCAAATCTGGCAAGGTCGCAATCGAAGATGTAGCTTACCTCGATGCCGGCATGTCAAAGATAGCCCAGCTGGAATCCTACGAAGATTACGGCAGCCCCTTCTGTGTGATGGATTGGGAGAGATATAAAGGATGAATAATCATATTGTGATGACAATTCTTTTTATTGAATTACTTTATTGCTGATCTTTTATTTATTTTGTTATGAGATTATACCAATTAAAAATTAAGAATTTTCGAGGATTAAAGGGTGATGGAAATATCATCAAGTTTGATAATTCTGATATTATATTTCTTATAGGGCAGAATAATGTAGGAAAATCGACTTATCTCCGAGGCTATGAGTTTTTTGTTAACTCGAAGCAAGTTGCAAAGCGTCCTGATTTCTATGATTACAATCCTGAGATTCCCATAGAGATGGAAGGATGGTTTGTTCATGAAGATGAAGATATCGAGGACGAAAGCTTTGTAGGTAAAGGAAAAGCTAAAGATCCAGAATGGATTTCTAAGTGGGCAGATGCGGATGGTATTATAAAAGTACGTAAAACTTGGGTTGCTGAAAATAGCTCATTCAAGAAGCAAACATATTCGCCAAAAGAAGAAAAATGGATAGATAATGGTTTTGGAGGTTTTGACTCTCTATTCACAAAGGCTGCACCTATTCCTATTGCGATAAATGCTATGGAGAGTGAAGATTCCTTGAATGAAAAGGTGAACAAATTGATGCAAGACCAGTACTTAAAGAAAATCAGAGAATCACATGCAAAACTTTATGAAGAGGCCTTAGAGAAAATTCAAAATTTAGAAGATGCTATAACTGGTTCGGAAGAAATAGACAAACTCAATATAGAATTGAATTCTCATTTTAAGAAAGTATTTTCAGAATTATCTTTAAAGATACAGGCGCAGAATGTAGAGGATATAAAATTAGAGGACCTTTTCAAGAAGAATCATACGATTAGTGTAGAACGTGATAACACCAACAGACCAGAAACCTTCTTGCAGAATGGGCATGGAGTTATTCGGCAGGCGTTATTCAATTTTATAACATTTCTGCGTGATATTTCTGAAACAGATAAGAAAGAGTACCTTATATTATATGAAGAGCCAGAACTTTTTCTTCACCCGAAAGTTACATTTAAACTACGTAACGCTCTGTATGATTTAGCAAAGAACAGTCCATATCAGATTCTTTGTGCAACTCATTCTCCTTTAATGATTGATGTTTCTCGACCTCATGCTTCATTAGTAAGAGCTGTAAAAGTTGAAAGTGAAGAAACTAAAACTTTTCAGGTAGGAGAAGATGTTTTTAATAAGAATGAGAAGCGTAAGCAGCATGTACAGATGATCAATCGATTCAATCCTCATGTTTGTGAAGCCTTTTATGCAGATAAGGTTATATTAGTAGAAGGAGATACAGAGGCAATCGTTTATAGAGCTTTGTTGAAGGAATATTATCCGGAAGAAGAAGTTTTTGTTTTAAATACAGGTTCCAAGAATAACATTCCTTTCTTCCAGGAAATATTGACAGCATTTCATATCGAACATTATGCTATTCACGATATAGATACAGAATTCAATTCTAATGGCAATCATAATTCTGCATGGACTCTGAATCAAAAGATATGGGATTTAGTAGCGGCTGCTAATCAAGTACAATCTGGTTTAGCAAGACGCTATGTTCATAATGCAAATTTTGAAAATGCTCACAAGTATAATCTTCTTGATGGGGCGAACAAACCATTACAGGCTTCAAAGTTTGTTGATAAAGTGATTAAAGGAGAGATAGTGAATCCTGATTGTAAAACATGGCTTGATGACATTATGGGTAGTAAGTCTGTGGTACATGATATGAATTATATCAATAGCGTTAAGAAAACGTTGGAAGATATTAAGCGTGAAGAGAAAGATTATATATCGCTAGAGGAGGACTAAAAATGACAGATGGTGAGTTTGAGATGAGAATAAGACGACAGGAGTCGTTTCTTCTCGCACAAGATGGACAGTTTTTGGGAATACTTTCTTCTAACAAGTATCAGACGGATTCTGTTATGAATGAATATGGAACTTATGGAAGTAAATATTCGTCAACTTCGATTTTCAATCAGTATAGTCAATATGGTAGTCGTTATGGCTTTTATAGCCCGTTTAATCCTTATACAAGCACTCCACCGCAGATTATATTGAAAGGACAATGGGTAGGGTTACTCTCTTCAAATACATTTTTGCAAAATAGATTAGATCCGCATCAGCTTTTTGATTGGATTTATGATAATGGTTTGTAAATTATACACTAAGACGCTATGAAATTATGGTAGATATGAAGCAACCTGTAGAAAAAGCAGAACTTGATATGCAACGTGAGGATCATCAGTTCCAACTTGAAATGCAAAAGCAACAACATAATCATGAAAATGAGTTGAAAAACAAAGAGATTGGATGGTTAGGAAAGTTCTTTGGTGCTGAAGATAATGCAGCACGGAATATGGCAATGACTGTGATAATTTTGGTGTCAGGCGGAGCAACTGTATTTTCTGTATGTGTAATATTTAATTCTAATATTGGTGATGACTTGATACCTAATGTATGGAGTAAAGTTAGTCCAGTTATAACCTTAGCATTAGGTTATATTTTTGGTAAGAATAAGGGCTGATAGTTATAGGTTATTTTGATTATCTTTTAAAAAAGGAGATTAAAGCTATGGATAATAATATGTTAAAAATAGACGTCTCATCAAAGGCTGTTGAGACATTTATTGACGCCATAAGTAGAGGTATTGGTGTTCTTTATGAACCTACACGTATACGAAAAGAAGCAAAGGCAAAAGCAGAAGAAAAGGTCATTCTTGCTAAAGCAGAAAAGCAGGAGCGGGAAATATTGGCAGCCGTTCAACCTTTGGTTGGAAATTCTGTTCCTCTTGAGCAATTGCAGCCGGTAATTTCTAAAATAGTAAGTGCTGAACTAAGAAAAAAAGAAAATATTGATGCTGTTGTAAATATTGCATTAGAAGATTTTAGAAAGTCACAAAAAGTCCCAACTGAAAAAGCAGATACAGATTGGTTGACTCGCTTTTTTAATATTGTAGAGAATGTATCTGATGAAGAATTAAGAAATACTTGGGGAAAGATCCTTTCACAGGAAATACAAACACCAGGTTCTTATTCTTTAAGGACTCTTAATACCATCAGTAATTTATCCAAAAAAGAAGCAGAATTATTTGCAAGCCTTGGTAATTATGTATTTGCTTCAACTAATTCAAAGTTCTTTTTGAAACAGATACTTCTATTTTAGGAAGAAATATACCATATGGTGATATAACTCTTATGATGGAATGTGGTTTGATTAAAGAAAATGAAGAAATCGGATTGGTCTATCCAGCTAACTCTAATAAGATAACGAAAAATGGTTTTACTTATCAAGATCTCGCGTTAATCATAGAACAAGATGAGGGAGCTGCAGAAGTTGGTATTTCTATATACGAACTGACTATTGCAGGTGCAGAAATTTATAAGATATTAGATATAGAAAAAGATATGAGTTTGCTAGATAAAGCTGCCGCAATAATTAAGAAACCAAATGTACGTTTTGGTTATTCTAAACTTATAGGTATAAGTGAGGGGGCGATAAGCTATGAAGATAATATTACCTATTTATAAGAAGTTATAAACGATTTCTATAAATGTGGACATTATATAAATATCTGCCCCCAAGGCGGTCCCATCCCGCATAATATGGCGAAGACCTTTGATGGTCCGCCAACCTTAGAGCGCAGCGGTTCCGAGCACCGAGTAGGGCGGTTACATCCCCGCTTCCTGAGGAAGAGGGGCTTGGGGAGAAAGTGGAGCTCTCCTTGCAGGAGAGACGGAGAGGTAGAAAAATCCTTTTTTAATGGTAAAGAAGGACGGGATGATTTTAGAACTTCTTATTTTTAAGAACAAAAGATAAAACAATGAATATATCAAAACTGATATTGAAGGCGTCCTCATTATAGAGCCACGCCTCTTCCGTGATGCTCGTGGCTACTTCTTCGAGAGTTTCAGCGAGCGAGAGTTTGAAGAAAAGGTAGCCCCAATCCTGGGGCACAGTGTTCACTTCTGCCAAGACAACGAGTCTATGAGCAGCTATGGCGTGATGCGAGGCCTGCACTTCCAGCGCCCACCTTATACCCAGAGCAAGTTGGTACGCTGCGTAAAAGGTAGAGTGCTTGATGTAGCTGTAGATATCCGCAAAGGATCACCAACTTATGGCAAGCATGTGGCTGTAGAACTGACAGAAGACAATCATCGCCAGTTCTTCATCCCAAAGGGCTTTGCTCATGGTTTCGCCGTTCTCTCAGAAACAGCAGTCTTCCAATACAAGTGTGATAACTTCTATCATCCAGAGGCAGATGGAGGTATTTCTATCCTCGATGATACCCTCGGTATTGATTGGAAGATTCCTACAGAGCATGCCAATCTCTCTGAGAAAGATACAAAACATAAGATGCTGAAGGATTTCGATAGTCCGTTTGATATCAGTGTGGATTTATACAAATAAATAATACGTTGTTCTTGTTAGTCTCTTATGTAATGGTTATAGCTTATACACGAGATTTTTCGGAAGAGACTAAATCGTGTGGCCTTATATATATTATAATGTACAACGATATTCAAATCATTATTATGGCCGGCGGCGTAGGCAGCCGCTTCTGGCCAATGTCAAGCCCCGATTACCCAAAGCAGTTCATTGATGTGATGGGTGTGGGCCGTTCCCTCATTCAATTGACAGTAGATAGATTGAAACCAATCTGTCCTGTCGAGAACATGTGGGTAGTGACAAACGAGAAATATATCAGCATTGTCAAGGAGCAAATCCCTGACATGCCAGCAGATAACATATTATCAGAGCCGGAGGCTCGCAATACCGCTCCATGTATTGCTTATGCCTGCTGGAAGATCCAGAAGAAGCATCCTGATGCCATCATCGTGGTGACACCATCCGATGCCCTGGTAATCAATATCTCCGAGTATCAGCGAGTGCTCAGCAAGGCTTTGAGCTATACTTCCGATAATAATGCCATCGTTACTATAGGTATTAAGCCAAGCCGCCCAGAAACAGGCTATGGCTATATCGCTGCAGTTGAGCCAACATCCGTAGATGAAATCTACAAGGTAGAGGCTTTCAAGGAAAAGCCGAACCTGAAGACAGCTGAGCAATACCTTGCCGCTGGCAATTACTATTGGAATACCGGAATCTTCGTATGGAACATCGATACCATCAGCAAGGCAATCCGAACCTTCCAGCCGAATCTCGCTAGTATCATGGATGAGATGGCTCCTTCTTTCTATACCGAACAGGAGAACGAGGTAGTCGGCAAACTCTTCCCAACCTGTGAGAAGATTAGCATTGACTATGCCGTGATGGAGAAGTCGAAGGAAATCTATACCCTGCCAGTCGAGTTTGGCTGGAGCGACTTAGGCAGCTGGGGCAGCCTTGGTACCTTGCTCGCACAAGATGAGGATGGCAACGCCAAGGTAAGCAAGGACATCCGCTTGTATGAATGCAAGAACTGCGTGGTTCATGCAGCCGATGAAAGCAAGGTGGTAGTTCAAGGCTTGGATGGCTATATCGTAGCCGAGAAGAATGGACAGCTGCTTGTTTGCTCATTGAACGAAGAACTGAGAATTAAAGAATTTGGAAAGTAATTTATGTCAAATCAAACATCAGATAATAATAAACGAATTGCGAAGAATACCTTGCTTCTTTACTTGCGAATGCTCTTTATGATGTTGGTGTCGTTATATACGAGCCGCGTCATATTAAATACATTGGGAGTAGTTGATTTTGGTATTAATAATGTGGTGGGTGGAGTTATAACCATGTTGGGATTCTTGACAGGATCTCTTGGTGCAGCATCCTCTAGGTATATCACTTTTGATTTAGGAAAAGGTGATATGGGTGTGATGAAAAGAACTTTTGGTAATATCAAGAGTATTCATTATATTTTAGCAGGTATTATATTACTTGTAGGTGAAACTATAGGTCTATGGTTTATGACCACCCAATTACAAATTCCGGCAGAACGTGAAACAGCGGCTTTCTGGGTTTACCAATTTTCCATACTTTCTGCTATGATTGCAGTTATCTCTGTTCCCTATAATTCAACTATTATTGCTCATGAAAAAATGTCGGCTTTTGCTTACATAACGATTGTCGATGCAGTTTTAAAATTATTGATTGTTTATTTGTTGGTTGTTATACCATTCGATAAATTAATTATATATTCTCTTTTATTCTTTTGCATTCAGGCTTTTGACCAAATTGTTTATATGCTATATTGCTCTCGGCATTTTGAAGAAGTACATGCAAAATGTAGTTACGACAAGAAGCTATTTAAGGAAATATTTTCATTTGCAGGTTGGACTATGAATGGAAATTTAGCAGTAATAGGATTTACGCAAGGATTGAATATCTTGCTTAATATGTTTTTTGGTCCAGCTGTAAATGCTGCCAGAGGAGTTGCTGTTCAAGTTCAGAATATATGTCAGCAATTCTGTAGTAATTTTCAAATGGCACTAAATCCCCAATTGACAAAAAGTTATGCACAAGGTGATTTGAAAATGATGCATGGTTTATTGATAAAGAGTTCTAAATTTTCTTTTTTCATTTTGTTTTTTATAGCTATGCCTCTCATGTTTGAAGCAAATATTGTATTAAAGACATGGTTAGGTATTGTACCAGATTATACTGTGAATTTTCTCAGATTGATATTGATTGTAGGTTTACTTTTTACCTTGTCAAATCCGATTATAGTATCAGTTCATGCTACAGGACGTTTGAAAAAATTTCAGTTAATTGAAGGTTCTATGCTTTTGATGATAGTACCCATAGCTTATGTTTGCTTAAAATTTCTAGGAATTCGGCCAGAATATGTCTTTGTTGTGCATATATTAGTAGAAATATGTACTCAATATGCAAGACTTAGAATAGTTCTGCCAATGATTGATATGAATCTAGTTGATTATTATAGACAGGTTGTAAAACCCATTTTGTTTGTGGTAGTATTGTCTCCGATATTGCCGTATGTTATATATAACAATCTTAATGAGGGGTATGCATCATTTTTTATTGAATGTAGCATTTGTGTACTTTGTTCTAGTATGGTAATTTTCTTCGTAGGTTGTACTTGTTCAGAACGTATATTCATAAAAGGGAAAATATTTGAATTGATAAATAAAGTAAGAAATCGTAACTTGAGTAAATATGAATAATCCAAAAGTAAGTGTTATTGTACCTGTATATAATGTAGAAAAACTTCTACAACGCTGTATAGATAGCATCCTTGCTCAGACATTTACCGATTTCGAATTGCTCCTTATTGATGACGGGAGTAAAGATAAGTCGGGAGAAATTTGTGATGAATATGCTGCAAAAGATAGTCGCATAAGAGTTTTCCATAAGCAAAATGGAGGTGTGAGTACGGCTAGAAATCTAGGAATAGATAAAGCTCAAGGTGAATGGATTTATTTTGTAGATAGTGATGATATAGTTTTGCCAAGCGCTTTAGGTACTTTTTGTAGCTTAATCTATTCTGATAGTGAATTAGTAATGGCGGGCTTCTATACATCTGACGAAAATAATACAGTAAGGGAACAGCGAAAGATGGTTAGACAATGTGAATTATCAGTCATACAGGCTCTGAAAGAAATGTATGCTCCTACTGATTTTTGCTATCAAGGTTATCTTTGGTGTAAGCTATTTAAAAGAAAAGTAATTCTTCAAAATAATTTGCAATTTGAAGAGACTATAAGTTTCAATGAGGATAGGCTGTTTATCGTAGAATATTTATGTCATTGTCTTGCTCCGATTTCATATACGACCAATGCCGTCTATAATTATATTCTTAGAACTGATAGTGCGATGAGTACTTTACAAAAAGAGTATAATAAGAAGTTCGCAACGGATTTTGATGCCTTTGTGTTAATGTATCAAAGAATTTCAGAATACACCAAGGATAAAGAATTAATTCATTTGGCATTAAATGGAATTTGTGATTCTTATAAGACCAATCATAAGATGATGCTGAATTTTAATCAATATGATAGGGATATACATAGACATATGTTTAAGTGTATGTTACAAAAAGGTGCGATTCTTCAATATTTAAAGTCTATATTAAGACCATTTTTAGGGTATATGGGCTTGCTATTATTTCCGAAAATCACAATAAAGCTTTTCAAATAAATAGATTATGAATAATAAAAAGTATGATTATCTTATAGTAGGCTCCGGTCTTTTCGGAGCCACATTCGCACATCTTGCTCATAAGCAAGGCAAGAAGTGCTTAGTTATTGACAAGCGATCTCATTTAGGTGGTAACATCTATTGTGAGAATATCAAAGGTATTAATGTACATAAGTATGGCGCACATATCTTTCATACCTCTAATAAGAAGGTGTGGGACTTTGTGAACTCCATCGTGGAGTTCAACCGCTATATCAATTCACCTGTAGCTAACTACAAAGGCAAGCTCTATAATCTGCCTTTCAATATGAATACCTTCTATCAGATGTGGGGCGTAACTACACCTGAAGAAGCCCAGGCTACGATTGATGAGCAGAAGGCGGAAGCTATTGCTCGTATGAAAGCAGATGGCGTAACAGAACCACGTAACCTAGAGGAGCAGGCTCAGGTGTTGATAGGAAAAGACATTTACGAAAAACTTATCAAGGGGTATACAGAGAAACAGTGGGGAAGAAAATGTACAGAACTTCCTGCATTCATAATTAAGCGTTTACCAGTTCGTCTCATCTTCGATAACAACTACTTCAATGATAAGTACCAGGGTATCCCTGTTGGTGGTTATAACAAACTCATTGATGGCTTGCTTGAAGGAGTAGAAACGAAAACGAATGTAGATTTCTTTGAAAACCGCTCTTATTGGGAGGGTATCGCTGACAAGATAGTGTTCACTGGCAAGATAGATGAATTCTATAATTATCAGTTTGGCAAACTAAACTATCGTACAGTACGTTTTGAGACAGAAATCATTGATAAACCAAATTATCAGGGCAATGCTGTTGTGAACTATACAGAGCGTGAAGTACCTTACACTCGTGTTATTGAGCACAAGCACTTCGAGATGTTTGGCCAGGATGTGTATGAATGCCCAAAGACCGTCATTTCGAAAGAGTATTCCACAGAGTGGAAAGATGGAATGGAACCATACTATCCAGTGAATGACAAGCAGAATTCTGAACTTTATGCTAAGTACAAGGAACTAGCAGATAAGGAAGAGAATGTCATATTCGGTGGTCGCCTTGCGGAATATAAATATTACGACATGGCTCCTATTATAGAGAAGGTAATGGAGATATTCTAAAAAAGAATATACTACGTTTGATGTCTTGTATGAAAGAAAATCAATGAGCCCACTTTAAAAAGTAAGGCCTGTTTAAAATGTTTATATTTCACGAAAATAATCTCTGATTTATGTCGTAATCTGGAATGTTTTTCGTATCTTTATACCATCAATCAAACAGAATGACTATGTTTAAAAAGACAGATCCGAATCCTCAGTTAGATATATTCACGGCTCCCTCAATGCAGTTAGGAAGTCGTGCTTCAAAGAAGTATTCTGACCCCAACGCATGGCATAACCAGTTCTATAGCCTCGTGACAACCAAGATTAACGAGGAGATATTCAAGCCTTTGTTCCCAGAAGGCAAGAAGTGCGGCCGCCCAAATGCCTCCATTC
>ENA-OPYQ01000085-OPYQ01000085.1-human-gut-metagenome-genome-assembly--contig:-NODE-85-length-14876-cov-3.724659_pt1 | contig 14876 bp, 15 predicted proteins | sample MGYA00242471_ERZ504479 | MGnify/ENA primary metagenome ERZ504479 (study PRJEB26092, sample SAMD00036225) | human gut metagenome | host: Homo sapiens | study: EMG produced TPA metagenomics assembly of... | reverse complement strand
CATCATTGTTCATGTATTCGTTGCAGTCGTGCAAGTTTTTCTTGTTGTTTTTGGCGTTGAAGTCGGCAAACCCCGGCAACATACTGCCACAGAAATTGAAAACGCTTGTTTTTAGATTGCCGTGCCTTATCTTTGCAATCACAAACGTGGAGCACAGCATATGCGTGGAGCTTTGCGACATACAATATAGTATTAACTTAGAAAAAAGAAAAGTATGGGATTCATCGTATTCGAGGAAGAGGCATTCAACTATCTTGATGCCCAGTTGGAGAACTTCGTGAAGCGCATGGACAGAATCCGTGAGCGCAGTGAGGACAAGACCATGAACAAGTGGCTCGACACGCAGGACGTGTGTCAGACGCTCAACATCTGCCCACGGACAGTGCAGACGCTTCGGGACAACGGAACTTTGGCTTATACGCAAATCAGCCACAAGACCTACTACAAGCCGGAGGACGTGATGGCTATCGTAGCAGTAGTGGAGGACAAGAAAAAGGACATGCGCTTTCGCAAGCGCACAGGTTAGGCTGTCAATATACAACAGCCACTTAATCCAAAGCAGCAAGTAAACCGAGTAACGTAAGTATCAACAATAAAACGAGACAACTATGAGCAATGAAGTAATGACAAGAAACAGCGAGTGGATGAACCACATCGTGAACCACCTCAACCGAATGGTTGACAATTTTGAACGTGCCGTGATGAACTACCGCCCCATGCTTGGCGGTGAGCGGTTCATGACGGACAAGGAGCTTTGCGCCAGGCTGCAACTGAGCCGAAGAACCCTGCAGGACTACCGAAACAACGGTATCATCCCATATATCCAGCTTGGCGGAAAGATACTCTACCGCGAGTCCGACATTCAGAAGATTCTGATGGCTAACTATCGTGAAGCGTACAGAATGAAAGGTGTGTAGGAGAATGTCCTTGATGAGTGTGTGAAATGAACAAGGCGACAACGTATAACTTACCGAGCGTGGCTGTTATAGGTTGTCGCCTCGTTTTATTGGCTATACCGAGTTGGTCGTGTTTGCCGGGTATCATTTGTGTTACCTGTATAAATCTAATACCATGCTAAAACACACTGCGGTGGTTCGCCCAAGTGGCTGGAGGCGCAAAGCCTCCAAGGAACGTTGCTTTATGGCAGGTCTATGCCATTGCATTCTCTGTAAAGATACAGACCAGTTTAGTGCGGCTTGTCTGTCTGCCGATGACGGACTGCATGATGAACTCCCGAAAGGCTCTGCTCTCAATGCTGTCAATACGGAAGGCTACCGCAATGACGAGTTCAAGGCTATACACATCATAGCTGATGCGGTCGTTCTTCCTGACATGACGGCGTACACCCTGCTCTTTCAGAATGCCGTCCTTGAATACAGCCTTGACAGCCTTGCGCACATAGCAGCCGAATACATTATACATGTCGGCAATCTCCTGCATGGTCATCCATACAGTATCGGTCGGCATGGTTACCGTTCCGCTCTCACTGATAGTTATAACTCCTCTGTTCATTTTCCCATAGTTTTTTCGTTCGACAATCTGTTCCTTTCTCGCTTGGCAATAAGCTTATCCATGTCATTTGAAATCTTCTGCTCCGTCACCTGCGCATAGACCTGTGTGCTTGTGATGTCTGCATGTCCCATCATCTTGGCTATGCTGCCGATGGGAATGTCCTCGTTGAGCATCAAGACTCCGAATGTATGGCGGCTGGCGTGGAATCCCAACTTATTACTTATGCCAAGCACCATTCCAAGGGTATGCACATCAAGATAGATGTCTTTCTTCTCACCCAGTGGAAAAACAGGCTTGCTGTCGTCCGTGGTATTGTAGAGCGAAAGAATCTTCTCGGCTATCGGATGGAGTGGCACGAAGAACTCCACGCCTGTCTTCTCTCTTTCCTTGCGGATGAACTTCCTACCCTCAGAGTTCTCACTGATATGGTGAGGGTACAGTTTCTTTACATCTATATAGGATAAGGAGGTGAGCGAGGCAAAAATGAAACATCTGCGTGCAAGCTCCGTTCGCTCGTCAGCCATCGGGGTAGAGAGCATCTTGATGAAGTCTGCCTTGCTGATATGGGTCATCTTCGGGGCTGCCTTCTTCTCATACCCTATCTTGGCTATGGGATTGAAGCGGATAATGCTCCTGTCCACTGCCTTGTACATCAACATGTTCAGCCAAAGAAGGCAATGGTTCACGTAGCTGTCGATGCGTCCCTGGTCTCGTTTCAGGAATAGCTTGTATTCCTCCCCGAAATTCTCGTCTATGTCCTCAAAGGCGATGTCGTCCTTATCCAACGAATGGACAAAGTCTCTCAGGTTCTTCTGCCATGTCCGCTTGTGCAGAAAGGTTTGTCTGGCTTTTGCGGTTCGATACCATTCCACGATGGTATCACCAAAGTTCAGCAAGAACCTTCCTGTCGTGTCCTTGTCCTTCAACACAGCCTTCAGCATTTCCACGGTGATGATGCCATTGGCGGTAAGAAGTGAGTTGTATTTATCCTTGACCTCAGCAAGGAAACTTGCCAATCGTCCGTTGTCCCTTGCGTTCCGTACCTCTCCCTTCTTGACGTTCCACTCCTGTGGTGTACAGGATATGCCTGTGGAAATGGCTGCGCTTTTGCCGTCAACGGTGATGCGGCAAAGTATGTTGGCTGTTCCGTCTGCCTTCACCTTCTGTCTGTTGATGTAAGGCAAAATTGAAAATGTACTTCTGCTCATAGTTGTTGTCCTTATAATATAATAATGTAGTTGAAACTGTAAAAAGAAAAGTTGAAAGCCTTGTTCATAATGCGAGAACGAAGTCCTTCTCGGTTGCAGCGATGAACTTGTCCATGTCCTCAAACAGCTTCTTTTGGGTCACTCTCGCATACCGCTGCGTCATCTTCACATCCTTGTGACCGAGCATCTTGCAGATGGTCTCCATAGGCACACCTGCCTCCAGCGTAATGAGGCTGGCGAACGAGTGTCGTCCCGAATGGTAGGAATAGGTCTTGCTCGTTTCCGCCAACTTGCAGATGGTGATGAGATCGATACGAACACGATTCGTGTTCAGCAATGGGAAAAGGGTATCTCTTGCCCCGTCCTCGTATTTCGCCATCAGCTCCAACGCCTCGGGCAGGAGTTTCACCCTGGCGAGTGTTCCGGTCTTCTTGCGGTTATAGACGAGCCATTTGTCGCCATCCTCCAACACCTTGACATTGGCTTTCGTGATGGAAACGGTGTCTATGAAGGCTGTTCCCGCATAGCAGGCGAAAAGAAACAGGTCACGGCTAACGGATAGTCTCGGCTTGTCTTCGGGTAGTTCCACATCACGGATTTTTATGAAATCAGACATGCTGAGAGACTTGGGTGTCGTAACCTTTGGAGTGCCAACCCGATAATGGGCGAACAGCAGGTTCTTGCACAAGCCTCGCTCAAAGGCGATGCGGCACATCTTCTTGAAGAGCGACACATAGATGGTGATGGTTCCTGATGAAAAGCCTTTCTCGTCAAGCAGGTAATGGTGAAAGTTACTGATGAAAGGCTCGGTCAGCTGTCCGAAAGCCAAATCAGTCAACCTATATTTCTCCCCGATGAACTCAGCGAGATTCTTGCGAATCTTTCTGTAAGTCCAGACACTGCTCTTCGACATATCAATGCCCTCATGGGTGCTGAGTTCACTGATATGCTCGTCCACGAAGGAGAGAAGGGTGGTCTGTGTCTTGACGCTGCCCTGCAAGGCCTCCTTGACATCCTTAGCCTCGAAGTCCGTTCTCTTTTCCACAAGCACATCGAAAGCCTTTTGGATGGAAAGCAACAACTGCCCGATGTCCTTGTTGGTCTCCACGGCTTCCTTGCTCTTGCCCTCCAATCGGCTGGCACGAGGATTCCAAAGCGATGGAGTGCAAGACAACTTGCAGGAGAACTGCGCCATAGTCCTGTTCACCGTGATGCGTCCCATGATGGGAGCTTTTCCATTCTTGTCCATTCCGCTCTTTTTCAGGTAGAGCAACACCTTGAATTTTTCGATTTTCATAACGCTTACATTTTGAGTGTGCAAATATAATCATTTTGTAAGCGTTCCTTGATACGCAAAACATTGAGAATCAGCGCAATAAAATCCGTTGATGCACAAAGTTGCCTTTCCGCATTGTTACCTGCTTTGCATAGGTAACTGTGACTCACGATTTAGTAACTGAACTACTTCAATATTCCTCACTCGCTTGCTTTATGCCGATTTGGCAACTTTGTGCAAATCTGCTCATTCCCAACTGTTTACGTTCCAACCTCTCTTATTCTCCTTTGGCTGCTTTAGAGCTTTATGTTAAAAAATCTAAGTCATAGTTTTGTGGGTCGGAAAACATAGGTTCTTATGTGCTAAATCATAGTTTCTCGGGTGCCAGGTTATAGCTTCTTGGATAACAGGTTCTCGTCTCAATCCGTAACCCCCTTTTTCTTCTTCTTCCTTTCTCATAAAAAAAATAACACGGACAAATTGAATTTGTCCGGACAAATTGTCCGGAGTTTCATAACGTGTTGTTTTTCTGGTACTTATAAGCCTTTTGGACAACCATCCGGACAAATTCAATTTGTCCGTGTTTTAAAAATATTCCCGTTAAATTCTTTGGTGTCTTACCCGTAATCCATTGACTATTAGTTAATTCGTAATAAAAATGCTAGTTTTAAACAACTTTGTTTAAAACAACCTTGTTTAATTTGTTTTTTTTTGCTATCTTTGCAGAAGAAAAGCTCCTAGCCCAGGGCGTGTGGAGCTTACATACGAATTACATTAGTATATAATAAGGTAGTGATTATGAGAAAAAGTAAAGAAGCTCCGTTTGTGTTCGGTGTTCGTGTGGAGGGAGATTCCTTTACCGACCGACGAGAGGAAACAGAACGTCTGAAGGCGAACTTTACGTATGGAGTGAATACGATATTGATTTCACCTCGTCGTATGGGTAAGACTTCATTGGTGGATAAGGTGTGTTCGCTTGTAGAGAGCGAGGACATCAGGATAGCTCGTATAGATGCCTTTGGCTGTCGTTCGGAGAATGATTTTATCAATGCTTTTGCTACGGCTGTAGTTCGGGCTACTTCTTCAAAATGGGAAGAATGGATGGAGAATGCCAAGGTATTCTTAAGCCGTTTCGTTCCGAAAATCAGTATAGGACAAGATCCTTTGACAGATTTCTCTTTGGCTTTGGAGTATAATGCAGGTAACAATACAACAGAAGAGGTTTTGAGACTTCCGGAAATGATAGCTCGGTCAAAAGGTTGTCATATCGTAGTCTGCATCGATGAATTTCAGCAGATAGGTGATTTTCCAGATTCCTTGACCTTCCAGAAGAAGCTCCGTAGCGTATGGCAATTACAGAGCCATGTATCTTACTGCCTTTATGGAAGCAAGAAACACATGATGGAACAGATGTTCCAGAATGCCAGTTACCCATTCTATCGCTTTGGTGATTTCTTCTATCTGAATAAAATTAGCGAGAAAGACTGGGTGGAGTATATCTGTCAGCGTTTCGAATCTACCGGCAAGCATATTTCTGAAGAGCTGGCTCGAGAAATCTGTCAGGTAACAGATAGGTATTCCTCTTATGTACAGCAGTTGGCATGGTTTGTATGGTTGCGCGTGCAAGATGATTCTGCAGCTACAGAAGAGGACTTGAAATATGGAATAGACCGGTTGCTGGATGCCTGTGAGCCCTTGTTTATCCAGCAAACCGAAGACCTTTCAGCCTATCAGATGAATTTCCTGCATGCCATTACCAATGGAGTACATACCGGCTTCACTCAGACGGCGATATTGGAAACCTATCGTCTGGGTACTGCTGCCAATGTAACCCGCTTAAAGAAGTCCTTGATGGTGAAAGATCTGATTACAATACCTGCTCCTAAGCATCTGGAAATGAGTGACCCCATCTTGGCGTTGTGGCTCAAGAGAAGAGTGTGGAAGGAATCTTAAATGCAATAAGCCCCTTCTGCATTCCAGGTATATGAAAACCTGGAATGCGGAAGGGGCTTTTTGGGAATTTACCTTTTCTTATTTAAAGAACCTGTTAAGCTGTTTGATGGCCTGGTCGAACTGCTTGGCTGGCAGACGGTAGTTCTTTACTGGATTCATGTGGGCATCATAAACATCCAGGGCACCATCGGCTGTCTTCTCCAGAATGGTGTCGTTGTTGATGATGAAGGCATAGTTCAGATTGCTGCCTACTACATGCCACAGTCTAGGCGTCTTATCCGTCATCATTCTGCCCATCGAATAATCGGCAGGACCGTTCTTTCATAATAGATAGAATCCTTTCTAGACATTAATCCTTAGATTTTAACAGAGAAAAATACTTATCCAGAACCATCAGCGAGATGATATCCTCACGCTGCTTATCCTTGATTGCTCTACATATTCATGAGCGTGGTTGATGATAGCTTGCGCTTCATCTGGATGAGCAGTATAATAGTCCATCTTTTCCTCAAGATCAGAGAAATCAGGCTTTACTTCTATATAATGATAGTCTGGCTTCAGAGTACCTTCCATAAACCAAGTTTCGTAATATGGCTTAGGCATCACGGCGATGGAATTGGAAGACATAATCCATTTCAGATTGCTTGCTACGTCATTTCCCTCCAGAGCCATCACGTATTTGTACTTCAGATGGTCGTAGATGGAAATCTTGTCGCTCTTCCATTCTGGCTTAATCAAATCTATGGTTCCGATATCGAAGCGAGAATTTCCGAAAAACTTCTCTACGAATTGCACACGGATGTCCTTACAGGCTATTTTTCCTCTAAAGATAGCTTGATCTTTCTTTTCTGCAAACGAAAGCTTATCCTTCACGAAGATGAAATGGCGTACCTTGTCCATCTTGAGCAATACGGAGTTCTGGTTTTCTCCATGAATTGGGCGGCTTTTTACAATGGTAGGAATATCTTCCACATACGTGATGTCACCAGGCAGGAGATTCCATTTGTTGTTGCCGTTAAAACAGCGGGCATACTCCAAGGTATCCAGATAATATACCTTCTGGCGGGTCATCGGCTGTTCTGCAACTTTTACAGCTTTCTTTTCCCACAAATCTTTGTTGAGATGAAGATAGTTTTCTGTAAGCTTGTTGTAGTAGTTTACTCGGCTTAGAATATAGTCATAATCTTTGCGTTTCTTGGCTTTGGCTAGTAAACGCTGTCCCCTCCATATCAGGATGCAGGCAGGAGTATAAAGACGGGCGTATTCCTTGATGTAATACCAGGGTTTGCTGTTTTTTCCGCTATGGAATTTATATTTCAGTTTTTGAATATTCATTGGATTTCTTATTTTTTATGAAACTATAATGATGTTTTTGGCTACAAAATTATGAAATATACTTTAAACTTGCAAGAAAATAGATAAAAAAAGTAAGTATCAATAAAGGAAGAAAGATAATTTCCCTAAAATTTTGCTTTTCTGATAGTTTTTCGTATCTTTGCAACCTATGAGATATCTGGATGGTATCTAGTTTAAGAATATAAAAGAATAGTATGTTAGAAGTACGTGATAGATTAAACTTCGAGGATTATCTGGATTCACTCTTGAATAGTATAGAGAGTGATGACTTGGAGTTTAAAAGTGCTGCCGGTGGATTTCCTGGCAGCTTTTGGGATACCTATTCAGCCTTCGCCAATAGCGAAGGAGGAGTTATCGTGCTTGGAGTAATAGAAAAAAAAGGTAAGTTCTTTATAGATAATCTATCTGATGAACAGATTGAGAAATATACAAAGGACTTTTGGAATAATGTGAATAATCGAGCTACGGTTAGTTGTAACCTGTTAAAAACAGAAGATGTCGTGGTAGAAGATTACAATGGTCACAAACTTATGTTATTCTTTATTCCTCGTGCATCTAGAGAACAGCGTCCTGTTTATAGAACGTCTCAACCCTATAATGGTACTTTTAAGCGCAATCATGAAGGTGATTATAAATGTACGGAGCGAGAAGTGCAGCGTATGTTTTCAGATGCGAATGTTTCTAATCCCGCTGATAGCCGCATTTTGAGAAATTATTCATTAGATGATTTAGATATGGAGTCTGTTGCTCAATATCGACAATTATTTAAGTTAGCAAAGCCAGACCATCCTTGGTCTGTTTTGTCTGATTTTGAGTTTCTTAAAAAGATAGGTGCTTATCGTACAGATCGTGGAACGAAAGAAGAAGGTTTTACAATGGCAGGAGTTTTGATGTTTGGTAAAGAAGACGCCATTACTGATAATGAATGTTGCCCCGACTTCTTTCCTGATTACCAGGAAAAACTATCAGATAATCCTGAAATACGATGGACCAATCGTATTTGTCCTGATGGAACTTGGGAGGCAAATTTATTCCAATTCTATCTTCGTGTTCTTCCAAGATTATCAGCGGTCTTGCCAAAACCTTTCATCTTGGAGGGCAATATTCGTCGAGATGAAACCCCTGCGCATGTGGCTGTACGTGAAGCATTAGTAAATCTTTGTATTCATACCGATTATTCGGAAAATGCAACAATGGTAGTGCGTTTGTATAGCAATAAAATTGTTTTTACTAACCCGGGAACATTGTTGGTTTCTAAAATGCAATATTATGGAGAAAGTGCTAGCGTATGTCGTAACAAGACTCTTCAAAAGATGTTTATGCTGATTGGCTCTGCCGAAAAAGCGGGAAGTGGAGTTGATAAGATATTGGCTGGTTGGCGATTTGCAAATTGGAGAGCACCTATGTTGAGAACATTAAGTCAGCCTGACTTAGTGGAACTCACAATGATGATGGAGTCGATGATGGATGAAGGAACAAAGGAAAGATTGGTTCTGATATTTGGAACAGAAGTTTTTTCTTTGGGACATGAACGCCTGTTGACTCTTAATGCAGCTTGCACAGATGGATATATTACAAATGAGAACTTAAGGGTTGTCCTTAACCAGCATAAGGCAGAAGTCGCCGATTTGTTGAAAGATATGTGTAAGCATAAATTGCTGGTTCAAGAGGGATATGGTAGAGGAACCAAGTATCGGTTGCCTATGACTGGTAATATTGCAAGCTCCGAACCTAATATTGCAAGTTCCGAGCCTAACATTGCAAGTTCCGAGCCTAATATTGCAAGTTCTGGGGCTAATATTGCAAGTTCCGAGCCTAATATTGCAAGTACTCGTGTAAAACAAAGAATGCCTTATCAAAGCTTAAAGGCTATGATTTGTACTGTTTGTTCTGAGTGGATATCTTTAGATGAATTATCGGCAATTGTAAGGCGAGACAAAATTTATTTGAGAAATTTTATAATTCCTAAGATGTTAGAAGATAATAGTCTGGAAATGCTATTCCCTGGCGTTCCTAACCATCCTAGGCAAAAATATAAAAGTACTGTAAACAAATGAAGATAAAGATAAACCCAAAATACGAAGAGATGAGAAGTTTCATCGAACGCATCCCGGATGTGTTCGAGCAGGAGGGACGTTGTATCTTTGAAGGACGAAATGTTATCAAGGCTTTTCATGTAAAGTTTGATGGAAAAGAGAAAGAAGTTGTGGTGAAGAGATACAAGCAGCCTAATTTCATTCAGAAGATAGGATATAGCTTCTTCCGCTCTACCAAGGCTTTCCGTGCCTATGAGAATGCCCTTAGGCTGATGGCAGATGGCTTTGCCACTCCCGAAGGCTTTGGATATATTGAAACGAGGGTAAAGGGACTTATTGACTATTGCTACTTTGTCTCTGATATTGATAACAGTATGCCTATCAACGATCAGTTGAACTCCCCAGAGGAATTCAACAGGGTGATGGCGGCAGATTATGCGCACTTTGTGAATCGATTGCACCAGAAAGGCATCATCGATATTGACTTGAATGCCGGCAATGTGCTGTATCAGCTTCAGGCTGATGGTCATTATACGTTCTCGCTTATCGATATCAATCGTATGAGGTTTTACTCAGGCTATCCGCCGATGAAGGAATGTGTGGAAAACCTGACGAGGTTTACCGGAAGAATGGATGTCTTCGAGTGTGTGGCACGAGAGTATGTGAAACTGCGGGGAATGGATGAGAAAATATTACAAAAAATAATAGGAGCAAAGAAGATACACGATTGGCGATGGGTACATCGCAAAAGTATCTTGCATTATTTTAAACGTAAAAAGTTAGGTTTATGAAAACAACATTATTGATTACGACTTACAATTGGCCTAAAGCCTTAGAACTCGTGTTGTATAGCGTGTTGCATCAGCATGTTATGCCTGATGAAGTTGTTATTGCTGACGATGGTTCTACCGAAGAGACTAAAAAACTGATAGACCGTTATGCTGAAAAAATGCCAGTACCGGTAATTTGGGTTTGGCAGGAAGATAAGGGATTCAGAAGAACTACCATTTTGAATAAGGCAATAGCAAAGGCTACGGGTGATTATATCATCCAAGTTGATGGAGATGTTGTTTTGAGTTCTCATTTTGTAGAAGACCATATAGAAATGGCTCAGAAAGGATGTTTCGTCTGTGGAAGTAGAGTGCTGCTATCTGCCCAGATTTCCAAAAAGATTTTGGATACAAAGGTAGTCAATGTGAATCTTTGGAACATGCCTTTCAGTTATGTAAGCAACAGCTTCCGTTCTCATGTGTTCCGCAGATTGCTGGCTTTTCGCTATGCTCGTAGAATCGACCATCTCAGAGGTTGCAACATGGCTTATTGGAGAGAGGATGCCATCAAGGTAAATGGTTACAATGAGGATTTGCTGGAATGGGGACATGAGGATGCCGAGTTTGCCTATCGCCTGCATTTTGCTGGCGTTCGGAAGAAGGCTCTGAAGATGGGAGGAATCATGTACCATCTTTATCACAAGGAGGCGTCTAAAGCCCAAGAGAACATGCATAAAGATGTTTTGAACCAGGTGAAGAAGGAGCGTTTGGTTCGTTGCACAAATGGTATCGATCAATATTTATAGTATATAGATATGAACAAGACAAGTGTAGGACAAGAGCAGGTAAATGGCATCTCAGTGGTTATCAATACCTATAATGCCTCCTGCCATCTTCAACAGGTGCTGGATACGGTGAAGGGTTTTGACGAGGTGGTTGTCTGCGACATGGAAAGTACTGACGATACCTTGGATATAGCAAAGCGTAATGGTTGCAAGATAGTTGTCTTTCCTAGAGGAAACTATCAGATTTGTGAACCGGCACGTCAGACTGCTATAGATGCTGCTTCCTGCAAGTGGGTATTGGTGGTTGATGCTGATGAACTGGTAACTCCAGAACTGAAGGAATATCTTTATTCCCTAATAGGGAAGGAGGATGCTCCACAGGGCTTGTATGTGCCGCGCAAGAGCCGCTTTATGGGTAGGTTCATGCATTGTTTCTATCCCGATTACCAGCTGCGTTTCTTTATCAGAAAGGATACTGTATGGCCATCCATCATTCATGCCGATCCAATTATCAAGGGCAGGATAGAAAAGATACCGGCAATGCATGCTGATATGGCTTTGGTTCATCTGGCAGACGATAGTATTGCCAGCAGAATGGGAAAAATCAACCAGTATACTGCTAACGAGATAGAAAAGAAGAAAGATCGCAATTATGGAATGGCAGCCCTATTCTATCGTCCGTTTGTGCGTTTCTTCCGTGCTTATATACAGAAGGGTGGATTCCGGGATGGTAAGGAAGGATTTATCTGTGCCTGCTATGAAGGAATCTATCAGTTTGTTGCTGTCAGTAAGATAATTGAAGATCGTATGAAAAATAAAAAAGGTAAGTAGTTGCTTAGGCTACTTACCTTTTTGTTTGATGAATGATATTGTTAATTTCTTATTTATTTTCCTTCGATAAAGGTCATTCCGCCTGGTCCTACTTCCTCCCGGCAGCGTTCCAGGAGTTGGGCTGGTGATTCGTCGGCATCATCGAAAGGTAATGCTACTACCGTTTTCTTGTCATAATAGTTTGCCATACCTCGGTTAATCCAGTACCCTGGATAGATGGTGATGTCGTGGAATGCATCGGATGGCATCTTTACGGTGAGCGGATTCAGAACCAGATGGTCTGCCTTGCTTTTCTTTACTTCAATTTCACGCTGCCGCATCTGTTGGTCAAACTTCTGCGCTGTTCCCTTACGCAGCAGGGTGATAGTTCTGTTGGTAGTAGTTGGCTTGACAGAGATAGACAGTACCAATACCAGCCAGTAGTATACCGGTGTCCACTTGAAGTATCTATCGTATTTCTGTTTGATGGCGTCAATCAGGTTCATCATGGCAACGCTTACCGGTTCCTGAGTAGCCGCTCTGCGCTGGAGGGCACCTGAGAGATAGAAGATATTGAAGCAGAACATCCACAGATGCACATAGAAGTATACATTCTGTACTCTGTCAGCTCCTCTGGTTCCCATGGCATAGCTGTTTGGAAAAAAGAAGGCGCAATAGAGTAGGAAAGAGATGAGCAGATAAAGCCATGGATGAGAAAACCTAAAGTGGGATGCCTTGGCTAATCTTGCAAGAAAAGGTATGAGAATGGTAAACATGAGTATTTCTGTGATTTTAATGGCATCAGCGAGAAATTCTATGCCCTTTGCTATCGCAATAAAGAAGGCTGAAACCACATTCGGTTGACTGGTGACTGTGGATTGGCGGACAGTATTGCCTGGTGCAAATACACTGAAAGCAAAAGCGCAGGCATAAATGATAAGGATAGAAAGCAAGAAGAAAGGAGTCTTCTTCCTCTCCACCCACATCCATACGATTGCCATAAAGAGAATGGCTGGCATACCCAGACCGATAACAAAGTTGCCGCCGGCAATGAATATGGCGAGTGCTGCGGAAACCAGCGTGATGATGATTTTCGCTATGATAGATTTTGTAAGATGGAATTCGATGAGTAGGGAGGCAAGAAACAAAGAAATACTATAATATAAGGTATAGTACATCGCTCCGTTATACCAGCAGAATGCATCGTAGAACGACCATACGAACTGTACGGTCATTAATACAAATAGAGTAGAAATGAAAGTGTATTCCAATTTGCTGATATGTAGCAATCTGCGTAATATTGTGTATCCCAGTGTATAGGTGGAAAGAATTAGACTTCCCAATAGAATAATCGGTACAAGCCAGTATTTGCCAAAAATTCCAGGTTGTAATGCCATCAGGAAACATGCTGAATAGGTACCCTGCCATGTCTGGTAGATATGCATGGATTCAGCCAGGCCGCCTGAATACATGCCCCAAATGAATGGGTGGCAGTCCAAGCCTTGTAGACAGGAGCTCCGAATACATAGTCATCTGCAAACTGATGGAGATAGGGACCTATTGCCACAACAGGGATGATGGATAAGATTAGAATACAAATCGCCAATATCGTATGGCTTTTTAACAATTTCTGATTCATCGTATTATTGTTTTTGCTTATTTTTATATGTATAATAACAGAGAAACTTGTGCTTTCTTGCACTAATAGTTGTTAAATTATATAAATGCCGTTAAGACTAAAAGGAAAAAGCTTTCAAGAAAGGAAATGGACGTCATGTAGACGAATCTATATGATGACCATGTCTTTTCTTGCCTCGAAATTGGCGATAGTCTTGACGATTTCTTCTGATATGTCATCGGATACATACGAGAAGTCCTTGCCGGTGCGGATGGCTTTGAGGAAGGAGAGGAGCATATAGCGCAACCCTTCTCCATCCAGCTGGTAGAAGTAGCGCTTGTTGTTCTGCGGATTCTCGTATCTCACCTCGAAGTAATCGGTCTTCCACCATGGGGCTGGTACGTAGATGTATCCCTTGGTGCCCGAGATAATCAATTCGCCTTCCGACTTCACGCCTTGACCAACCTTCAGCGAAGCTACGGCATGAGGATAGAGGAAGGATATCTTGGTAAAGGCATCATAGCGTTTTGCCTCGTCCAGGAAGTGAGTGGCTATCTGTTTGCTGCTGTATTCTGTGCCCAGAAGCTGGAAGATAGGCAGGAGTGCCGTCGGTCCCCAGGCGCAGATACTGTTCCATTCGTAAAGACTCTTCTGTGAATCCTGGGTCGGGTCAAAGTCTACGAGACTGGTGCAGGTTGCATCCACCGACATGATATCACCGATGATACCGCCCTTAGCCAAGAGTAAGAGTCGGTAATAGGCTACGGAATAGGCGGTCTTGATAGAATCCATCAAGACTACCTTCTTATCTTTTGCTATTTTCTTGAGTTCTTTCCATTGCTGAGGCTGAAGAGTGATAGGCGATTCGCACAATACGTGTTTGCCAGCTTCTAATGCCTCCTTTATTTGAGCATAGTGCTTGCTTGGGGCAGAGATAACATAGAGCGCATCGCTTTCATCCAGGAGTTCCTGAAAACTGGCAGCCTGCTTTTCCGCTGCCTGCAGATTCTCTGAGAGATATTGGTCGTTGAGGGAGAAAACCTTTCCTGCCTCCAATCCATTGACATATTGGCTTTCCCGCTCTATCTTGTTGAGGATAGGCGATTCGCCAACCAGTCCGAGGCGAACCACCTGCTGCTCGCTTCTGATCTCCGTGCTCGATACGCCCTGAGTGCGGTCTAGATAAACCACCTTGCAATAGGCGTTGAGATAGTCAAACTTGCCTCTCCAGTCAGAACCTACGGTAAAGATATCTACGTCCAGTCGCTTGATGTCGTCAATCTTCTGTCCCTCGTATTCCTCGATGATGATTTCATCGGCAATGCCAGTGGCACGCACGGCTTCCACTCGTTCCATGAGGGATTGTTATACATTGATTTTGCACGCTCACGGTCGAAGGTATCCGAGGTTACGCCCACGATGAGGTAGTCGCCCAAAGCCTTGGCGCGCTCCAGGAGACGGATGTGACCATAATGAAGCAGGTCGTAAGTACCGTATGTGATGACTTTAACCATAAGTTTCTCTATCTTGAAAGTTCTCTATACCTTATTAT
>ENA-OPYQ01000084-OPYQ01000084.1-human-gut-metagenome-genome-assembly--contig:-NODE-84-length-15198-cov-1.168668_pt1 | contig 15198 bp, 20 predicted proteins | sample MGYA00242471_ERZ504479 | MGnify/ENA primary metagenome ERZ504479 (study PRJEB26092, sample SAMD00036225) | human gut metagenome | host: Homo sapiens | study: EMG produced TPA metagenomics assembly of... | reverse complement strand
ATTTTTTAGCAAATCTACGGGGAAAAACGGACAAGTCGCAAGGCTGAACCTGACGGTTTTGCGCACAATCTCCACACCTTTGGGTCGTATTCCACGCAAAAGCCTTGCATGAAGTCCGCTCTTTCCCCGTGCCCCAAAGCAAAAAATAAATGTTTCACTTTTAATTTTTGCATTATGAATACACTGTCTTTTCCTCAAATCACCGTAAGTTACAAGGACGCTGACGCATCCAAGAGAGTTAAAATCCACTCTTCCAAGGAGTCTTACGACATCCTCAAGCCCTTCTACGAGGACTGTATGCAGCACCACGAGGAGTGCTGGGCGATGTACCTGAACCGGGCAGGCAAGCTGCTGGGCGTTTCGTGCATCTCACGCAGCGGGATAGACTGTACGGTGGTGGACATACGCATCGTCCTCCAGACGGCTCTCGTTTCCCATGCTTCGGGAATCATCCTCTCGCACAACCACCCGTCCGGCTCGACGGTGGCAAGCACACAGGACAACAACCTGACCAGCCAGTTGAAGAAAGGCTGCGAGGCAATCGGCATCCGCCTTTTGGACCACATCATACTGACCGAGGACACCTACCTCAGCTACACCGACGAGGGGATGCTTTAAGCACCCCCTTTTTTTGTTCGCTATTCGTTTTGCACTTCTTTTCTTTCGTGAGCGGGGCGGAAAAAGAACAAGAAGCAAAAGAAACCGGAAGACGATAGGGCGGATATGAAAAAAGCATCCCGAAGGATGCTTTCCATTTCGTCCGGTTCATGCTACATCTTCAATCCCCGTTTCCGCTCCTGCCGGATGTCGGAGAAGGAGAACTTCCCCGTCTCCTTGTCGAACTTCACCGCCTTGTCCTTCTGCACGCCGTCCGGCGTCTCCATCCGTTTCACATTCAGCGGCTTCCCGTTGTAGAAGTCCGTCATTTGCCGGTAGCTGAACTTTTCCCCCGTCAGGCTTTCCATCAGGCTGTTCAGCGTATATACGCTGTCTTGGTTATGCACGCTCTCCGGCACGAACTCCGGGTGGTTCCTCACCCAGTCCGGGAACTTCGTTGTCGCCATCAGGCAGACCTCCGGCGAGCGTTCCGCCCACGGGATCATCATCAGCGACTCCCGGCTGTGGGCGGCGCACCTGACATACACTTCGGGCGTGAGCAGGCTTTTCGGCACTCCGCCACGCCCGATGGCGGACATTCCTGACGTTTCAGCCGCCACCAGCACCCGTTTCTGCGTTTGCAGGTGCACGGGCAGGACGCTGATGCACCTGCCGTCCAGCGGCAGCAGGAAGTCCGCCATTTCGCCGTTCATCACCTCCGGGCGGATGCTTGCCGCCACCCCGTAGAGTTCCTCCGGGCAGACCTTGCTGCACTCCTTCAGCACCTCCATGCACACCTCCGGGGACGGGATATGCTGAACCAGCCGGAAGCGGTCGTTCCCGAACCCCGCTTCCGTTTCCAGCGCCTTCCGGCACAGTTCCGGTGTCTTCACCTCTTCGGGCACGTTCTCCAACTGCCAGCCGTCCTCTTCAACGGCGGCACGGCAAACCTCCGCCGTGCGGTCGTGCCTGCATATTATCTCCAAAGGCACCTGATACATTCTTTCTTCTTGTTCCATGTTTCTGTTTTTTTTAGATAGGTTGTTCATATTTTCATTCCGTTGCGCCTCTTGGGTGCGTCGTTCCGTTCCGGCTCTTGCCGTTCCTGCTGCTTCTGCTCCTGCCGCTGGCTGAGAGGGGCGATGCGGAACGTCTCTTTCTGCCGGTCGAAAGTCACCTCACGGTCTTTCAGGAAACCATCGGGCACCTCGATGCACTTGACCGCCATCGGCTTTCCCCCGTAGAAGTCCGCCATCTGACCGTAGGTGAATTTCCCGCCCGTCATCTGCTCCATCAGGCGGCACAGCGAGTACACGTTGCAATAGCTGTCCACCGGTTGCGGCACGACATGGGGGTGGGCATGGATCATCCCGGGATAGTTCAGGTACGCCGTCAGGCACGCTTCCGGCGACCGTTCCCTCCACGGAATCATCACGAATGACATCCAGCTATGTTCGGCGCATTTCCGCCACAGCTCCGGCGTTTTCAATCCCGGCTTCACCCGGTCGGAAAGGAGGGCGGACGCCCCCGACACCTCCACCGCCTTCGCCGCCCGCTCCGGCGTTTGCAGGTGGACGGGCAGCAGGGACAGGCACCTGCCGTCCTCCGCCACCAGAAAATCCGCCATCTTCCCGTCGAACACCTCCGGTCGGATTGCCGAAGCCACCTCGTAAAGATCGGCTCTGCCCTCGCCGTACCAGTCCCGTATGGCTTCCATGCAGACCTCTGCGAACGGGATATGGTGCAGCAATGCCAGATGCCCGTAACCGAGTTCCGCACTCGCTGCCAGCGCACGGCGGCACATCTCCGGGGTTTTCATGTCCTCCGGCACATGCTCCAGCGACCATCCGAACTCCCTGACGGCATCGGCGCACCGCTCTACGGTACACTCGTGCCGGCACAGGTCTTTCAGTTCCGCCAAAGCCGGTACCTCACTCTTCCTCAGTTCCACTTCCATCCCCGTCCTCCTTGTCGTTGTCCGCATTGAAGTCGTATTCCAGCTCGACCGTCTGACCGTCCGAGTCCTCCACCCAGACGGTGAAGCTGCTCTGCTCGTCCGACAGCGGGGTGTAATAGAGCCGGAACGTCTCTTTCTCCAGCGGGTAGCGGTCATTGGGCAGCAACGCCGTGCCGTCTTCCAGTTTGAGCGTCCCTTCCCCGTCGAAGAGGAACCAGCGGATCGTGTACCGGGTGTCCTCCCAGCGTCCTTCCCGTTTCAGCTCGCACCGTATCTCCGCCGTCTCGTTTATTTTCAGCTCCTTCGGGACGGGCATCGTCTCCACCGTGAACGGGTATTTCGTCTGAATGTCCAGCCCGTCATTACAGGCTGCGACCAGCACGAGGGCGGCCACGATGTAGCAGCCCGTGAGTATTTTATAAATCATTGTCCTCATATATACATTATTATATTATATGGCAGTTATCGAATCATAAAACGTATTCCCACGCCGACCTGCGTGTGGAACTTCCCGCAGTCGCCGCCGAACAGCACCCGTTGGCGACCGTTTACCAGCAAGACAATCTTGTCCGTCACGTAAGCGGACAGCTCCAGCGTCAGCGCACCCCCGTAGATGAAATTGTCTTCATCCGTGAGCCGGGAGCCGTCCGGCAGCAGGCTCTCGCCCCAGTTCACCGTCTCATACCCGGCAAGGGCGGACAGCCCCAGTGCGGCGAAGAATGTCTTCTTCCGGTCGGAAAGGAAGTTCAGGTAATAGCCGCCCTCGCCCGTGAACTGGCTCGCCGGATAGAGGCAGCCCCGGTAGCCGTACCGCTTCTCCAAGTATTCCGCACCGACCACCCAATGGTGGGCGTTCTTCGTGTAGGTGCTCACCGCTATCCCGGCGTGGTAGCCGAAGCCGTCGCCGTTTTTCCAGCGCATGTTGTCCGACAGCCCGCCCGTGAGCTGTATGCCCCTCATTCCGGGCAGGCACCGTTGGGCGTGTGCCCGGTTGAAAGTCAGGCACACCCCGAAAAGCAGGATAATGAACAGTAACCTTTTCATCGCTTACTTGATTTTCAGTTCGTTAATCTGTTTTGCCGCCACGAGGTCGGCGTTCTCCACCCGGATGGCTGGTGCCTGCCGCCGTCCTTCTCGAACAGCTCGATGACCAGCAGCTTGTCGTCCGGTATGGTGAACTGCGGGACGGCATACACCGTGCGCACGTCGCTTTTCCCCTCCGTCACCAGCACCTCGTTGTAGCTGCGCACCGGTCGATCACCCGTTCCTGAATGGCGGTGCGCTTCGGCACTTTCTTGTCCACGATCTTGAACCGGATAAAGTCCGTCCGGAAAGCCACGTTCGATCTGTTCCTCGTTTCCGTGTGGAAATAGAACAGCCCGTTGTGCGAGTGGACGGATTTCAGGAGGAACTGCACCCCGAAGCGTTTGCAGCCCAAGTGCCGGATCTCCCGTCTGTCCTCCTTGTAGATGCTCTGCATGATGAGCTTCACCAAGAGCGGGCTTTCGTTACCCAGTTCCCGGAAATGGATGTTCATCCGGGTGTGGGAGAAGTCCGTCGTGTCCCCGTTCTCCAAAAAAATCCTTCATCTCGATGTTCAGCATCTCCGGCTCATGCGCATACCGGGCATTGAACGAATAGAAGCTCCCGTCCTCGCAGATAACGGAAAAGTTCGTTTCCCCCGGAAACCCCTCGGTGGTCGCCTTTACCCGGATCACGTTCTCCGCACCGTCCGCTTTCCCGGCGATAATCCAATTGCTCCCCAAGTCCACGTACCGTACCGCCGAGGGGAAGATGATATGCACTGTCTTGGCGAACGTCACCTGCACCCCGTGGGGCGTAACCATCTGCCGGTAGGGTAGCTTCCGTGTAATCCCCTGATACAGGTCGTTGCCCGCAGCCCGCTGTATCGTATCATTCACTTGTGCGTTCGCACCCGTCACCATGCCCATAAGCAGGGCGACCCATCCAAAAATCTTTTTCATTTGTCCTTTCTTTTTAATTATTGTTCTAATTATTATTGCTAATTATCATATCCTCCAGCCACTTCCTCCATACAAAAAACTACCTACAGCATAGCAGACCGACCTCATTTTCGCAGCGTAAAGCGAACGACCGAAGTGCAGCGTTAAAAAGAAAAAGCTGTTTGAGCGAAGCGAAAAGTCCGTTTAAGTGAGAGCAGAGCCAAACATGTTTGGGCTATGCCGAACGTAGGACTTTCGCCGTAGGCAATTCTTTTTCTTTAGCGAAACGCAGGAAGAGAGTAGCGGAGAAAATGCAGTCTTGACTTTTTCTTTTTGGTATCTTTTTCTTTTGCGTCAAGGCAAAAGAAAAAGTACGCTACTCCTTGGCGTAAAGCATCAGCTCATACCCCGCTTTCAGGTGCACCTTTACCGTGCGGAACTTCTTGGCAAGGTACTGGCTGCCGCCCTGCATCAGCCCACGGGTGATGTCCATCGCCACCTGCTGTCCGGCGCTCCGTGCGAACGAGATGCTCGTTCCCAACCCGCCGCCGATGTTCGCCATCGCCTCCTTTGCCGCTTCCTGTTCCAGTGATGAAGGGACAGACAAGCCTTTCTGCCCGTCGCTGTCATACACCGCCAGCTCCACGGGCAGCAAGTTCCCCCGGTATTCGATGGACGACACCACGATATCCAGCCGTTCCCCCTGTACCTTTCCCGTACCCGCAACGAGCGTGTTCTGCGGAATCACAAGGTTTCCCGCTTGCAGCGGTTCGAGCAGCCGGAGCTTCACCGTCTGTCCGTCCATAATCGTCTGATCCCCGTGGATGCACGCCCGTATCGTGTTCTTCCCCATAGCGTACCCGCTGCCTACCGCCGTGTTGAAGCCGTAGTTCCTCGGCTGGCTGTACTGCCGCATGAACTCCGCATCGCTCAATGGCTGTTGCAGCCCCGATACCGTCCGCTCCCGTGCCGCCTGCACCGCCACGGCGGGCTGTCCCAAACCGTTGCCGTCCTGTCCGGTGGCGGGTACCTGCACGGCTACGCCGTCCCGCCCGTTCTGTCCCATGTACTTGGCGGCAAGCTCGTAGCTCTTCTCCATCAGCGCCACCTGATCGTCGATTCCGCCCGCCTGCCGTTCCCTTTCTTCCAGCTTGGCGGTCAGCTCCTCCACCTGCCTTTTCAGCTCCTCCTTTTCCCCGTCCACCTTCGGCTCCTCGTAGAACGAGCCGAGCTGACGGTTGATGTCCCGGTAGGCGGTAACGGAGGAACGGCTGCCGCCGCCCTTGTCCGAATAGTCCCTGAACGGTTCCCGTTCAGGCTCGCTGTCCGGCAGTTCCATTTCCACCCCGTCCGTATCGCTCTCTTCGGAGAAGGCGAAGTCCTCCAGCGAGCGCACCTTCTCCGCCTGCTGTTTCTCCGCCTGCGCCTGCTCGTAGGCTTTCCGCTTGTCGCCGATGATCCCGTCGTTCTCCGGCAGGGGGATGTCGGCGTTGAACGCCCCCACGGTGTCCCGGTTCACGTCCCGCTCCTCCGAGGTGCGAATATCAGCCACATCGAGCCGAGGAACAGCAAGCCCATCAGCGGATATACCATCAGCTTCTTCCGTTGCTGCAACTGTTTCGGCGTGAGCGGCTTGGCTGTCTTCTTCTCCTTTTTCCCGCCGCCCTTGTCCTCCTTCTTTCCGTTCCCCGTCTCCGGGGCTGCGGCATCCGCCACCGTCACGTGCTGCGTTGCCGTTGCTTTTTCTTGGTTCTGTTCTTCCATCATGTCAAAAATTTATGGTTGTCCTACATTCTGATTCTTCTCCCCCGGAGGCTTCCTTCTGCCTGTCTCCCCGGTTTGCCGCTTGCCGGGCGGCTCCTTCCGTTCCCGTTTGAGCGATGCCGTGGGGCTTGCCCGGTTGTCCGCACGCAGGTGCGCAGCCTTCCGTTCCCGGCTTGCCGCCTTTTCGGGGAACAGCCTCGCTTCCAGCCCTGCCAGTTCTTTCGCCGCACGCTCCCGGATGGCACGGTTGTGGCGTCCGATGGCGGCTTCCGGGTAGTCCCGGGAGAAGTCCCCGTTGTCCTCGCTCAGGTGGTAGTCCCACCTCAGCCGGGCGATACCGGCAAAGTTCTCCGTCAGCCCGTACTTCTCCACCGTCTCCTTCGGTACTTCCCGCTGACCGTCCCAGCCGTGGCGGGCGAGCCCGTGGAGCAGCGCCCGTTCCGCCTTCACCGCTTCCAGATAGTCGCCGGGCAGTCTGCCGCCCGTCTTCCTCTCGTAAAGGGCAGCGGCTTGCCGCATCAGCTTTCCCCTCTCGTCCGCCTCCCGCAACTCGATCTGTTCCATGACGGTGTGGTTGTCGCCCCGCATCTCCTCGCTCCATTCCCGGCTCAGTTCTTCGAGCCTGCGGTAGCCTTCCGCCAGCCCGTGGCGGATGGTCACCGAGTCGTCCGGTTTCTCGCCTTTCAGGGCAAGCCTTTTCAGTGCGTCGAGGTCGCCCTCCCTCATGCAGCAGTTCAGCAGCCGGTGCGCCGCATCCCGTTCCGCCTGCGCTTCGGGGGATAACGGCTGCGGGGCGTTACGCCTCGTGTTCTCATACTCCAGCACCTTGTATTGCGCCGCCAGACGCAGCATCGGGCTTTCCGCCGCCTCCCTCACGCTCCGGGGGATTGCCGCCCCCTCACGCATCCCGTAACGGGCCTCTTTCAGGGCGTCCATGACCGCCCGCCATTCGGGATAGCCCGTCTGGTACACGTACCGGAAGAACCTGTGTTCCAGCAGCAGCTCCGCCTGTTTCCTTGTCACCTCCGGGCAGTCCCGGTAGTCCCTGACGGACTGGAGGATTGCACCGGCATCCGCACGCCTCTTATTCAGCAGGCTCCCGAAATACGCCGCCACCTGCCTCATGTTCCGCTCCTCCTGCCGCTCCCGGCGGCGGAGCAGCCACTCACTCAACTTCTCCGCCAGTCCCATGCCGTCCGCTTTCAAAAGGGTTGATAATACTGTCATTGGGTAATTGCAGGTGCCTGATATGCTCTATCCCCAGTTCCTTCCCGTTATTCCTGCCGATGCGGTAGATCGAGGAGACGGTCATATAGACCGACAGTGCGCCGAACGCCGCCAGCATCACGAGGATGATTGCCACACGCATGTCGGGCGAGATACGCCCGGCGAGGCGGCGGAGCTTCCCGTCCGCCCAATCCTGAGCCTTTGTGATGAATTTCCTTATCATAGCCGTCAGCGTTTGAGGGTCTGCAAATCCTTGTTCTCCGTGATCTCGAACCCCTCGATGATGAAGCCCTGCGGGTTGTTGTCGCTCCTGACCGCATCCAGCAGGCGGCAGCGGGTCACAAGGCTGCGCTCCGTAACGGAGCTTTCCCTCAGGATGATCTGCCGGGCGAATGTCCGCACGCTGTACGGGTACTTGTCGAAGTCGCACCGCAGGCTGTCTATCTCTATCATCTGGTTGATGTTCCCCGAGATTATCCGGTTGTAATACCCCTTTTCCGAGAGGTCCTTGTAGTAGTTGAAGGCGCTCTTGTCCGCCAGCAGCAGCGAGCGTTTGATATTGCCCTCGATAGCCGACTTGTCGGGCGAGAGCGTGAAGAACAGCTCGTGGAAGCGTCGCACGTGCTCCCGTGCCTCCACCGGGCGGTTCTGCCGCACGTCCTGCGAGAGCGCCAGCATCAGGCTCTTGCCGTTGTCCAGCACGTAGATCTTCTGCCGCTGCGCCTCGGCGAAGCTGTACGACTTCCACAGGGCGAAGCCCGTCACCACGGCGCACAGGCAGGCGAATACCAGCGTGAAGAGCCGTATCTGCCTGAAGCTCGTTTCGATATTTTTCAAACTTTTAAATTCCATGTTTCCGGTTTTTTATTCGTTATGACTCATTTTCTTGGGACATCCGCCGCTACTTGATGATTTTTCCGGCGATGTTCCCCACGGCGGCACCCGCACCCGCTGCGGCGACGTTGCCGACCCTGTTTGCGGTCTGGTTCATCGCACGGTTGGCTTGGCTCACCCCGCCCGCCATGATGATCCAGTTGGCGACCGTCGGGATGGTGAAGTACCCGAATATCCCGATGATTAAAAAGATGATGTACACCGTGTTCGAGCTGTCCGGGATGAAGGTCGGGTCGCTCATCGCCTCGATGTCACGGGTGAGCATCAGCACTTGGATGCGTGCCAGCACCGAGCTGAACAGGTCGCTAACGGGCAGCCACATGTAGATGGAGATGTACCTCGTTATCCACTGCGTGAGCGTGCTCTGGAACCCGTCATAGACCGAGAGGGCGAACGCTATCGGACCGAGGATGGAGAGGGCGATCAGGAAGAACGTCCGTATCGTGTCGATTACCAGCGCAGCCGATTGGAACAGCAGTTCGAGCAGTTCTTGGAACCACAGCCGGATGTTCCGCTTCATGTTGTATTCCGTCCGGTCGATGTACATCACCGCCATCGTCTTCAAGTCCTTGGGCGACCAGCCCAGCTCGTCGAGCTTCTTGTCGAAGTCCTCCTTGCTCGCCAGATACGCCTTCTCCGGGTCACGGCGGAACGCCTCCCTCTCCAGCGTCTCCTTCTGCTCCCGGTACCGGTTCATGTCGAAGGTCTGTGATTCGAGCATCCCGTGGCAGCCCTTCACCACGGGCGAGAGCACCGCGTTGATCGTGCCGATGACGAAAGTGGGGAAGAAGAGGATGCACAGCCCGATGGCGAACGGGCGGAGCAGCGGGTACACGTCGATGGGTTCGGCACGGGCGAGCGCCTGCCACACCTTGGCGGCTACGTAGAACAGCGCACCCAGCCCGGCGATTCCCTTGGCTACACCCGTCAGCTTCTCGCAGAGCGGCATCATGTCCTGATACAATACCTGCAATATCTCGTGCAGGTTCGTGAAGTCTATCGCTAACAACATAGTCCTATATTATATTTATGTACGTAAACATTATTATATATTGCCACTCTCACCAGTAACGGTCTTCCGCATCCCCGTAGAGAGCCACCACCCGGTCGGCGTCCTTTTTCTTCTTCGCCCGCAGGTAGCTCACCGAGATGTTCTTGTCCGTGTAATACTGCACGAGGTTGCGGTACTCCAGCAGCCGCTTGTAGCTCTGGTCGATGATCGCCAGCCGTTCGGCGTCCGAGAGCGACATCCCCGTCACGTTCACCACGTTTTTCAGGTCTTGCAGGATGTCCGCACTCTCGCTCAGCAGCTTGGCGTACCCGAACGAGATGGTTTCCAGCTCGTCCGGCGTGTAGTTCGGGTCTCCTAACATCTTCTGGTAGTTGCGCACGTAGATTTCCGAGATGTCCGCCACCAGCCCGATGGACTTCTTCACCTTCACGCCGCCTTTCACCACGTCATGCACCGCCTTGAGCGCATCGTAATACTTCCGCCCCTGCTCGAATATCTTCGCCGTCTCCCTGAAGCCGTCCAGCGTGTGCTGTGCGGTGGCGGAGGTCTCCACCATCTCCTTAGCCGTGTTGATGATGCCCTGCGCCAGATTGCCGGGGTCGTGTACGACCCATTGGGCGTTGGCCGCACCTGTCGTCAGGCACGCCACGCCCAGAATGATTGCCTTTATCGTTCTCATGTCCTTACTGTTTTAGGGTTCCGTCACTCTTTCTCCTGTACTCTCCGCCCGGCGACAGCCGGATGCGGTCTTTCTCCCGGTCATAGTCCATCATCACGGCAAAGCCTGTCTCGATGAACAGCACCCCTTCCGTTTCCCGGACGAGGTAGGTCTCCGCTTCACTGTCGCCCTTGTGGTTTCTGTGCATGACCGTCACACGGTACTTGCCGTCCTCTTCCCAGAGGGTGAAGGGCGGCTTGCCGCCCGTGCTGACCCACTCGCCGCACATCTTTTCCAACCGTTCCGCATTTGTCTCCTTGCAGGAAATGACAAACGCCAGCGCCACTGTTACCGCCGACAGCAGCAGGATTAAATTCAATCGTCTCATCTTGATTCCGTTTTTTTTAAGTTTTACAAAATTTTATTCTCTCCATTCCGTTTAGCCGTTTGTACATCCAGCCGTTCAGCCAGCCAACCGTTTAACCGTTTGACCGTTTAGCCGTTTGGTCAATCATCCGACCCTTTAGCCGTTCGTCCGGTCAATCAACCACCCGTCCGGCAGCCTGTCCGCCGTTCCCCGTCAGCACATCGGCACATTATTTATACTTCGTCTCCGCCAGCCGCTTGATGGCAAGCTCCAAATCCCCGCCCAGCTCTTCCGCCAGTGCAAACACCTCCGTCTTCTCGCTCTCCTCGGTGGTATAGGTCAGGTATTCGGCAGCCGATACCTCCGTGGCATACACCGCCGACTGCACACCGTTCAGACCGATCCACACCTCCTTGTACTTCCGTCCGGGATGGTTGGCAAGGTTGATGGAGAGTATCTGCGACTTCTCCTTGTCCGTCAGACCGAGCATCGACTGGATGCCGTCGAACTTGTTCATGTACTTCTTCTGGTCGAGCAGGATCTTGCAGTCCGAGTTGGTGATGATAGCCTCCTTCACGATGGGGGACGAGATGATGTCGTCCACCTCCTGCGTGACGACAATCGCCTCGCCGAAATATTTCCTGACGGTTTTGTACATATATTTCAGGTATTCGCTCATGCTCGGCGAGGAAAGGGCTTTCCAAGCCTCCTCGCAGATCAGCATCTTCCGCACCCCTTTCAGGCGGCGCAGCTTGTTGATGAAGGCTTCCATGATGATGATCGTAACCACGGGGAACAGCTCGGCATTATCTTTTATACTGTCAATTTCAAATACGATGAACCGCTTGTGCAGCAGGTCGATGTTCTCGTTCGAGTTCAGCAGGAAGTCGTAGCGCCCGCCCTTGTAATACTGCCTGAGCGTGGTCAGGAAGTTGTCGATGTTGAAGTCCTTCCGGCTCACCTTGATGTCCCTTGCAGCCAGCTCCTTCCGGTAATCGTTCAGCATGTACTCGTAGAAGGTGTCGAACGAGGGGACGATGTCCCGGTTCTGCTGTATCCGGCGGATGTACGCCGACACCGCACTGCCCAGCTCGCCGCTCTCCGTCTTCGTGATTTTCTCGTCCTCGCCCTTCCACAGTGCCAGCAGCAGCGTCTTGATGCTGTCCTTCTTCTCCACGCTGAACTTGTAGTCGTCCGTGAAGAAGGGGTTGAAGCTGATGGGCTTCTCCTCCGTGTACGTGTAGTAAATCCCGTCCTCGCCCTTGGTCTTGCGGTGGATCAGCTCGCACAGCCCTTGGTACGAGTTGCCCGTGTCGATCAGCACGATGTGGCTGTTTTGCTCGTAATACTGGCGCACGAGGTGTTCATGAAGAACGACTTGCCGCTTCCGCTCGGACCGAGGACAAACTTGTTGCGGTTCGAGATCACCCCTTTCTTCATCGGCAGGTCGCTGATGTCCAGATGCAGCGGTCTGCCCGTCATCCTGTCCGCCATCTTGATGCCGAAGGGCGAGAGCGAGTCCTTGTAGTTCGTCTCTTCGGTGAAGAAGCACAGGGCTTGCGGGATGAACGTGTAGAAGCTCTCCTCGAAGGGGAAGTCCCCCTCGTTGCCCGGTATCGCCGCCCAAAAGAGCGTGGGCACGTCCACCGTGTTGTGCCTCGGCTTGCACTCCATCAGGGCGAGCTGGCTGCCCACCTCGTTCTTGATGCGCCTGAGTTCCTCCCTCTCGTCGCTCCATGCCATCACGTTGCAGTGGCAGCGCACCGAGGTCAGCCCTTTCGAGTGCGCCTCGTTCAGGTATTCCTCGATCCATGCCTTGTTGATCTGGTTGGAGCGGGAGTAGCGGGAGAGCGAGTGCATGTTCCGGGCGGTCTGCTCGAAGCGTTTCAGGTTCTCCCCGTGGTCGTCGATGAAGATGTACTGGTTGTAGCAGTGGTTGCAGTCCAGCAGCAAGCCCACCGGGGCGGCGAACGACAGCCGGCAGTCCGAGCGGTCGGTCGAGAGCCGCTCGTAACGGCTGTCCGTCGCCACCTTGCCCGGCAGGTCTTCCGTGTCCGAGAGGGTGTGCAGGCAGAGGATGTCGTCGCCGATGCGCATCTCCTCCGGGTTTAACTGGATGTCCTTCAGCACCGTCGTGTCGTGCTGCGAGAGCGAGAGGTACTTCTCCACGATGCCCGCCGCCGTTTCCGTCCCGGTGATCTCGTCCGTCGTGAGGCGGCGCAGCGTAACCAGTCCGCTGTCGTTCATGATCTTCTCGAACTGACCGACCGCTTCGATGAACCTCGTAACCGTCTCCCGGTCCTCGATCTCCTTGGGGACAAGCCTGCCCTTGCAGAGGGTGGAGAACGTGCTTTCCTGACGGCTCCGCACCTTCGTGGTCTTGGTCAGGAACAGATAGCAGGTGTGCGAGAGGAACGGGCGTTCGTTGAAGTGCCTCTCAAAGCTCCGGCTCAGGAAGCTCAGGTCGTCCCTGTCCGTTTCCGGCCGGTACTTCTCCTCGATGAAGAAGTCCTGCTTGTGCACGATGGAATACTCCGGCAGCACCTTCACCGCCTTGTGCCAAGCCGAGTGGATTGCCTCGTACTCGCTCCCCGTAACGGAGAACAGTTCCGGCAGTTCCACCCTGAAGGCGACCGTCACGTCCGCCTCCTTGCTCACGATGCAGCCGTTCTCCACCGCCAGCAGCGGGAACTTGCTTTCGAGCGTCGCCGCTTTCATTACGTTTCTCATTCTTGCCAGTGTTTAAAGGTGAATAATCGGGGGATTTTCAGGCGGTTCACCACGTACCTCGGATGCCGCCTGCGGGCGGCTGCCTTCATCAGCCCGTGCGTGCCGTACCGGGCGTTCAGCCGGAAGGTCAGCCATACCAGCAGCGTAGCCGAAGCCACGCCGAAGCCGATGCACACCCACTGGTTCACGCCCGCCATGTACAGGATGACGAACACCACGAACACGGCGAGCAGACCGCCGCAGAAGATGAAGAGGTACTGGCTTTCCAGCCCCTTGAACTCCACGTTCCTGCCGATCCCCTTGTTGATTTCCATGTCCATAATCCGCTGTTTTACAGGAAGAACGAACGCAGGATGGTGGCGGCTACAATCAGGAAGATGCAGGCTCCGAACCAGCTCGCCGCCGTCTTCGACGTGTCTGGGTCTCCGGAGCTGAACTTCCCGTACACTTTCACCCCTCCGATCAAGCCGACCACCGCACCGATGGCGTAAATCAGTTTCGTTCCCGGCTCAAAATACGAGGTAACCATCTGCGTGGCTTCCGTGATACCCGCCTGCCCGTTTCCCTGCGCCATTGCGCCCACGGCAACCAGTATGCAGGCCGCCGTGAATAAGATTCTCTTTTGTCTCATTTGTCTTTAAAATTTTAATTAAACATTATGGTTGTCCATCAGCCGGGCGACACGCTCACGTGCGCCCTCGAACTCGTCCAGCATCGCCTCCCAGATGTCCGACCCCATCACGGACGGCAGCACCTCACGGGCTTCCCGCTCCGCCTTTTCGTCCGCATTGTCCGACACCAGTACCCGGCGCACCTTTTTCAGGTCATCGAAGGAGTACCCCGTGGCGAAGTCGGGGTTGCCGTCCGGGTAATAAGCCCCTAATTCCTCTTCCTCCTCCAGTTCCCGGATCTCCTCCGGCGTGGGTTCATAGTCCGTCTCCTCCTCGTCCTCCTCCGGCTCGATGTCGGAGTAGTCCGCCCCGTCGTCCTCCGCTGCGGGTTCGTCCACGGCTCCGGCTGCCGCTTCCTCCCCGTCCTCCGCTGCGAAGGGCAGGTAGGTGCTTTCTCCCATGACCGTGTACGGCTTGCCCGGTTGCCCGGTTCCTTTCCCGTTCCGTCCGTGTCTTCGTCCGTCTCCCGCTGTCCCGAATATCCCGGCGATGTCCTGCCGGTAGTATTTCCACAGCACGGCGAGGTAATAGAGCAGCAGGACGGTGAGCGATAATTTCAGTATCATGCCGTTTCCTCCTTCCTTTTTAAAAGAGGTTCTCCAGTTTCCCGGCGTATGCCGCCTCGATCTCCTCCCGGTACTGCTCGAAGTGCTGCGCCAGCACGTTGTCGATGTATGCCGAGAGCGACACCTTGCCGCCCGTCAGCATCACCGAGATTTTGGCGATGCGCTCGTGGTACTCACGGCGCACATAGACCGGCTTGCCGTAGCGGGCGGGGATGTCCATGCCTTTGAGGAAGGTCGTCTCGTAGTCCGCCTGCCTTCCCTTGCGCCGTCTTGTGTCCGCCGTTTTCCCTTCCTGCGCCTTCTCCACTGGCACGGCGGTTTCCTCCTTTCCGGTTCCCGGTTCTCCCGTCCCTGCCGCCTCGCCCGCCATCATCCGCATCAGCAGCTCCTCGTCGATGGGCTTCTCATTCCGCTGCTTCTTCATAGCCTTCCAGTTTGAGGATGGTCGCTATCTCACGGGTCAGTTCGGGGATGCCGCTGCCTGCCAGCATCCGCCTGTCGGGAGCCAGCAGCGTGGAGCGGAACACCGTCCGTCCCGTGCCGTCCGCCTCCTTGCGGAAGCGTTTCGTGTCAGGGATGCGGGTTTGCAGCATCGGCAGCCCCATGTCGGCGACCACCTGCCCGTACTTCTCGTACAGCCCGCTCGTTTCCCGCTTATCGACTTGGTTCCAGAAAAGGTAAAGCCCCTTCAGGCGGCTCGTCTCCTTGCCCAGCATCATCCGTTGCAGCACGTCAAGGAAGGAGAGCGTGCTCTCCAATACCGCCTTGTCCGCACTCACCGGGGCGAAGAT
>ENA-OPYQ01000079-OPYQ01000079.1-human-gut-metagenome-genome-assembly--contig:-NODE-79-length-16096-cov-2.006450_pt1 | contig 16096 bp, 13 predicted proteins | sample MGYA00242471_ERZ504479 | MGnify/ENA primary metagenome ERZ504479 (study PRJEB26092, sample SAMD00036225) | human gut metagenome | host: Homo sapiens | study: EMG produced TPA metagenomics assembly of... | reverse complement strand
GCCTGGCGCGCCTCTTCATCTATGACAGAAATGAGCGATTTCATCTCATCAATGTTATTGACGATGGCCTTGCGGTTCAAGGTCAGAACCATATATTCGCCTTCTTTCAGATGAAACTCGTCCATGACTTCAGGCCGCTGCATTTTAGACTGAAGGAAGCGGATGTTGTCGATAAGCACATTTCCTACCATGTAAACCTTAGACAATTCTGCACCTTCCTTGTTGGCGATGCTGTTGTTTGAAATGCCAGCGGTAAAGAGAATATCTGACAAGCCATCAATCACCAGACGGTTGATTTCCTTTGGCATGGTAATGTCAAAACTGCGGGTTCCGGCTGCAATATGAGCAAGCTGCACACCCTGCTTCTTGGTAACAATAGCCACAGCCATGGTTGAAGCCAGATCATCAACCACAATGACAACATCTGTAGCATTCTGCTGCAGATAGCGCTCAAACTGACCCATCACCTGTCCGGTAAGTTCGTTCATGTTTGGACAGTCTACACCGAGATAAGCATCCGGTTTCTGAATGCCTAAGTCATCGAAAAGAGAAGATTCCAGTGTCGGGTCATCCTCTTTTCCTGTGTAAACCAACTGATAGCTGATTTCGTTACCAGCTTCCTGAGCATTACGAATTGCTCTAATTACGGGCGCAACCTTGATAAAGTTAGGTCTTGCACCTGCAACGATACAGATTTTCTTCATTTTTATCCTGTTTTATATATTTACTGAAGTTACAGTTTACTGATGTCTGAGTGCTTTATTTCTTGAGTCAAAGGGCATTATCCATCGACTCAGAGGTCTTTATCCCTTGAAAAGGTCTTTGATTCCTCCTATAGAACCCAAGAGATTGGTTGCCTCGTATGGCAGATAAACCACCTTATTATCCTTACCCTGTGCTACTTCCTGCATCATACTGATGTATTTCTGGGCCAGGAGATAGTTGGCTGGATTCGTACTCTGTCCTACAGCTTCCGTAATCTTCTGAATGGCAATAGCCTCGGCCTCAGCCTTACGGATGCGGGCAGTAGCCTCACCTTCTGCATTCAGGATAGCCTGCTGTTTGGCAGCCTCAGCCTTGTTCACGATGGCAGCCTTCTCACCTTCTGAGAGCAGGCGCTGCTTTTCCTTCTCACCTTCTGAAGTCAGGATGGTAGCACGCTTGTTTCGTTCAGCCTGCATCTGCTTTTCCATGGCCTGGAGCACACTCTCTGGAGGTGTAATATCCTGCAACTCTACTCGGTTTACCTTGATTCCCCACTTATTGGTTGCATCATCCAAAACAGCACGGAGTTTGGTGTTAATCGTATCGCGGGAGGTAAGAGTCTGGTCAAGTTCCATCTCACCTATTATATTACGCAAGGTAGTTTGAGTCAGTTTCTCTATGGCATTTGGCAGATTGTTGATTTCATACACACTCTTGAATGGGTCCACAATCTGGAAATAGAGCAACGCATTTATCTGCATCTGGATATTATCCTTAGTGATTACGTTCTGACGGTCGAAATCGTAGACCTGTTCACGAAGGTCGATGCTGTTTGTATAAACGTATCTTCCGTTTCTCATAGACACAATATCCTTGGCATGGTCAATGAAAGGAATGATGACATTAATACCCGGCTTGAGCGTAGCAAAATATCGTCCGAGACGCTCTATGATTTTCGTCTCACTTTGAGGGATGATAACGATGGTTTTCTTAACCACTACGAGTGCAAGTGCTACTAGAGCCACCAGCACATAAATTCCTATGTTCATGATGTTTATACGATTAAGTGAATAATGTTGACTCTAAACTTTTCCTACCTAAACTTTTTCTACCTTGAGGATGATAGATTCGTGACCTAAGATTCGAACCATATCGCCTACAGCAAGCGGTTCGGCAAGATGTGGAGCTTCCGCTTTCCAATCATCTCCATCCAGCTTTACCCTGCCGAATCCTCCGGCAGGAATCATCTCTGTCACTTCCCCTATCTGTCCTGCCAGCGCATCGGCGTTACTGCGGCGATCTTCCCCACCCTTGTGTAGCGATTTCAGCAGATGCGGACGAACCAACCAGATGCTAAGCATAGAGCAGATAGCCCAAACCACTACCTGCACCCAGAAAGGTGCTCCTACTAATGCCACAGGAATGCTGATGAGCGCACCAATGGCAAAACAAGTAACATAGAAATCGCCGGAAGACAACTCTAAGATGAGGCAGATGAACATCACCGACGTCCATACCAGCCAAAGGTTATGAGATAAATACTCCATACTTAACTATTTAAATTTGATTCTTCAGATTCGAGAGATTTTGGAAAATTCCTTATTTTCTGCGGGTTATAGTCTTCTTTTTGCTACTGGTCTTCTTGGTTGTAGAAGTCTTGCTCGTAGAACCTACCTTATAAGTTGTCTGAGGTTTATAATACTTCAGCGCAGTAGGCATTTCCTTCTGCAAGGCAGCAATACGCTTGGCGTCTGAAGGGTGATCACTGAAAATATCACTCTGATTACTGCTAGAGCCCTGTGACATTCTCTTCCAGAAAGGAATGGCCTGCTGAGGATCGTAACCAGCCATGGCAGCGAAGATAAGCCCCATGTAATCTGCCTCGGTTTCATTATCACGGGAATACTTCAGATTGCGGAATGAGAAATACCGTCCGGCAACTGCACTTGCCACATTACCTACACCATTACCAACTGTCTGGTTCAACACAGTTCCCAGGATGCTTGTACCGGTTTGCTGATTCTGCTGTTTGGTGAGCTGCTCAGCACTATGTTTAGCCACAGCATGAGCTATTTCGTGACCCAAAACGATTGCCAAACCGGTTTCATTCTGAGTGTAAGGCAAAAGTCCTTCATAAACCACGATTTTACCGCCAGGCATACAGAATGCATTGGCAGACTTATCTTGTACCAGGTTGAATTCCCATGAATAATTCTTCACATCAGCTTCAAATCCGTTCTGCTTCAAATAGAGTTCAACAGCATTGGCAAGTCTTTTTCCTACTCGCTGAACCATCGCCGTATTGGCTGCATTGGTCGACTTCTTGGCAGAAGCCATGTACTTTGTGTATTCCTGATTAGACAGACTGAGAATCTGCTCATCGGATACAGAGATGCGATGAGTGCGACCGGTCAGAGGCACCGTCTGAGTAGTGCCGCAAGATGACAGCGCAAGGACTGCCACAACCGTCAGAACTAAAACCTTAAACTTTTTCATCTTAACTTATGTATATTATGTTTATTCATTAAGTTTATGTGCTGTTTGAAACAGATTTTCTCTGCAAATATACTATTTCTAATTGAAACCACCAAAGAAAAATGAGAAAAACATGAAATATAACCTAAAAATAACACAAGATAACTGACAAAAAAGGGGTGTAGGAAAAAAAGATGGCAAAAAATAAGGTGTGGCACAATCTTTGCAGTTTCGCAAAACCGTCAGGCTGCCAGATGACAGCTGCCCGAGAAAGCAGCATTATCAGCAGACTGGGTCTAAGAAGTATAACATTAAAATATTTTAATATGAACGCAAAGAAGGAAGTGCCTGTATTGCTTTTGACAGGCTACCTGGGTAGTGGAAAGACAACCCTTCTCAACAAGATTTTAGCTAACGAAAAAGGTATTAAATTTGCCGTCATCGTCAACGATATTGGTGAAGTCAATATTGATGCAGCCTGATAGAAAAAGGTGGCGTAGTAGGTCAGAAAGACGATTCGCTTGTTTCTCTCCAGAATGGTTGCATCTGCTGCACATTGAAGATGGACCTGGTAGAACAGCTCAAGGAAATCGTAGACATGAAGCGTTTCGATTACATTGTCATCGAGGCTTCCGGAATCTGCGAGCCTGCTCCTATTGCACAGACCATCTGCTCTATCCCATCCCTCGGTCCTCAGTACATCGAGAATGGCATTCTGCGCCTTGACAGCATCGTTACCGTAGTAGATGCTTTGCGCATGAAGGATGAATTCTCCAACGGCAGCGACCTGATGAAGAAGAATATGGATGAGGAAGATTTAGCTTCGCTCGTCATCCAGCAGATTGAGTTCTGTAACATCATTCTTCTGAACAAGGCTGCAGAGGTTGAACCTAAGGAACTGGAGCACCTTAAGCAGATTATCCGTGCCATCCACCTAAGGCAGAAATCTTTGAATGCAACTATGGTGACGTTGACTTGAATCTGATTGTCAATACCAAGAAGTTTGATTGGGAAACCGTAGCCACTTCAGCCGGTTGGATTCAGGAGATTGAATCAGAAAGAAACGAAGAGCATGAAGAAGATGATGTAGAAGAAGCACATGAACATCATCACCACCATGACCACGAGCATGACGAGCATGAACATCATCATCATCACCATCATCACGACCATGATCATGATCATGAAGGCGGAGAAGTTGAGGAATACGGAATCGGCACCTTCGTTTACTATCGTCGCAAGCCTTTCGACCTGGGTCTCTTCGATGATTTCGTCGCAAGAAAATGGCCTAGAGACGTGGTTCGCGCCAAGGGAATCTGCTATTTCGATGATGAGCGCGACATGTGCTACGTGTTCGAACAGGCAGGCAAGCAGAAGACTGTAAAGCAGGCTGGCCAATGGTTGGCTACCATGCCGAAAAGCGAACTCGCCCAGGTCTTGTTGAATAACCCACAGCTGCAGAAGGAATGGGATCAGGAATTGGGCGACCGCATGATAAAAATCGTATTCATCGGTCAGCATATCAAGGAACAGAAAGATGCTATCATTGCTGAGCTCGACAAGTGTTTGGCGTAGAATCTTATTCACCCGGCTTCCTAGCAAAAAGCTAAGAAAAAATAGCTCAAAATGAGCAGCAAACAAGAAAAACGGAGGAAAACGAACAAAAAAAGTGAAGTTTTTCTCCGTTTTTTTAGTTTAATTCGTTTTTTTTGTTAATTTTGCACCCGAATAATAAAAGCGTAATTAATATGAAGACAAACTTCAGACCGGCGTATATAAAGGACTTTGCTGCTTGCTGGAAAGTCATCGACCAGGCTCGCCAAAGTATGATAGAATCGGGACGTCATCAATGGACTGAGGAATATCCATCAGAAAAAGACATCAGAAAAGACATAGAAAATGGCAATGCCTTCGTTCTGACAGTAAATGAAGAGGTAGTTGTCTATGGAGCAGTCATATTGAATGGTGAACCCAAATATAAGAAATTAGTAGGCAACTGGATTACTGATGGCGATTATTATGTAATACATCGCTTTGCCACGTTGCCTAGTTTTCAGCGTGAAGGTTTAGCGCGTATTTTCATCAGTAAGGTGAACAGCATGTGCGAGGTAGAAAAAATACCTAGCATCAAGTTGACACCAACTTTGACAACACGCCGATGATTAACCTTCTGTCTTCGATGGGTTTCTGCATCTGCGGACGTGTAAACTATGGAGGAAACAGAGGTCAGCGTTTCGCCTTTGAAAAACTCTCCATAGCCATGGAACCAGCAGAATAATTTCTTGCCATCGAAAAACACAACATTTGATTAACATCCTCAAACATTCATTATGGAAGAGAAACTATTGCAGATGAAGAGCTTGGTTGAAAGACTCAACCAAGCTTCGAATAGTTATTATAACGGAAAAGGCGAACTCATGACCGACTATGAGTGGGACGCCCTTTTCGACCAGCTCAAGAGATTGGAAGAGGAAACAGGCGAAATTCTGCCTGACTCCCCAACTAATCGCGTGTCAGAAGATTCTATCGTAGGAAAGAAAGAGGAGCATGAATTTGCCGCCCTCTCTCTGGCAAAGACCAAACAGGTAAGTGATCTTGTAAAATGGGCAGAAGACCGCCCTATCTGGATTTCATGGAAACTGGACGGACTGACCCTCGTAGTAACCTATGACGGCGGAATACTCACCAAAATCGTTACCCGCGGTAACGGACACATCGGCACCAACATTACCCACTTGGCTCCAGCCATTTCAGGCATTCCTGCTACCATTTCAGAGAAAGGACATCTTGTAGTAAGAGGAGAAACCGTCATTTCGTATGCTGATTTCGAACAGTTCATCATCGAAAGCGAAGGCGATTACGCCAATCCACGAAACCTCGCTTCAGGCTCACTCGCGCTGAAGGATATTGAAGAGGTGAAGCAGCGCCACATCCAATGGATTCCGTTCACCCTGGTTTATACTGAGCGGGAACTTACCTCATGGGGCGAACGCATGCAAATGCTGAAAGACCTGGGAATGAATCCTGTAGAACGTGAGCGTATTGACCACCCTACCACAGAAAATATCCAGCTGGAAATAGACAAGTTTACGGAGAAGGTGACAAGCAAGAAGAATCCTTTCCCGGTAGACGGACTGGTGATTTGCTACGATGATACGGCTTATGCAGCTACTGGGTCGGTTACAGGCCACCACGCTACGAGGGCAGGATTTGCCTTTAAATGGCAAGATGAACATGCTGACACCGTACTCGACCACATCGAATGGTCGTGCGCAGCCAGCACCATCACGCCTGTAGCTGTTTTCAAACCGGTAGAACTAGAAGGAACCACCGTGCAGCGTGCCTCGCTCTGCAATGTAAGCGAATGCGAGCGTCTGGGCATTGGTGACAAGGGAACCAGACTGCAGGTCATCAAGGCCAATAAGATTATCCCGAGGTAATCAATATTACAGAGGTTGTGGGGAGTTTTGTCATTCCCAACGAATGTCCGGTTTGCCATGCGCCAGCCGTAGTGCGCGAGAGTGAGAGCGGCACCAAGACTCTCCATTGCACCAATGCAGCCTGCCCAGCCAAACAACTTAAGAAATTTGCCCGCTTCGTCAGCAAGGAAGGAATCAATATTGACGGAATCTCAGAACAGACTGTCTGGAAATTCATCAATCATGGTTTTATCAGGGAATATGCTGATTTCTACAAACTGAAGAATTATGCGTTCGAGATTTCCTGTTTCGAAGGATTTGGCAAGAAGAGCGTAAGCAATCTTCTGGAGAGTGTAGAGAAAAGCCGCCATACTGACGGTCGTCATCTGCTCTACGCTTTGAATATTCCGCTCTGTGGCGGCGATGTGGCTAAAAAACTGCTCAGCCGTTACAAGGTGAAGGAACTGATAGAAACGGCGCGCCTGAGCATGTTCGATGATGAGTTTGCAAGCATTGATGGTATTGGACCTGAAAAGAGTGCCAAGTTTATCGCCTGGTTCAAGGATGATGTTCATTTCCAGCATGTGCAGCATCTGCTGTCCGAGCTGATTATCGAGGAGCATGAGCCTGTAGAAACGGGAAACAAATGCCAAGGACTGACTTTCGTCGTAACGGGAGATTTGCATCATTACAAGAACCGTAACGAGCTGAAGGCTTATATTGAAAGCCAGGGCGGCAAGGTTACGGGAAGTGTGAGCAAGAGTACTAACTTCCTGATTAACAACGATGCAGCTTCGCAGAGTTCGAAGAACAAGAAAGCCCATGAACTCAATATTCCGATTATCACAGAGGATGAGTTCATTGAAAAGTTTCAGGAGTAAACAAGTGAATTAAGCGAAATAAAAAGCGAAAGCCAGATTCCGGATTACGGACTTGGCTTTCGCTTTTCTAGTTTTAAGAACCTGTTATTATTCTCCCAGGAACTGACCCATGAAGAGAATTGCGCCACTATTACGTTCGGTAATGAAATAAACGAATGGACGGTTAGCATGAAATTCTACATGCTTCATCTCGTGAGGACCCAGTGAGGTCAGCATCACAGCAGCTGTTACGGCAGCAGCCTTGGTTCCACGCTCGCTTACCTCAATCTTTGCCTTCTGCAACATCTTCGATACGTAGAAGCTGCCATTGGCAAAACGGCTGAAATCTGCCGTGCCTGGCTGGAAGATGCTTGGAGCTCCCAATTTACTAATAATCTGGTTGAGCGACAAATCCATCTCTGTGGTAAACTTAGGGAATTTTAAATCTACCTGGCAACGGTCCATGTCATTACTCAACTTCTGAAGTTTATCAGCATCCATCTCCTTCATCACCTCGCTGATGCTCTTGCCAGCCTTAGGAAGAAGAACGGTCATCTGATAACATCCATTTCCGTATGGTAGTTCTACAGCCTGCAACATATCATTTTCAGTATAGGCAAACTTCTTGTTCTGGTGCATCATGTTCACCTTCTTAATATCGCGAGTGTAACCGCTGAAATTCTCGAGTCTAGTGTTCTTCGCATCAAACTTCTCCTGCCAGGTTCCATTAAAATAAATAGCATTCAGGAGGTAAGAAACGGCTGCAGGGTCTACCTGGTCGATGATGCTAGGAATCATGTCTTTAGTCTGCTTCTTGCACCAGTCATTAATGCGAGTGGCAGATTTAGGAGAGGTAAAGTCCATGCTCTCAACACCAGCCTGATAAGAATCGGCCACGGTGTGAGCGAAATCACTGTTCAGTCTGAAATTCTTATTGATGGCGATAAAATTGGCAATGTTTACGGTTGTCTGCTTGTCAAATTTGCCAGCCGCAAGCATCAGCGCCTTATAACAGTCGTTGAGTTCCTTCACGCTCACGCCCTCGCAACCGATTGCCTTCAGAATCTCCTGCTGAGTCTTGCCGTCGGCACCATTCGCAAGCATTCCCATCAGATAGGCGATGCTCATTGGCGAAACCACCTCAGAATCCATGCCGCTGATCTGCTGATAGAGTCTGAAAGCGAAATCGTTGTTCTTCTTCACGATGTTCTGCTGAGCCTCTGAGAGGACAAGATAACCCTCGTCCATTTCCTCATCTGCTGACGGACGGGCAGCCTCTGCCTCCGTTATCTTCTCAGCCTTTGTTGCGTTCTCATTCTGTGCATTCTTGCTTGAGCTGCAAGAAGTCATTGCCATTGCAGCTGAAGCTAAAATAGCTGCACTAAATACTTTCTTATACATATTTCTCTAATTTATTGGTTCATTTTAATGACTCAACGCTCCTGAACCCAAAGGGACTGTTCCTCTTTTTTAAAAGGCAGTTCCCGAATCGGAATCTGAATCGTGAGTTCTGAAGATAAAATGAAAAATCGGCTAATCCTTGCACGGGAAAAGCCGTTTTTACTATTTCTTAACAAAAAACAACTATGTTCTTAACAAAAAATCAATGCAGCGGTGCCTCTTCCGAAGGTCTGCCAGGCTTTATTCTGAGATGATATCTGTTTCCATCATATTCCACGCGCATGATGTTCGTCCTATTGGTCTTCATCTCGTCGCTCGAATTAGCCACAAGATGTTCGTATAGATCGATTGCCACATGTCCCATCGTTCTGCGCAGATTGATTTCGATGCAAGGAACCACGCCCAGTCCGGTTCTGTTTACGTCCTCACCTTCCTGATTCAGCACAGCCTCGCAGAATTCATCCTTCTCCCCTTTCGTGCAGATTATCATGTCAACGCCGAACGGACCACTGTAAATATCCTTCAGCGCCGGCTCCATTACCTCGATGATGCGCTGTCTGATTCCGGCAAGCTGAGCCTCGCTAATGAGCGGTTTCATCATTTCCACCTTATCGGCTTCAGAGCAGAGCACATTGCCCGAATAGGCATTCTTGATCGTATCGAATAGCGAAAGACCGCGATAGAGCGCCTTGCCATCTTTCATTTCAAACTCCATGGCGAAATCTCTCACCTTATTATATAGGGGTTCTACGGTTACGCCGCCCTGATGATAAATCATGTTTGCCACCCATCTTTCGAAGGTAGGATAATCTCCGGCTGTTCTGAAGTCCTCAGCGCTCACATATTTCACTCCCCTCCCGCTACTGCTCCAGGGAGCCTTGACAACAGCTTTGCCGTGCTGGAGAATGAGTTCTTTGACGCGAGCCGTCTCAGTAACATATTCCACGCCACGCTGCAGATGAAGGGCAGCCCATTGCCTGCTGCTCACCTTGCGTACCTTATTTAATACAGCATCAGTCGGCAACATAATCTCCGGCATTCCCAAACGATCCAACTCACCTTTCAGCGATAGGTTCCATCCCCAGGGATGAACACTGTCCAGAAATTCCGTCTTGAGCAGATGCTTCAGCTGAGGCTTGGTGATGAACTCAACCTTGCTGTTCAGTTCAGCTCCAAAATGGCGCACCCTGTTCTTCGCAAAATCAATATCATCCACAAGTACGAGGTCGCCCTCTTCCGCCCAAAGAGCCGGAATGAAAGCAAGATCACTTCTAAGTTGTCTACCCGCATGAGGCGCGGTGAACTGTTTCAGATTTGCAGCCAAAGCCAAATCATGTTCTGGATTGAAAATATGTAACTTCATGGTGCAAAGATATAAAGAAAAGCGCAAAATAGGGAAGAAAATCCCCATTTTTACTTAGATAAGTGCTAAATAATGAAAAAAAAGTTACTTTTGCTATCTAGAGTTTGCAAATTAGAAATATTTAATTACCTTTGCATCGTAAAAACAATTAGAAACGATATAAACTCATGGAAGAAGCATTCTTCAGAACACATACATACCTCGTAGAGCATACGGACGCACCAGTAAGACGCACTCTGATGGACGAAATCGACTGGAGCGACCGTTTGATTGGCATAAAGGGAACACGCGGTGTAGGAAAGTCTACATTCCTCCTTCAATATGCCAAGGAGCACTTTGGCCCTACTGACCGCAAGTGTCTGTATGTGAATATGAACAATTTCTATTTTCAAAGCAGAGGAATCGCAGATTTTGCAGGTGACTTTGTTCGCCACGGCGGCAGAACCCTTCTCATCGACCAGGTCTTCAAGCAGTCGGACTGGAGCAAGGAGCTGCGCAAATGCTACGACCTCTATCCAGAGTTAAGAATCGTATTCACTGGTTCCAGCGTGATGAGACTGAAGGAAGAGAATCCTGAGCTCAATGGAATCGTGAAAAGCTATAATTTGCGAGGCTTCTCTTTCAGAGAGTTTATCAACCTGCAGGCTGGCAACAGTTTCCAGCCATATACACTCGATGAAATCTTGCGCAATCACGAGCACATCATCAAGCAGATACTGCCCAAGGTGAGCCCGATGAAATACTTCCAGGACTACTTGCATCATGGATTCTATCCATTCTTCCTGGAGAACCGCAACTTCACAGAGAATCTACTAAAGACAATGAACATGATGACCGAGGTAGACATCCTCCTCATCAAGCAAATCGAACTGAAATATCTCACCAAGATCAAGAGGCTCTTCTATCAGCTAGCTGTAGAAGGTGCCAAGGCTCCCAACGTGAGCCAGCTTGCCGAAGAGATCAACACCAGCAGAGCTACGGTAATGAACTACATCAAGTATCTTGCTGATGCGCGACTCATCAACATGATTTACCCTACCGGGCAGGAGTTCCCAAAGAAACCATCCAAGGTGATGATGCACAACTCCAACCTGATGTACGCCATCTATCCTATCAAGATAGACAAGCAGGAGGTGATGGAAACATTCTTCGTCAACTCGCTCTGGAAAGACCATAAGGTAAGCCAGACCGGCAAGGACCACTACTTCATTGTAGATGGTGAGAAGAAGTTCAGAATCTGCGATGCGCAATCTCCAAACAAGGTGCGCAACAATCCCGACATCATCTACGCCCGATACAATACCGAGGTAGGCAAGGACAACAGGATTCCGTTATGGCTTCTGGGTTTCCTATATTAATATAAGGTGTTGGAATGGGCAAAAACATTCGAAAAACAAAAACAGAACTGAAAATTGAACTCTCAAACAGATTCAACTATCAAAGTTCAAAGGAATAAAAATACAAAACATTTTTAATATTTTATCTAAAAGTAAAATGGCTAAAGAGAAAAAATTTATCACTTGTGATGGTAACACAGCTGCCGCACATGTAAGCTACATGTTTACTGAGGTTGCTGCTATCTACCCTATTACTCCATCATCACCAATGGCGGAGCATGTAGATGAATGGGCTGCCAAAGGTCGTAAGAACCTTTTCGGTCAGCGAGTTTCTATCCAGGAAATGGAATCAGAGGCTGGAGCTGCCGGTGCAGTTCACGGTTCTCTCCAGGCTGGTGCCTTGACTTCAACTTACACTGCTTCTCAGGGTTTGTTGCTGATGATTCCTAACATGTACAAGATTGCTGGTGAGTTGCTCCCTTGCGTGTTCAACGTATCAGCTCGTACATTGGCTTCTCACTCACTTTGTATCTTCGGTGACCACCAGGACGTAATGGCTTGCCGCCAGACAGGTTTCGCTATGTTCTGCTCAGGTTCTGTTCAGGAGGTTATGGACCTCTCTGCAGTTCCTCACTTGGCTACATTGGAGACAAAGGTTCCTTTCATTAACTTCTTCGACGGTTTCCGTACTTCTCACGAGTACCACAAGATCGAGGAGATGGATATGGAAGACATCCGTCCATTGGTTAAGGAAGAGTTCATCGAGGACTTCCGTAACCGTGCTTTGACTCCTGAGCGTCCTGTTACTCGCGGTACCGCTGAGAACCCAGAGACATTCTTCACTCACCGTGAGGCTTGCAACCCTTACTACGATGCAATTCCTGAGGTAGTAGAGAAGTACTGCCAGGAGATGACTAAGATCACTGGTCGTGAGTATCACCTCTTCAACTACTATGGTGCTGAGGATGCTGAGAACATCATTATCTTGATGGGTTCTGCTACAGAGCCAGCTCGCGAGGCTATCGACTACTTGAATAAGCAGGGCAAGAAGGTTGGTATGGTTGCAGTTCACCTATTCCGTCCATTCTCTGTTGACTTCTTGAAGAAGACTATCCCAGCTACTGTTAAACGTATCGCTGTTCTCGACCGTACTAAGGAGCCAGGTGCAGAGGGTGAGCCATTGTACCTCGACGTTAAGTCAGCTCTCTACGATGACGAGCGTAAGCCATTGATCGTTGGCGGCCGCTACGGTCTCGGTTCTTCTGATACAACTCCAGCTAAGATTGTTGCTGTATTCAAGAATCTCGAGTTGCCACAGCCTAAGAACCACTTCACTGTAGGTATCGTTGATGACGTTACATTCACTTCTCTCCCAGAAGAGGAAGAAATCCCAATGGGTGGCGACGACTTATTCGAGGCTAAGTTCTACGGTTTGGGTGCAGACGGTACTGTTGGTGCTAACAAGAACTCAGTTCAGATTATCGGTAACAATACTAACAAGTATTGCCAGGCATACTTCTCTTACGACTCTAAGAAGTCTGGTGGTTTCACCTGCTCTCACTTGCGTTTCGGCGACAGCCCTATCCACAGTGCATATCAGGTAAATACTCCTAACTTCGTAGCTTGCCATGTACAGGCTTACCTCCACATGTACGATGTAACTCGTGGTCTGCGTAAGAACGGTTTCTTCCTGTTGAACACTATCTTTGATGGTGAGGAGTTGGTTAACTTCATCCCTAACAAGGTAAAGCGTTACTTCGCTCAGAACAACATCACTGTTTACTATATTAACGCAACTAAGATTGCTCAGGAGATTGGTCTCGGTAACCGTACCAACACCATTCTCCAGTCTGCATTCTTCCGTATTACAGAGGTTATTCCTTTGGATCTCGCTGTAGAGCAGATGAAGGCATTCATCGTTAAGTCTTACTCTAAGAAGGGTCAGGACGTTGTTGACAAGAACTTCGGCGCCGTAGACCGTGGTGGTGAGTACAAGCAGTTGACAGTAGATCCAGCTTGGGCTAACCTCGCTGACGATGAGGCTAAGGAGGATAACGCTCCAGCATTCGTTAAGGAGCTCGTTCGTCCTATCAACGGCCAGGCAGGTGACCTCTTGAAGGTTTCTGACTTCGTTAAGCACAATACAGTTGACGGTACATGGCAGAACGGTACTGCAGCATTCGAGAAGCGTGGTGTTGAGGCATTCGTACCAGTATGGAACGTAGAGAACTGTATCCAGTGTAACAAGTGTTCATTCGTTTGTCCTCACGCAGCTATCCGTCCATTCGTATTGACCGACGAGGAGCTCGCAGGCATCGAGGGTCTCCAGACTCAGGATGTTAAGGCACCTAAGGCTTTGGCTGGAATGCACTTCCGCATCGAGACTTCAGTACTCGACTGTCTTGGTTGTGGTAATTGTGCTGACGTCTGCCCAGGTAAGAAGGGTGAGAAGGCGTTGACAATGGTTCCATTCAACGTAGACGCAGAGGATATGGTCAAGGAAGCAGCTAACTGGGAGTACCTCGTACACAAGGTAGCTTCTAAGCAGGATCTCGTAGACATCAAGCAGAGCCCTAAGAACTCTCAGTTCGCTCAGCCATTGTTCGAGTTCTCTGGTGCTTGCTCTGGTTGTGGTGAGACTCCATACGTTAAGCTGATTTCTCAGCTCTTCGGTGACCGTCAGATGATCGCTAACGCTACTGGTTGTTCTTCTATCTACTCAGCTTCTATCCCATCTACTCCATATACAAAGAACGCTAAGGGTCAGGGTCCTGCATTCGACAACTCATTGTTCGAGGACTTCTGCGAGTTCGGTCTCGGTATGGTAATGGGTAACAAGAAGATGAAGGAGCGCATCGCTCACTTGCTCGAGGAGGCTAAGGCTCAGGAGCATGTTCCTGCTGAGTTCGTAGCTGCTGCTGACAAGTGGATGGCTAACATGAACGATTCTGAGGGTTCTAAGGAGGCTGCTGCAGAGTTGAAGCCTCTCATCGCTGCCGGCGCTGAGAAGGGTTGCCCTATCTGCAAGGAGCTCAAGACTTTGGATCACTACCTCGTTAAGCGTTCACAGTGGATCATCGGTGGTGACGGTGCTTCTTATGATATCGGTTACGGTGGTCTCGACCACGTATTGGCTTCTGGTGAGGATGTTAACATCTTGGTACTCGATACTGAGGTTTACTCTAACACTGGTGGTCAGTCATCTAAGTCTACTCCACTCGGTGCTATCGCACAGTTCGCTGCTCAGGGTAAGCGTATCCGTAAGAAGGATCTCGGTTTGATGCAGACTACATATGGTTACATCTACGTAGCTCAGGTAGCTATGGGTGCTGACAATGCTCAGACATTGAAGGCTATCCGCGAGGCTGAGGCTTATCCAGGTCCATCACTCATCATCGCTTACGCACCATGTATCAACCACGGTTTGAAGCGTAAGGGCGGTATGGGTCGTTCACAGCACGAGGAAGAGTTGGCTGTTGAGTGCGGTTACTGGCACTTGTGGCGTTACAACCCACTGTTGGCTGATGAGGGTAAGAACCCATTCACACTCGACTCAAAAGCTCCTAACTGGGAGAACTTCCGCGACTTCTTGCTCGGTGAGGTTCGTTACCTCTCTGTACAGAAGGCATTCCCTAAGGAGGCTGATGAGCTCTTCTCTCAGGCAGAGAAGATGGCTAAGCTCCGTTACCAGACTTACGTTCGTAAGAGCCAGGAGGACTGGAGCGAGCAAATCTAATCTAGCGATATTTCAATAGGTTAAATATATAATCTCCGAAGACCTTGGTTGCGTTCTGCAATCAAGGTCTTTTTTGTTTAAAAATGCTCCATATTCATGTAAAAATTGGGAATAAGTGATGAAACATAGGGAAAAATCGTGATTTTGGGATTGAGTTCTTTAGGGACAATTCAGAATACTTTTGTTAAGAAAACAGAACATTCACATGTGGTATAAGACGGGCTGAAAGCCCAAAAGCTCTTAGCCCAGGGCGTATTGGGTAATTTCAACCATACAGATCGAACTATTGCGGATTTTTAATCCGCTAAAAGAAACGGAGCAAGAAGCGCAATCAGTCTGAGTAATGTAAATTATCCTTACCTACACAAAACAGAAACTAAAAGAGGTAAAAATCAGTGCTTTTTAGTGAGTTTTTCGAAGAAAAATGCAAAATATGAGGGTTAGAAAGGTGTTTTACCCCCTCTACTAAGGGTGAAAAATGCCCCTCCTCGGACATAAAAACAGCCTCTGAGATGATATATTTTTAACAAAAGCAACATAAAACAAGGATAAAAAATGCAGAATTGAACAGTATAAAAGCTAACTTAAGTGACTTAATATGTAGATAATTATTATACACAGAACGTTAGAGTAGAAATACAACAAAATGCTCATAACACACTAATAACCAATACATTCTGAAATACAGGCAACCTATATCAGGTAAAATTCACAAGTTCATCTAGCGTGTCATTAAGGGTCAAGGTCATTAAGGGTCATTTTCATTTTCGGGGGAGAAAAATCCCCTATAGTATATATAT